>ERZ1292625.486-Hain-H41-01um-R1-486-length-60453-cov-9_pt1 | contig 60453 bp, 56 predicted proteins | sample MGYA00564400_ERZ1292625 | MGnify/ENA primary metagenome ERZ1292625 (study PRJEB36523, sample SAMEA6512639) | groundwater metagenome | collected 2019-01-08 | study: AquaDiva: Metagenomics assemblies of 32 groundwater samples | reverse complement strand
GGAGAATCGAACTCCCGCCAAGAGTTTGGAAAACTCCTATTCTACCATTAAACTAATCCCGCGATTAAAACCTCTCAAGACAATAGCAAAAGCACAGATGTTTCGCAAATATGTCCCCAAAACATCTGTACTACTACATACTACGACTGAAAGCCTGCCACTCTACCCAACAATCGATCGCACCTTCGTCACGATCTCGTCAAGCGTGAAGTTTGCCTTTACCATAAAGTCTTTTGCTCCAAGCGCCATTGCTTTATCGAGGTCTTCTTTCTGACCAAGGTTGCTCAAAATAACAACGGGAACGTCCATAATCTTTGGATCTGCTTTAATCCGCGCAAGAATTTCAAATCCATCTGTGCCGGGTAAAATAAGGTCACAGAGAATCATATTTGGCTTACGCTCAGACAAAATTGCAAACGCCGCCACTGCGTCAATTGCGTTTTGAACATCAAACCCCTCACTCGCAAGCTTGCGCACCAAAAGCTCGCGCAAAAATTTGTCATCCTCAATAACAAGGATAAACTTTTTTTTGCCACCAGTTGATGGTGTTGTAACATCTGTCACGCCTTGCGACATTTTATAGACTGGGGCCTCTGCCACGGCTTCTGAAACCCCTGAGCTGTTTACATTTTGTGTGCGCACACCCCATTCCCCTCTAGGAGCCGCGGCAACTCCTCCGAGTACGCGCTCTACTTTTTCAAGGACTTCGTTTGGGTCAAACACTGCTTTGATCAAAAATTCTCGCGCGCCAAGCTCTTGTGCTCGCTTTATCTCCACTGGTTGACCGGAATTTGAAATAATAATAACTGGAATATCGCGAAGTGTTGGATCTGCATGTATCTCTTCCAATACCTCAATACCACCCTTGCGCGGCATAAGGATATCCAAGAGCACGCAATCAGGCCTGACGGCGCGAATCTTTTCTATGGCGACAATACCGTCCTCTGCTATGTCCACAACATAACCGCTCTTTTCAAGTTTTTGTGCAAGGACATCACGGAGTACCGCGTCGTCTTCCACAATGATAATTCTTTTTTTCTCTTCCATGATGATTCTGTGTTATTGAGGGTACTATTATTATAGTATAAAATTGATGTCTACGCTATCAAATTAACCTTCTGTATTACTCCTGATCGCATCATATGTTCTCTTTTTCTACCGCTTTTACCAACTCTCTTGGTAAAAGTTTTGCGATGACCGGAACCACAATAGTAAACGTTGTGCCTCCCCCCTCCACTGAATCAACCCAAATTTGCCCACCGTGTCTCATAATGATACTTTTCACGATAAACAAACCGAGTCCGGAGCCATCTGTTTGCAAGTGAATAACGTTTGAGGCACGGAAGAATTTTGAAAACAGTTTCGCTATGTCTGCCTTTGGAATACCGACTCCGGAGTCGCTTACTTTCACTTCTACGAAGTCCCCTTTCTTTTCAACAGCTATCGTAACTTTCCCACCGGGCAATGTGTACTTCATCGCATTGTCAACGATGTTTTGAAAAGCAATAAGAAGTTTCTCGGGATCGAATGAAAAGTTATGAATATCTCCTGCGTGATTCACAAACTGTACTTCAACATTGCGCTCCTTTGAAGGGAGCTCTGTGTTTTCAACGAGGGTATTCAAGAGCTTCATAAAATCATTCTCTTCAAAATTATAACCAAACATTCCATTCTCAATACGCGAAACATTCAAGAGGTCGTTCACCAACTGAATCATTTTTTCGTTCGTCTCATACCCGCGCTTTAGCATCCCCTTTTGGTCATCATTTATTGCACCCAAATCCCCGTCGAGCAGAAGCTTGAGCACCCATTTTACGCCAGAAAGCGGCGTGCGGAGCTGATGCGCAGCTATGGAAATAAAATCAGACTTCAGTCTGTCAATCTCGCCCAAGTTTACCACCATCGAGTTGAACACATCTCCAAACTGCCCAATCTCATCGTTTGAGGTATGTTCTACTTTTTGACTAAGGTCTCCATCCGCAATCTTTCGCGCAACAAATGAATATCGTCGAATAGGCCCCACTACTTGTCGTTCAAGGATTATCGAGAGCACAATCACGAGTATAGATGTAAAGACAACGCCGACACCGAGCAACCGGACACGAAATCCGCTGACACGGTTCTCATAAGCGCTCTTCAATAAATGAGACTCCGACACGCCGACGATGCGAGAACCTTTTGCATTTTCAATCTTTATTGGTTTCACATACACGACAACCTCGTGTCCTTCGTGAATGCGTTCGTATTGCATGCTTTCTTTCGCTCCGGTCGCTATGTCGCGACGCGCTTGTATTTGTTCTTGGGTATCATTATCAAATTTTCTTGCGCCTTGTCCCATGTTTGCGAGAACATTAAGACTCGTATCGAGGACGACAAAATCGTGAAAAAACCCAAATTCGTCAGTTTTATTTATTTTCCCAAGCTGAGAAGCATCGTCAATAATTTTTTGCAGATACTGTGATCCGTCCTCAATTGCAATGTTTATTGCTCGTGTACTTTGCTCGACACTGGCTGAAGCAAGGTCTAGTAAACGTCTTGCCTCCAAAACGTCTTGCGAACTCTTAGACCTAGTCTTTACCTCTGTTTCAATAATATTAATAATATTATTATTGCCATCAAAAACTGGTGCGTAATGTTCAATCCTGTAATAATTTTCGTTTGTATTTGTTTTTGAAACAACCGCCTTGTTTTTAACAACCTCATTAATGGCCGCAAGTTTTGCCGCTATGTCTTGCGGTGCGTCGCTTGAACGGGTTGTGGCAACATCAACTCCCTTTGTATCCAAAACTTCTATGTAGTTTACTCCGGAGATACGGCTTGCAAGTGTGTCTACAATCTCTTGAAGCGATCCCTTCTGTGCCGAAATCTGCGTAAACATACGTTCTACGTCTTTACGAACCAAATCTGTAACAGTACTGGTGTTGTTGATAACTTCGGTTTTTATATTTTTTGACTCAATTGTATCAATGATCCAAAATCCAAGAGTAAGAATGGTAACGACGACCACAACGAGCACAAGATTTATTTTTGTACCAAGCTTCATATTACTTTACAGTATACACCACTAATGGAGAAAAATGATTGGTGACATGTGGAGAATTGTGCCCTCATGAGGAGTCTGCCAAGCGCTCGCTCGACCCGTTTTGTTAAACGGGTAAACCCGAGCTCACTTTCGACTCCTCGTTCGCGCTACAAAAACATACTCCAAAAATGCTTCGCATTTGTTTCGTTCTTTTTGTGCCCTCATGAGGAGTCGAACCTCAATTACAAGCTTCGGAAGCTTGTGTCCTATCCGTTGAACGATAAGGGCTTTTTGGTACTGTGGTCCGTTGTACCACGAGCGCAGGTTTGGAAAAGTAGACTAATTAATCTCAATGTCGATATGCCGCACCGTGGGTATTTCTTTTTTAATCCGCGCCTCAAGCTCGTCGATGCGCGTACCGATAACGCGCGGCACACGATCGGTAAACTCCACGCAAAAGCGCACAAACTCCTGATAGTCCTCTTTTGCGATTTCATAATCCTCTTTTAGCATTACACCATTTGAAACTTCTCGAAAAAGAGCCGAGCCATTTATCTCCACCTCGCACTTTGCTCGATATTTTCCAAGCTCCACGACAGATGATTTAAAATCGTACACACGCTCAATCATTGGGTCAGATACGAGCATTTCAATAATACGATCTTTCACTTCTTCAGGAATTGATTTCTCCACTAAAAAACGTTTATTTTTTAATATCAAAACTACCGCGACCCAAGCCAAAAGCCCGCCGATAACAATAGAACCCATTGCGTCCCAAACAGGGTTGCCGGTAACGTACGAGAGTCCGACAGAAACAGTGGCGACAAAAATGCCAAATACAGCAACACCATCTTCATACACAACAGCAAGAACCGTCGGGTCGCCATCGCGAAGCGTGTCGCCAAGCGTTGTCCCGTCCCCTCTCTGGCTCCGCAATTCACGAAATGCAATCAAAAATGTAATAAGCTCAACAATAAACGAAATTGCAAGAATAAAAAATATTATCGGTTCAAACACAAGCTCACTTGGACTAAAGAGTGTTGAAACACCGTGGTATATAGTAATACCGGCGCCTACAAAGAAAACTCCGCAGGCTGAAATAAGCGCCCAAAAGAAACGTTCTAGTCCGTATCCATAAGAAGAGTCCTCGTCTGGAGCACGACGGCTCTTCACAATACCAACCATCAGAAGCGCTTGATTGGCCGTGTCTGCAAAACTATGCACGGCCTCAGAAAAAAGAGAGCTCGACCCTGAGATGGCAAAACCAATGGTTTTAAGGATCGTAATAACAAAATTACCCAAAAGTGCCGCAATAACTGAAACAAAGCCGGGCTCACGTCTGTGGATAACTGACGATTTACCAAATTTCATGGCTTGGCCATGAATTATTCCACTATTAAGTTTTTCTTTTTTCTTCATACATCGCTCTTACGAGCTCTTCCGGTTAAAGCCCTTGTCGGGGTGCCCTATGTCCAAGACAAGATTCTACTGAATCTGAATCCCCGCCTGCCACCGCCCAAAGTTACATAAGTAAAATACAACACCGCCATTTATATTCCAACTGTTTGTAGTATTGAAACTAACCCAATTTGCGGTTAGGCTTTGGCGGGCAGGGAACTCGGCCTATTTTGACGAGAGAGGAGCGTGTGGAAGTGTACCCACTTACACAACGTCCGAGCGATGTTAAAATATTGTACCCGTTATATCTAAATTTCTTATGGAAATTTCCACGGAAGCATCCAATGCTTCCGATTAAAAACTGTGTCGGGGTGCCGAGAATCGAACTCGGCCTATCTGCTCCCAAAGCAGACGTACTACCGATATACTACACCCCGACACAATTTTTAATCCCAAAGCAGACGTACTACCGATATATAACTGAATACAATATATTCTGCGCTCGCTCGGAAATTAAAACTTGCTAGTTTTATTTCGCTCACTCGCTTGAATATACTACACCCCGATTTAAACTGTAAGTCATATCTTTAGTCTCGCGTGAAACCGTTACGGAACTATAGCACGATATTATCTAAAAATCTAATGCGCGCTCGTCGATTTTTTGCGTCAATCTCCACCGTAATAGCATCAAAAATCCATTCAGGCTCCCCTTTTGGGTACTTTTCAAGCAAGTAAACTTGAATTGTCCGTGCCAGTCTCTTCAGTTTATGCTGGTGAATGTTATCTTCTGGTCGATAACTGTCCGTTACTGAATTAGCAAATTCTGAGTCAGCAGACTTCACGCCTGGGGCGCAGACCCTTGGGCGCAGGGAAACATTCACCTTATTACATAGGTCCGACCTATGTAAATTTTCACGTGAAACACTTTTTACCTCAATAAAATGGAGGATTTTACCTTTTTTGGCAATAATATCGATTTCCCCACATTTTTTAAGATAATTTTGCCCAATTACTAAAAACCCCTTATTTTGTAAGTATTTTACGGCAATATCCTCCCCCAAACGCCCTATTTTCTGCTTTTCTGTAGGTTCAGCCATTACTACACAATTATACCCAATGTTCAATGATTAACATAAAAAGAGTGTATTTCACGTGAAACACCTCGTTTTTAGACTATATTTAGGTCGAAAACAAGCATTTTTCTAAAAACTCCATATTTATCAAGGGTTTCTTGGGTTTTAGGTGACAATTTTCCAATGTCTTGAATCTTAGTCTACTGGCTTTTTATGTCCTTTATCAACAGTATCCACATAGTTATCCACAGTTTTGAGCTTTTTTCCCCATATTTTCCCGCTTCTGACCGTTGACAGGCTGTGTCAGAATAGTGGTTTTTGTGAAAAATGTCCTTTACAAAAAACTTATTGTACTGGTGCGGCTCTCGATAACGAACAATTGATTTTTTATTTGGTGCGGGTACGGAGAATCGAACTCCGATCTCGTCCTTGGCAAGGACGCGTTCTACCACTAAACCATACCCGCAAACTTTCTCAACCATTATACATTTTTTTTATCTTTTTGGAAGAGCGCCCGGAGGGATCGGTCACGAATATTTTTCTTGTCGTCACAAGAAAAATTTCTCGACCCCGACTCGCCCGTTTTTTCTGCTGAAAAAACATGGCTCCGTCTTTCGATTTACTCACGCGAGCTTTGCTCGCTCGGGCGCAGAAATAATAAAAACCCCATCAGGGGTTTTTATTATTTGTGCGCCCGGAGGGAATCGAACCCCCAACCCCTTGGTTCGAAGCCAAGTACTCTATCCGTTGAGCTACGGGCGCAAAAATTTGACAGGTTTCTCGTGAAACCTACACAGAGAGCATACCGCAAATTGGTAAAAAAGCCAAAAATACACTAGACTATAACCTATATGATAGGCGCTTCAATAAAAACGAATATCTCGTACAAAATCCCTAAAGAAGTTTCACATGTAACCGAAACCTTGCGAAATGCAGGGTTTGAGGCGTATCTTGTGGGTGGATGCGTGCGCGACATCTTGCAGGAAATCAAGCCAAAAGACTGGGACGCAACAACAAACGCAACACCGGAACAAATCCAAGCCCTTTTTGAAAATTCTTTTTACGAAAACGATTACGGAACAGTTGGTATAGTAAATGAAACAGATGATGAAACACTTAAGGTTGTTGAAGTAACTCCGTACCGAAGCGAAGGCGCATACACTGACAAGCGACGCCCGGATAGCGTTTCGTTTCACGGGAAACTAGACGAGGATCTAAAACGTCGCGATTTCACAATTAACGCAATAGCGTATGATGAATCTAAAGGACATCTAACGGACATGTTTGGTGGTATAAAGGACATAAAGGACAAAGTCTTAAGGACAGTAGGGGATCCAAGAGAACGCTTCAACGAAGATGCCCTCCGTGTCCTTCGCGCCGTGCGCCTTGCTACCGATCTTGGTTTCACGATTGAGATAGAGACTCAAAATGCACTCACTGAAAAAGCTTCAGACCTGAAACATGTCTCTATGGAGCGTATTCGTGATGAATTCACCAAAATGGTAATGACAAAAAATCCAATGGTTGGCATTGTAATGTGCCAGAAACTTGGCATCCTTAAATATATTGCGCCGGATATCGAACGTGGGATTGGCATTGAGCAAAATGGCGACCATATTTACACCGTATGGGAACACAACCTCCGCGCGCTCCAGCACTCGGCAGACCGTGGATGGCCGCTCCATGTACGACTCGGAGCGCTCTTTCATGATGTTTCAAAACCGGAAACACGACGCTGGTCTCCCGAAAAAGACGACTGGACCTTTTATGGTCACGACGTAGTTGGCGGACGTGTTGCAAAAAAAGCTCTGGAAAATTTAAAATATCCTAAAAAAATCGTTGAGGTTGTGTCCGCGCTTGTGCGTTATCATTTGTTTTTCTCTGATATCGAAAAAATTACGCTTTCTGCGGTACGTCGTATTGTAAAAAACGTCGGACCTGACAATGTTTGGGACTTGATGAAAGTTCGAGCGTGCGACCGTATCGGCATGGGTCGTCCAAAAGAAGCGCCGTATCGTTTGCGTAAATATGAATCAATGATTGATGAGGCGATGCGCGCGCCGGTGTCTGTGGGAATGCTCAAAATTGACGGGCAAAAAATAATGGAAGTTACCCATGAAACACCGGGGCCAAAACTCGGTTTTATCCTCCACGCGCTCCTCGAAGAAGTGCTTGATGACCCGGAGCGCAACACGGAAGTTTTTCTCGTGAAACGAACACTCGAACTCGCAAAACTTCCGATTGATGAATTAAAAAAACTGGGGGAGGAAGGTAAGGAGAAAAAAGAAGAGGAAGAGGAAAAAGAGCTCGCTGTGATTCGCAAGCGTCATGGAGTAAAGTAAAATAAAAATAAAGGACCGACCTTAAGAATTAAAAAAGGTCGGTCCTTTATTTTTATTTTAACTCTAGCACAATAGGGCAGTGGTCGGAGCCGAGAAAATCGCTCATGATGGTGACTTTTTTTACGCGAGGAAGGAGATCAGAGCTAATAAAAAAATAATCAATACGCCAGCCGACATTGCGATCGCGAGCAGAAGACTTTATATCCCAATATGTGTACGCATCGCGAACGTGTGGATGCAAGTGGCGATAAATGTCCATGTAGCCGTGATAGATAAGCTCATCGATCCACGCACGTTCTTCAGGCAAGAAACCGGTGCTTTTTTCATTTTCTTTTGGGCGGGCGAGGTCGACTGCTTCGTGTGCAGTATTCACATCGCCACATATGATAATCTTTTTGCCACGCTTTCGAAGTTTTTCTATAAACTTCAAAAAATGGTCATAAAATTCAAGTTTGTACTTTAAGCGCTCTGGCCCGCCGCCCCCGTTTGGGAAATAGCAATTCAAAAGGACAAAGTCGGGATAATAAAGGACAATGAGTCGACCCTCTTGGTCCATGTCCTTTACACCCATTCCTTCCTCAACCTTTTCGGGTTTTGTTTTTGTGTACACCGCTACCCCGCTATATCCTTTGCGCTTTTTTGAATGTGAAAAATATGCGTGGTAGCCTCTTGGCGTGCGCACTTCTTCCGTAAGTTGTTCTGCCTCTACTTTTGTTTCCTGAAAACACAGGATGTCAAAATCTTTTTTAATGATGTCAGCAAAATTGCCCTTCTTGTGAATCGCGCGCAGTCCATTCACATTCCAAGAAATAAGTTTCATGGCAATAGTATAGCCGATGGTTGTGCATTTTACGAATGCGGTCTACACTTACATCAGAGTCGTCACCACTTGATAAGGAGGTGCTCCATGAGTACTTTTGACTCCCAAAAAGAAGACGTGCAGTACCTGATACTGCGGCAACGTTTTGAAAGTTTACAAACAATGGTAGTTAGTCGACGAAACACAATCCTTGCTTTGAAGACAGACATTAAAATAACAACCCAGAGGTTGAACCAAGAAGAGGCGAGTCTTACAAAAAACGAAATGGAGCTAAAACGTTTGCGCGCCCTGCTTCATCCTGACGAACAATAGTTTCCAAACGAACCAAACACGCCATAATCTAATTATTTGGCGTGTTTTCTTTTATTGACGACGTAGTGCGAGAAAGACATGAAAGTAAACTTTCATGTCTTCGAGCCGAGGAGTTAATAAAGTACTCTTTACCTCCCTTTACCATGAAACTTTTTATGCACATTACGAAGCTCACTATCGGTGATGTGGGTATAAATTTGCGTTGTGGAAATGCTTGAATGACCGAGCATCATTTGCACCGAGCGAATATCCGCGCCATTGAAAAGCAAGTCAGTTGCAAAACTGTGACGCAAAATGTGAGGTGTAACCTTATCCATAATGCCGGCTTTTGCGGCGTAGAATTTTACCATACGTTCTACCGAGCGAGGACTGAGACGAAGTGAACCGTCATCGCGACCACGCTTCATTTCACTCACAAAGAGCGCATCATCCATGTCGGTTCTCTTTTTTAAGTATGCGTTAATTGCTTTCTTTGCTACGTCTGCAATAAACACAACGCGTACTTTTTCACCCTTACCGCGCACAGATATTTCGTCGCGGCTTAGGTCAATGTCACGTCCGAGCGCGCACAATTCTGAAAGACGAAGCCCTGTGGAAAAGAAAAGTTCGAGGATTGCTTTATCGCGAAGCTCTTTTATATCGTCGCCATTGGGCGCATCGAGAAGTCGTCTCAAATCCTCTCCAGTCAGAAGGTCAATCGTACGCTCGGCAACTTTTGCGAGTTCAATTTTTTCCGGAGCATAAGACTCAATTCCACGCTTGCGCAAATACTTCAAAAAACTTCGAATGGCGATGAGATAATAATTTTGTGTTTTCTTTTTGAGTGTTTCATGGCGACCTTCACGAACGCCTGCGTCTTGGCGGTTAAGCCACAATCTAAAAGAGCGTATGACATCGTCTGTAATATCACTTGGCTTTTTTGCGCCGCTTGCCATAAAAAAGCGAACGAGGTATCGTTCATAGTTCTCAATGGTTTTTAAACTCCGCCCGCGCTCGATTTCCAAATATTCTAAATATTGTCGTGCGAGTGTGCCAAGGGGAGAGGATGGAATATTGTGCGACATGTAAATACAGTATACCACCGTAGACTACTAGCAAAAACGTTTCATCTACGCTAGAATCTTCTTATGGCTAAATTAGACAACTATATCTTGGTCACTGGATCGCGCAATTTAAATGATGACGCTAGTGGCTCTGACGAAAAGGCAATCGAGGACGATTCCGCATCGCTTCTTGTTCTAGAGGGGCAAGGAATATCAATCCTTGAAGACGGGAATAGTCCGCGTGAGGACCGTAGTCCAAAAGAGCACGACAATGTTGGTTCGTCAGCAAACTTGGAGCCTCGCGACCAGATATCGCGCGAGCTTATGGATCAGGGCGGTATAGAAATTATCTCAAGTGATGAAGAAGAGTCATTTTTGTAGACGGTATAATACCACGCGAATCCGGCGCGTTATATTTTCATGATTGCAACATTTGTACTTATCTATATGTTGATGATGGTACCAATCGGTATCTACGCGTCACGCAGGGTAAAGTCCTCCGCGGACTACGCTGTTTCCGGTCGCAACTTGCCTTTTTCTTTAGCGATGGCAACCGTGTTTGCGACATGGTTTGGATCAGAAACATTTTTAGGAGCAGGATCGCGCATGGCGGAAGGTGGATTTTTATCCGTCATTCAAGATCCATTCGGGGCTAGCGTCTGTCTCATACTCGTCGGTTTCTTTTTTGCAAAAAAACTTTACGCGCGCCAAAACCTTACAATCGGAGATTATTTTCACGAACGATACAACAAAATAGTTGCAACACTACTATCAGTTGCAATCATTCTTACTTATTTTGGTTGGGTTGCCGCACAATTTGTAGCATTTGGCGTCATCCTAAACATGCTTCTTGGTATCCCCACAATAACCGGAATAATTTTTGGGGCAATTGTCGTTGTTATATACACATATGTCGGCGGTATGTGGTCTGTGTCCATCACCGACGCCGTGCAAATGAGCGTCATTGTAGTCGGCCTCATTGTTATTTTGGTCGAAGTCCTCTGGCAAAATGGTGGTATTGGGACGATCATCGAAAATACGCCATCTGACTTTTTCAGACTTACGCCGGCAGATGCAACCACAAAAGACTGGCTCGCATGGGTAGCCGCGTGGGTTACTATAGGACTAGGCTCTATCCCACAGCAGGATGTATACCAACGCGTGATGTCTGCAAAGTCTGCAACAATCGCAAAGTGGGCATCCATATCGGCAGGATTTATGTATTTTACAATTGCACTCATTCCTCTTACTCTAGGACTCATCGCGCGCGCAAAATACCCGGAGCTTGTTATTAGCGACCCACAACAACTTCTTCCAACGCTTATTCTCGGCAACGCAAGCGCTATCACTCAAATCTTTTTCTTTGGCGCGCTTCTGTCGGCTATAATGAGTACCGCGTCCGGTGCGATCCTTGCGCCCGCAACACTCCTAGGAGAAAATATTATAAAGCCATTCTTTGCCAAAATTACGGACAAAACTCGGCTAGCAATCATGCGCTTTGCGGTTATTATTATTGCTTTGTGCGCGCTATTGCTCGCTTTAGCACAAGGAAGTATCTACGAGCTCATAATCGGAGCATACTCAATCACGCTTGTTTCAGCGTTCGTGCCACTCGTAATGGGGCTCTACACCACCAAGGCAAACAGTCTTGGCGCACTTCTTGCTATCATTTTTGGGGCCATTGGTTGGCAGTTTACAGAACTCTACGTCATTGACCCAACTATCCCGCCAATTCTTGTTGGTCTTGGTTTAAGTTTTCTTGGAATGATTATCGGGATATTTACATGGGACAAAATCTATAAAATACGAGAAATCTTCACAAAAACGGCTTAAAATCGAGGCAAAGGGGGTATGGTGGCATGACTTGCCCCAACACCTATCCTCATATCGCTTTTGTTCTGCCTCCTTAAAAACAAATAGGCTTTGTGGAACCAGCAGTGTAGATACTCCCCTTAGATACTATTCCCAAAAGCAGAACAATGCGAGGAAAGGTGTACGGGCTTGCATTTTATGGCTGGATATGCTAAAGTACTAACAATGATTACGACAAAGCAGAAACAGACTATTATCAAGAAAGCGCAGATTCATGCGACTGATACTGGCTCGCCTGAGGCTCAGGTTGCCCTTCTTTCGAAGAGTATTGACGAACTCGCTACCCACCTGAAGAAAAACCACAAGGATAATCACTCCAGACGCGGGCTTCTCCAGATGGTCGCAGATCGTCGCACGCACCTAAACTATCTCAAGCGCAAAAACAAAAGCCGCTACGAGTCGTTGGTCAAAAAAATCGGGCTAAAATAAAAATAAGAAACTCCGCTCTGCGGAGTTTCTTATTTTTGAAACTTCATGAGATACTATGAGTAGTTTCTTGTAATCATTTTTAATAACTTTCGCGCGCTTCGTGCGCGCACATTTTCATTAGCGACGTAGAGCGAGCAGGATGCAAAAGTAATCTTTTGCATCCTCGAGCCGAGAAGCTAATATAGTAACCTATATATATGGCAATCATTAAACAAAAAGAACAACGCGTTGCAATGTTCATTGACGCACAAAACCTTTACCACAGCGCTCGCAATCTCTATGGGGCAAAAGTAAATTTCGGCGCTGTCCTCAAAGAAGCGGTGGCAGGCAGGCACCTCGTGCGAGCTATCGCGTACGTAATCACCACCGAGGGTGAAGAAGAAAAAAGTTTCTTTGAAGCCCTCAACAATCTCGGTATTGAAACAAAAACAAAAGACCTCCAAATATTTTTTGGCGGAGCAAAGAAAGCCGACTGGGATGTCGGTCTCGCGGTTGACGCAATCCGCCTTGGGTCAAAGGTTGACGCCGTAGTGCTCGCGTCCGGCGATGGCGACTTTGTCCCTCTCGTTGAATACTTAAAGTTCATGGGAACGCAGGTCGAAGTTATCACCTTTGGACGCTCTGCCTCGGGGAAACTTCGTGAAGTGGCCGATGATTTTGTAGACATGTGCGATGATCAGCGCAAATACCTTCTCGGTTCTCGAGGTGGAAATATTGGTGGTGGAAATCCTCGCCGTAGCGCACACAGGCAGCCGCTAGTCCGTCGCAAGGAAAACCCGAAAGAGTAATTTGATTGCGGGAATCGTTAATTGTGGGTGATATAAATTAATAATGGAACCAAAAGTACCTAATAAAAAACTTGAACCGAGCGTCTACAGCGGAAACCCTGGCACCACAGAGGCAAAGAACGGGGATTTTTCTCCGCGCTTTATTCGCACAATGAAGATAGACGTGGCGGAAGCAATAAAAAAACAGAACGAAACATCTGTCTCGATCGCAATTGCCCAAGAAAAACAGGTAGCGAAATCACGCGCGGACGATCTCGCATCACGACGCATGCAAGGCGAAGACGCTACTCCGGCGCCAAAAAAAATTGGGCGTGTGGTCATTGTGCTAGCCATCCTGCTTATCGTCTTCTTGTCTGTATTGGCGTATATGTTTATTTTGCCAAAAATTAGCGCAATACGAATACCGGGCATCCAACTCCCATCCTTTGAAAAATCTACGAGTACAAATGTTCTGCCAATAACAAAGGCAACGGAAACGCTTGCGCCATCAATTATTCCCGCGCAGTCCGAGAAACGTTTCAATATAGGGGAGGGTACACTAGCGCAAATAGTTGCTATAAACATAGAAAAACGCGCAAAGGGAATTTCAGCGGGGTCCATTAAAAATTTATACTTCACTGATAATAAAGACGGCGTTGCTGTTCCGCTGACCACGAATCGCCTGTTTGCATTTGTGGGCATTCAAATCCCCGACATCCTCGCGCGTTCACTTGAAAAACAGTTTATGACAGGGTTCTTTGGAGAGAGAAACGGTGTGGCAACACCATTTCTCATACTAAAAGTTTCCGACAAGAACACAGGGATTGCCGGAATGCTTGAATGGGAGTCAAGTATCTCAGGATTTTTTGATACTATCTTTGGAACAAATATTGGAAGTGGCGCAAATATAAAGTTTCGTGACGTTGTTGTGTTCGGCAAAGATGCGCGTTTATTCGACACTTCTTCCGGCACGAAAATTATGTACTCATTTGCGAACCAAAACACAATCGTGATTGCGGGAAGCCAGAGCGCGCTCGAGGCATTGATTCCTCTTGCCACAAAAAACTAGACAGGTTACAATGCTCGATATGACAAACATTTCTGAACTAAAAAATATGCTTCTCGAGGAAAAAGCCCGTCTTACAGGCGAGCTTTCCGGAGTAGGGCACAAGAATCCCGACATCCCAGGAGATTGGGAGCCGTCTGCTCCAAACTTGAACAATCCTGCCGCTGATCCAAACGATGTTGCCGACAGCATTGAAGCGTTTGAGGGAAACGCCGCGATAGAAGTAGAGCTTGAGGCTCGCCTTCTTGAAGTAGACACAGCGCTTGCACGCATTGAAGCTGGAACATACGGCACTTGCCACATTTGTGGTGCCGCCATCGAGGATGCGCGTCTTCACGCAAACCCTGCCGCCCCAACATGCATCGCACATCGCGAAGGGTAGGTTAGCTCCACGCGAGGACGACCATGCAATTTTCAAAACTATTTTCCGCTCAAGTAGTCGGGCTCGTTGCTCATATTGTTGACGTAGAGGTGGATCTCTCCAAAGGGCTCCACGCTTTTTCTTTGGTGGGATTACCGAGCGCATCGGTCGACGAATCACTCGACCGTGTCAGCTCTGCGATAAAAAACTCCGGTTTCACTTCACCGAAACAGAAAAATCAAAAAGTTGTTATATCGCTCGCTCCAGCGGAACTCAAAAAAGAAGGTTCGCATTATGACCTTTGTATTTCACTCGCATACTTGTTCGCATCAGGAGAAACAACATTTGAACCGAACGGGAAACTGTTTCTTGGAGAGCTTTCTTTGGATGGAGCCCTGCGCCCGATTCACGGTGCGCTACTCATAACAAGTGCCGCAAAAAACGCCGGTTTCACAGAAGTGTTTTTACCAAATGCAAACGCAGAGGAGGCTGCGCTCGTGGAGGGAATTACCATTTACGGTGTGCGCAATCTTTCTGAAGTACTGCACCATCTCGATAAAAATAAAAAGTTTACACTTACGAAAAGCGTGCGTGATATTTCCCGACTTGGTATGGAACCAGCTGGTTCGAAAATGATGGTTGACCTTTCCCACATCAAAGGACAAGAGTTTGCAAAACGCGCACTCGAAATTGCCGCCGCAGGAAATCACAATCTCGCAATGTGGGGACCTCCGGGTACCGGAAAAACAATGCTTGCGCAGGCGTTTTCACATCTTCTCCCTGATTTACAAAACGACCATTCGCTTGAGGTTACCGGAATTCATTCCGTAGCGGGGACTTTGCGCGAAACTATTATGACACGCCCGCCTCTTCGCGCGCCACACCACACAGCATCATATCCTGCAGTCATCGGCGGAGGAACAATACCAAAACCCGGAGAGATTACGCTTGCACACAGAGGCGTACTGTTCCTTGATGAGTTCCCAGAGTTCGACCGTCGTGTTATCGAGTCTTTGCGTGAACCGCTCGAGGAAGGACACATACGCATTACCCGCGCAAAGGGGCACGACACTTTTCCAGCGCGTTTTATTTTACTTGCCGCAATGAATCCATGTCCGTGCGGAAAATACGGAAGCGAAGAAAGGTGTGTTTGTATGCCCGGCACTCTTGCATCGTATACACGAAAAATTTCGGGCCCCATTGTCGACCGCATCGAGCTTTGGGTCAAAGTTGCGCATATGAGTCATGACAAACTTTCTGAAGCAAAGAAAGGCGAGTCAACGGAAGTTGTGCGTAAACGCATTGAAAACGCGCGTAATGTACAAAAGGCGCGCTTCTCAAACCACGCGCGCAAAATTACCACCAACAGCGAAATGCGCGCAGATGATATTGAAACTTTCATAAACCTCGCACCAAAACTTCGCACGCTTTTCAACACATCCGCTGAACGCTTGAAACTTTCCCCGCGTGCGCATCACAAGACGATAAAAGTCGCGCGCACCATCGCCGACCTTGCTTCATCAGACGACATTTGCGAGGAGCATTTACTTGAAGCGCTTGCGTATCGCCCGACGGAGTTGAAGTAAGGAACAAAAAAATCCTAACAATTATTTGCTATAGCAAATAATTGTTAGGATTTTTTTGTTCCTGCTACTCAATATTCCAGTATCCTAAAACGGATTCTTCGCCCCGCGGACTTCAAAGTGAAGATGGTACCCTGTTGACCTGCCTGTATTGCCGACCTCTCCTATCCACTGACCTTTATCGACACGCACACCAACTTGGGTATACACAGAGCTCAGGTGTCCATACAAAGTCTGTGTGCCGTTTGGATGCTCAATGACAATATAATTGCCGTAACCTCCAAAACATGAGCGACCGCAAGATGCTGATTTAAATCGGCTCACGATTACCGTACCTTCAGCCGCTGCATACACTGGTGTTCCTGCTGGCGCGCCATAGTCTACTCCATTATATCCGTGAATGTTCTGTGTTTTGCGCCCACTTGGTACGGGGTGCGTATAGTACCCATCGTATGATGGATATGAAGAAATGGTGCGAGAACGACTCGTACTCCTAACTCCTGACGATGAAACCACTACTTCTTTTCCATCAGGAATAATGACGACATCTCCAACAGAGAGCTTTTGATCTGCTGTCATGTTGTTGAACTCAAGAATCTCACTAAGGTCTCCCTTGTATTTCTTTGCGATACCTTGAAGAGTGTCTCCTTTTTTCACAATATATTGTACGCCGTCAATAGGCAATATTACTAAGTGTTGTCCGTCGCGAAGACTTGTGCCTCGTGTAATATCATTTGCCCAAAGAATAGTGTCCACCGTAACATTAAACATTTTAGCAATCTGGGCAATCGTGTCTCCAGAACGAACAACATAAAGGCTTACTTTTCCTTGGTGGTCGTTTGAAACAATGTCCGCCCAAGTACCGGAGGGACCAACCTCGGCAGAAAACGCTTTGTCGTCCATTGTAATGTCGCCACCTCCTATCGCCGAGCTTGGATCAAAATTGACTGCGCTCTCCAAAAAAGCGATACTCTGCGAGTTTTGGGGTTCTGAACGAACTGAAGAAACTGCGACATTGTTCGACTTGACTGATAATCCGAAATAAGCGCGAGCATAGACTGAATCTAGCGGAGCACCGAGCCCAAACAGGACAAAAGCAAAAAAGAACCCGGCGCTTGAAAACCCGCCAAAAGTCGCCCACCACGACTTTTTACGGGTGAACCTTGAAAAATATGAGTATTTCGCCCGACCTGCTTTCGTTTGCCCTCGGTCGAGGTCCTGAAGTTGTGTAGAAATAGGTCTATAGGATATGTATCGTTCTGCCTTGCTGTCTGGACGGGAAGTTCTCTCTTTTCTGTGAACCTGGGGCCAATCCCCAAAGTCTCTTAAATGGTAGCACAAAGGGGGGTCATCCGGTAGGGCAGTGTGGAAATACTGTGGATAACAAAAACATTGACTTTTGTGTGTAAATTTGGTATAATTTTAAGACATCAATACTATTAATTGTACGAAAATAAAAAAATGTGCGATAATTCAAAGCAACTATGGAAAAACTCGAGAAACAAGCAGATGATGCACTACTAATCAAAGAATTTAGGCAATTACTTGGGACATCTCCAGAAGAAGCAAGCGCGGAAACCTTGGTTGGGCAGTTTACCCAAATTGAAGACAGTAGCATTCGAGGAGGCAGGGGGGGAAAGGGAAAGCCAAATGAAATCAGGAAGTCCGTAGATGAAGCCCGCAGAGAAGCGGTTCGTATCGACCACGATCTTACAAGACTAAAAAACGACAAGGAAGCGCTTCTGTTTATTGTTGCTGATTTGCGTGTCAAGGAAAGGCAAATGGTAGACAAAAAACTTACTAAAGAAACAGACTATTTCCGCGAGGAGATTGCCAAGGCGCTAAAAAAGCTCGAAGAGATTAACGGCGTGATCCCTGAAGCAAATATTTCTGAAGACCACAAAAAGGTTCAAAAAATCATAAGTGAGTGGAGCAGTGGAAAACGGGACTGGAGAAAGGAAAATGAGCAGTTCAAAGAAGCGGAAAAGAAACTGGAAAAAAATCCCGATGACCGTCGCGCGCAAGGTGACGCAAACCGAGCCCGTGCAGAGATGAAGGCAACTGGTGATGGTCTAGAAAGAGTCGCCAACGATGCAAAGGTTATTGAGGAAAATGAAGCCGCGACTCCAGCGCAAAACGAAAGTGTTTTATATACACACGAACAGGCAGTCCTAGACCGCAAAGAATGGGAAAAGCGTCACAAAACAGAACAAGAGGAAGCGGTGCTTGAGGCTGTACCTGTAGTGGAGCAAGTAGAAGTAGTCCCTTTAGCCGTACCTATACAAGAAGACTCTGTTCATACAGAGGCTCTCCAAGCTCTACAAGAAGAAATAGTGGAGGAATCCGTAAACCCTGTGCAACTTTCTCCGGAAGTTGAAGCAAGTCTATCTCCGGAACAATCAGCTCTAATCAAAAGATGCCGATACGGTCTGTCAGTAGCCGAGAGGGAGGTGAGGACGCGTGCAGAAAGGGCGAGTGCCGTTGATGCCGTCCGTAAAGTTGGTGAAGTTTATAATAAAATTCCTCGTCATTATAAATGGCTATTCGCTGGAGGATTGCTTGTTTCCGGCGCTGGAGCAGTGGCTCTTGGAGCAACTTTCGCTGTTGGAGCGACTGGAACTCTTGCTGTTGTGATGCGCGGACTCGGTGGTGCAGGGCTTTTTGTTACATTTGAAAAAATGCTGAAGGGCGCCGAAGAAAAAAAGACTGGCTTACCGCGCTCAAAGAATGCGGAGCTTCGCCACACAGCAGAAGCAAGCGCTCTTGCCATTATTATCGGAGCGCTTCTTCCAAACATGATCCACGACACCGTGCTTGCTAGCGGCATCCCAGATGCTATCAGTGAGTATTTTAATTCCACAGAAGATGTAGCGCCTCCAACTCAACCATTAATTGAAGAAATCCCTGAGGTTTCACCGAGCGAATACACTGGCGTGGCGGAAGCCGGAGATTCAAGGTGGAGCCTAGCGGAACGAGCGCTAACGGAAGGTCCATACAAGGATCAGTTTAATCAAATAACATCAAGGGGGCAAAGAATGTACATTATTGATTCAATAAAAGACAGACTTGTCGCAGGAATGACGGAGGGAGAGGCAGACACTTTAAGCATCGGTGATAAAATTGATTTCAAGGAAATTTTTAATGACAAGGAATTTATGGACAATGCTTTTGCTGGCGCACAAGGACTAAACCCGGAAGAAGCAACAAGTATTCATAATGATGGCGAGGCGCTAGGTATCCCAGAAGTTGGCTTGACGCCAGTTGAAACTTTGGTGAGCACTCAAGAAAACATAACGTCACCAGAAAATAACGAAGATATGGCCTCTGGGCAAGGTCAGCCGCTTCTTACGGAGTTTACACCGCCGGAAAACGAAGTGACCTATGCTTCTGGGGAAACAGTTTCCTTTACGCCGGAAATTACCGACACAAATGCCGCGCCGGAAACAAATATCATGCCGCAAGAAATTTTACCGAACTCTTCGCAAGGAATCCTGATGGAGGGGCAGGAAACGACGAATAATCCGCAAGCAATCTCGCTTGCTAAAAAACAGGTTCACGATATCATAGAAAGTATATGGGGCAAAAAGGGTGGGTGGTTTGGCATCGGTTCATCAGACGGAATGGAAGTCTTTAGCAACTTTAGCGACAAAACCGTCGAAGAAGTTATGAAGATGGACGCAACCAGCACAAATAAAGAAGTGCAGGACTTGCTAGGCCAAGCTTACGAACAAACACGAGTTAAGTCAGTACATGGAGAAAAAGTAATGAACTACTTAAACCGCGCTACCGCAGTCGGCATTGATAGGTTTCTAGAAAACAAGTAATATTACCACTATGAACAATCAAGAACTTCGTGAAATTTTAATAAAAGAACTCGGTATCGGTGGTCTGCCGGAAGAGGCGCAGGACGAAATCGTTAGTAAACTCAGCGAAATTATCTTGAAATCGCTTACCGTTGCCATATTTGAAAAACTTCCCGACAATGCGAGGGCAGAGTTTGAACAGATTGGCGCAAAAGGTGACCATGCTTTAATTCAGGAATTTCTTGAAAGAAACATACCAAATCTACACGCACTCATGGAAGAAGAGGTAAAGAAAACACTGCAAAATTTTGCAGCAAACGAAGAGAAGAAGAACGGATAAAATGTATGTAAGGACAACGGGGGCGCAATCGCGTAGCGACTGCGCCCCCGTTCCACATTTCTGTGCTAAAGTGTCTCGATGGAACATCTCAAGCACCTCAATGAAAAACAAAAGGAAGCGGCTCTTCACAAAGAAGGACCGATTCTCATAATCGCTGGCGCAGGTACCGGAAAAACAAGCACGCTCACACACCGAATCCTGCATATTATTAAAGAAGGTGTCCCGCCAAGCGAGATTCTTGCAATCACATTTACAAACAAAGCCTCAAAGGAAATGCAGGAACGCGTGAACGAGCTTCTTTTAAAACACGGCTTCGATGTCGGTATTCGCTACGGCCTGCCCGCCACTGCCTATCGCTCAAAAGAAGAAGTAGGGCGATGGCAGGCTGGTGATTCGCGTCCTTTTATTGGCACATTCCACTCGCTCGGTGTTCACATTCTCCGCGCACATGCGCAGATTTTCGGTCTTACGAAACATTTTACTATCGTCGACAAAAATGGCGCAAGTTCACTTATTAAAGAAGCGGTGAAGGAGCAGGGTATTGATTCAAAACAATTTTCACCAGACCGAATCGCTGGTGTCATCTCACGCCAAAAAGGCGCGCTCATTACACTTAATCAATATAAAAGTGATGTCGGAAATGCATATTTTCCAATGATTGTTTCGGCAGTATGGGAAAGGTATGAAAAACTTTTGGCGCGCGAAAGGGCGCTAGACTTTGACGATCTTATTTTAAAAACGGTTATCCTTTTGCGCGACCATCCTGAAATACGCGAGGAATACCAAAGACGCTGGAAATATATTCACATAGATGAGTACCAAGACACCAACACTGTGCAGTACGAAATGGCGCGCTTGCTTGCGGGTGCAAAAATGAATATATGCGCGGTGGGAGACGGTGACCAAAACATTTACAGTTGGCGTGGCGCAAACCTGCAAAACATTTTGAATTTTGAAAAAGACTATGCGGGCGCGCAAACAATTCTTCTAGAGGAAAATTACCGTTCAACGCAAACAATTCTTGCCGCCGCAAACGACGTCATTAAAAAAAATACGGTACGAAAAGAAAAAAATCTTTACACGAGAAACGCCGAAGGAGATAAAATTTCTCTTATCGAAAGTTACGATGAAGGCGGGGAAGCGCGCACTATAGGAGAAAAAATTAAAAATCTTATTGATAGCGGGACTAACCCAGAAAATATTGCGGTGCTATATCGTGCAAACTTTCAGTCGCGCGCGCTCGAGGAAGCGTTCCTTATCATGGAAATCCCTTATCAAGTCCTCGGTGTGCGTTTTTTCGAACGAAAAGAAGTAAAGGACATTCTCTCCTTCATTCGCGCGGCGCTAAACCCCGAAAGTCTATCGGACATTAAGCGCATCATCGACTCGCCACCCAGAGGAATCGGCAAAGCGACACTTGTGAAAATGTTTGCAAAAGACGAAGCGAGCCTGACTCCCGCTGCGCAAAAACGCGTGAATGAATTCTGGGTACTCCTCGCTTCTATCCAAGAGTACGCACTTGTAGAAAAAACTTCAAAGCTCATTAAATTTGTTTCAGAAAAATCAGGAATTGAAGCGTCGCTTAAAACAGGGACCGATGAAGACAATGACCGTCTAGAAAATATCCACGAGCTCGTGACCCTTGCGACCAAGTATGACATTCTGCCTCCCGAAGAAGCAGTTGAAAAACTTTTAGGTGACGCGGCGCTTGCGAGCGACCAAGACTCAATGATTAAAAGCTCGCGCGCTGTAAAACTCATGACCGTCCACGCGGCAAAAGGGCTTGAGTTCCCTTATGTATTTGTCACGGGGCTTGAGCAAGACCTTTTTCCTCATAAACGAATGAGTTCGGGGACTGTATCAAAAGAAGACAGTGAGGAGGAGCGCAGACTTTTCTACGTCGCCATCACGCGCGCAAAGAAGAAACTTTATCTCTCATATGCATCCGTGCGCACGATTTTCGGACAGCGTCAGGTCAATGCGCCATCAGAGTTTCTCTCCGACATCGACGACGCCTACACCGAACGCGAAGTTGTAGACAACGACAGCGAACCAATAGTACGGATAGATTGGTAGTGTGCGAAGACATAAGACATATGTTCAACATATCCCGCAAAGTGGTTCCAAACTATTGAACCATTACTGAGCATTACACAACACTGTATAACGCTGTATGACATTGTATAACATTATATAACAACAGAGCAATAGTATGCTATAGCATACTATTGCTCTGTTATGCAAAACACTCTATACTGTTGTTATGATAAAAAATACTAAATCACGAAAAAAGGGTGGGTCAGGACAAAAACGCCGTAGCGCCATGCAAAAGAAAATTCTTCTTCTTCTATATGGTGGACTAGCTCTCGGTCTAACCAGAAATCCAAATCAGTATTTCAGGATCGTACGCGAGATAAACCGAGAGTGGGATGACATAAGCCGCAATTCACTTAACCGCGCGATTCGAACTCTCTATGAATCAAAGCTGGTTTCGGTTAAAGACAATCGAGACGGAACATCTACTCTCGTACTATCCAAAGAAGGGGAGCGCCTCAGTCTTACTTATGATATTGAAAACATAGGAATACAAACCCCCGCACAATGGGACGGTAAATGGCGCATTGTCATGTTCGATATCCCAGAACCTCTTAAGCGCACTCGCGAGACCATCCGCATGCACTTCAAAAACATGGGGTTCTACGAATTTCAAAAATCTGTTTTTGTGCATCCATACCCATGCGCAAAAGAAATCGAATACCTCATGGAATTCTATCAAGCACGGCGGTTTGTACGTTTCATCGTTGCAAAAGAAGTAGATAACGCTCTTGAGCTTAAACGGCACTTTCATCTTGTCTAAGTGTTCCATGCATAACCGAGCAATAACATGCTATAGCATGTTATTGCTCGGTTATTGTTTCTGTTGCTGTTCTTGCAGAGTAGTTGGTATACTTGGTTTATGATTCACGCGAAAAAATCACTCGGGCAGAATTTTTTGAATTCGAAAGCGGTCGCACGTGACATCGTGCGTGAGGCCAATCTTTCACCATCCGACACGGTGCTAGAAATAGGCCCCGGAAAAGGTTTCTTGACGTCAGAGCTCCTAGCCTCTGGCGCGCACATTATTGCAGTCGAGATGGACAGTCGAATGATTCCGATTCTTCAAGAGAAGTTCGCCGAGGAAATAAATAAAAACAAATTCACGCTTATCCATGGCGATATTTTAAAAGAACTCGTGAAAAACACGATAGGGCTTCCAGAGAAGTACAAACTCATTGCGAACATTCCTTATTACCTGACGGGACAAATAATACGAACATTCCTCGAAACAAGTTTACAGCCGGAGCGAATGGTTATTATGGTACAAAAAGAAGTCGCAACACGCATCGTGGCGCGCGATAAAAAAGAAAGCATTCTCTCCATCGCCGTAAAAGTATATGGCACGCCAAAGCTTATAAAAAAAGTTCCTGCGCGTTACTTTACCCCTGCTCCAAAAGTTGACTCGGCAATTCTATCTATTGGAAATATTTCTCACAAAAACTTTCCAAGTCAGGTTTCCGAAAAAGTTTTTTTTGAAATCGTACGAGCCGGATTTGCACACAAGAGAAAAATTCTTGCAGGAAATCTGAAAGAAATTCTTGGTGAAAAAACGCTTTATATTCTAAAGGAAACTGGAATCAAAGAAAACACTCGCGCAGAAAATCTCTCCCTTGACCAGTGGCTTGTCATCACATCGAAGTACCTACACTATCAATAATCCCGTCAGGACTGACGAACTGAATACAATCAGGTCCAGAAATTTCCAGACAAACACCACCTGTGGTGTACGTTCCTAATGTCCAAGATCCAGTGCTAAATAAATTATAATGTTCATAAATAGTAGTTGTCGGCTCCCACATAAAAACGCCGGGTGTTGGAGTTCCCACGACGATGGCAATATTATCACTACAGGTACAGGTTATTACATCTTCTATTTGCCCGCCAAAACCCAACAGGGCTTTGCTTGGTGTGGCCTTTATACTAAAAGAAGTAACGATCAGTAACAAGACAAAGCCGGTGCCAAACAACACTTTATATTTTTTTAGATAATGAAGAAATTTCATATATTTCATTCTTTCATATTAATGCTGGCACCGCAACCACACATGGATAATTTAAATTTCTAAGGTGTAGCTCTTTGCATTGCTAACGCCATTTTCATTTATTACATAAGCGCGCACCGGCAATGAAATCTTTCGCGTGCGCGCAAGAGAAGAGGTGCTTGCCTTTAAGATGTTTACTGGAACAGAAAACGAAAGTGTGGTGCCGTCTACGGACGAAACGTCATTGATAATTCCCGCGCCATAACGTATGGTATTACCGCTAGGAAGAAAGCCTGTACCTTTGATTGTTGCGCTTCCTCCTCGCATCACACGTTCCGGAGTAATACTTTCTATTTTGGGCTCTTGTGTCACACCGTCCGTCACAACAAAAAACTGTTTTTTATCACTCTCACCGCGAGCATTTTTTACAGAAATAGAGTAATTTCCTTTTGGAATTACTGGGATCTTGAACGTGATGGACCGACTGTTCCACGATACCGCTTTTTCGACAGCGTGGGTATCCCCAAAATAAATAGTGTTATCCGTGGCAGTGAAACCAACACCGGATAGAGTGATTATCGTACCGGGTTTTCCAGAATACACAGAGGGGAACATCAAAATTACTTTTCCTTTTTCGACAGGAAGTGCGGGAGTAGTGGTAGCTTTTTTCGGTGTCGTCACCACAGGCACTGGCGCGATACTTGCAAGCGAATTTACTTTCGCGCGCGTCTTTTCACCAAAAAATCCTGTACCGTTCGTTAATCCAATAGGCGCAAGTATTTCCGCGCGATATTTTTCTTGAAATTTTATAACCGCCCTTTTTGTTGCGTTGCCAAAGTAATCAGTTTCATTTCCGGGAGACCCTGCTCCGGCATCGGCAATGCGAGTTTCGGCATCAGTGTTGAGAAACTTTTGAAGCCCTGTTACATCATCTCCGCGCATCCCCGAAAAAAGAGTGCGCGTAAAAATATCAGACGAAGCAAGTGCTAGTGGTGGAATCGCACATACACAGACAAACAAAAGTATACGTAGCTTAGTATTCATGAATAAATGTTACCACACGGACTATCCATTGCATAACTAAATGAGCGGGGGTATACTTAAAAGATGGACAATATTAGAAATATCATACAGGGTGTTTTGCAAGACGAAAAAAAGAAGAAAATTTTAATTATTGGAATCGCCATATTTTTACTTATTATTGGTACTATATTTTTCTTAACAAGAAATTCAAACGGTCCACAGGATGATAGTCAGCTTTTATCAGACATTGCCGGATTGGCGCCAAGGGACACACTTTTAAACAGGAACTTTCAGCTGTCACCCACCATCGAGCTGTCTGCGGAACCAGCAGCCATCGCCCCAGGACAGACATCAAAAATTTCATGGGTCTCTTCCAACGCAACAAATTGCGTTGATGGAAACGGTGACACCATAAACCTAGAAGGAGACCGTTCCGTTTCACCCACGGAACCCTACACTTTTGAAGTTAGTTGCGTTGGCCCAAAAGGAACTGAAATACAGTCAATAACCGTGATTGTGACAACAGCGCCAATCATCAACCTGGTCGCAACGCCAAAATCAGTTATTCCCGGAGCACAATCATTAATATCGTGGAACACAGTTAACGCAGACAGATGTGTTGACAGTGCCAGCAGTACTTTGCGTTTAAGCGGCAGTATGTTTGTCTCACCTAAAAAGCCCTACACCTTTAGCATGAGTTGTGTTGGGCCAAAGGGCACATCGGTAAAATCAGTCACGGTCACTATAGCGGCGGCACCGCCAAAATACGTCAAGAAGCCGACCTCTCCTTCAAGGGGAAGCACGCCGGTGTATGACACACCTACAATAATAGTAGGACCCCCAGACCTTGAGGATCCTCCAACTCCCGCAGGAAAAGCAAAGATTACCTTGTCCGCAAGCCCGCTAAGGGTCAAGTACGGGGAACCATCTGTTATCTCATGGCAAACAGAAGGTGCGACAAACTGCACAGGAACAACCCCGACCGGTCTTGAAATGTTCAACCCAGACACTAACGAAAGTATTATCCTGCAACCAGGATACCCGCCAATACCTCTTCCTGAAAATGGGAAAATGTCTATCCGTGTTTTGGGTGACAAAACTATCGCCACACTTACTGTTAAATGTTTTGGCGCTGACGGTACTATAACGGAACGCTCAATAACGGTTAGAAGCGATCCGCGCATACCGGGTGCGTGTGAAGGCACTATTCGCCCAACGTTCACAAGTTTTTCTGCACTTCCCACAGTTGTAGAGAATCCAGGAGACCCATCTGTTGTGACATGGAATAGTAAATGCGCAACAAGCTGTGTCGCCACCGTTGTTCCTAATGGGGACCTTATTACTTACCCCGACACAAGCACAATACCTGACTATGTTGAGGGTCAAGATTACAATAAATATACCCCAACGAACGGCATACCAAATTTAGCGGTAAACACGACCGGTGGTATACGTATCCGCCCAGGAGCTGGAGACAAAAAACCTTCTATAATAGACAGGCTATGTGCTATTGGAGATTACTGCACGTCATCATCAAAGTCGACCGCCTCCGTTACTGTCAAGTGCACCAATGTCAACACTGGGTTCTCAATAACAAAATCAGTGACCGTGGGCATAACGCCGAAAAAAGGTAAGTGTAAAAACTTTTTCTGTAAGCTATACGCAGCGGTGCTTACGGTAGCTGCTATAACCACAGTACCGGGTGTGGCACCAGCAGCACAACAGTCGCTTTAAGGTAGGGTACTGTCTCCTATACTTACTGCTTAGCTCTATTTAGATTAAAATACCGCCACGACTTTCATTCAAGTCGTGGCGGTATTTTTATAAGCAAGAAAATTGACTATGCAAAAAGTATGCGTGGGGGTATAATGCATATGAGGAAAGCGCGTTATGGATCGGCGATTTAAAAAAATTTTTTCTGTCCTGTTCGCGCTCCTCATTGGGATTGGTGTTGTTTTCTTTGCGTGGAAAAGCGGGACAGTAACATACACGGGAAATGTGCCAAGCGACAACTCATGGAAGGACACTTTGAACGTTGTTCCTCAGGTTGATTCCTTGAAAACCTTAATTGCTTCTCAAGAAAGCTTTGTGGGAAGTGACGCAACGACCACAGTAGACATCGTTGCGCGCAACCTGCTTACAAGCTATGCTCTCGCGCAAAGAAACAACCTGTCCACGACGACACTTCGAGACAATGACATCGAGGCAATAGCAGAGGAGGCTGTCAGTAAAATAGCACTACCTCAGGCAACACAGTTTACAATAAAAAATCTTAACATTTCAAGCGACAACAGCCCTTCCGCGATTGACGCGTACATGAAAGAACTTGGCACTGCTGTTAAGACATTCGCATCGTCCCAAACACAAAGCGACACAGATGTTGCGTTTGCAATACCGAAGACGGGCGACGACACAAAAAGGTTTCTAGGTATCGCGAGGAATATTTCCAACTACGAAAAACTTATAAGGGGGCTACTCACCATAAAAACCCCTTCCGTCGTCACACAACCGCACCTGCACCTTGTACAAAAATATGCAAATATCCAAGCGAGGATAAAACCAATGGCGGACATTTTCACGGACCCACTCCGTGGACTCGCAGCCCTTGCGGAGTACAGGGGAGAAATCGCGGGTTTCAACATTATTGCGGAGGAATACACGGATTACATTTCTAGACACCAGCAGTAACATGAATCACTATTTAAAAATATCAAAGATACTAATCATAGCACTGATTATTGTTCCTCTTTTTTCTGCGAGAGTTGCGTACGCAGACGACCATGACTCCAAGGAAATAGCCGGATGCGTAGTGACGGGGGTTGTCGCTTCATATGCCGTGAGCACAGTCGCCGAATACTTTCCCAGCAGCAGCGCAACACAAAGAAAGGTTGCACGGAAGACGGATGAAACCGCAACCACACGCACGGAAACGCAGGCCGACACGGCAAAAACAGAGTCAACTTCGGTAGCTGTACCAATCACTGATGCAGTTTCTAATGTTTACTTGGGCACAATCGACGGTGTTACCGCCGCCAGCGCCTCGTTTCAAGACGTTGGAAAAATGAATCTTGATGCATTTGCTTACAAAGTTGCCCAATGCATACTTTCTCAGTTGACCAATAACATCGTAAGTTGGATCAAGGGCGGCTTCAACGGTAGCCCAAAGTTTGCTGTTGACACGCGCAGACTTTTTGAAGACATAGCAGAGGGAGTTTCCGCAGACTTTGTAAGACAAGTAAAAGGCCTTGGGGTCTGTAAATTCACGCCAACCTTTGTAGACGATCTTACAAACTCTATAGACCGCTCCAATAAGAGCAAAAGACAGCTACCAATTAAATGTCCTTTCCCTGAGCAGGTTGTAAAAGCTTCGCAATTTTATAATGACTTCAGCACATACGGGTGGAAGGGAATGCGAATGGCCCTCGAAGACGGAGGCAATCCGTTTAGTGTTAATGTTATCACGAGCCAAGAACTTGCGAGCCGCCAAGCGGAAGCCAAGACTGCTGAAGATCAAAAGAAGAGCTGGTCAGGCGGATTTGCCGATATTATAGACACAGAAAACTGCGCATTCCCTAGCGATGTTTATGATGCAATGCAAGAACCCGACATCTCTTCTCAGCAAAGGGCTCATTACGAAAGAACTTATTGCCCAACAACTACTCCTGGGAAGCTCGTGGGGGACCAGCTCACGAAAACCATTGGCGCCGAGCAAGATCGCCTCGGCCTTGCGGACAATATGAACAAAATTATTTCAGCGCTTATCGGACAGCTTACCAAAGAATCCATAAAGGGTATCTTTAAAGCGGTAAACAATGCCGACGGAGGTGGTGGAAGTGGGGGGGGTGGTACTGGTGGTGGAGGCGGAAGTGGAGGTGGTGGTACTGGAGGAGGGGGAGGAACTGCTGTTCCGTATGTTTCCACAAGCGTAAGCGGTGTAGCACGAAACGGAGTAGTGCTAAACGCGCACATCAGTCCCACGACTCTGTCCGGTACTACATGGTTTGAGTGGAGCACATCGCAAGACCTCCTCATACAGTCCCAAGGAACAATCACGCCGTCACAGTCCTACGGAGTTAGTCCGGCACTGGCAACTTACAGTTACCAGCTTGACGGGCTTACTCGCGGGGCTACATATTACTTCCGCGCAACAGGAAGAACCTCACAAAAGGTCGTCTGGTACAGCGCTCCGCAAGCCTTTTCTACTCTTACACGCTAACAAATGACTAAACTCTTCCAAAAAAGAACCTTGTTCGTCTCAATCCTCTTCGGCCTTATTTTATTCTTTGGCGGAATGTCGACGGTAGCTGTAGCCCAAGAAAATGAAACTCCTCCTTCGGATTCTACAGAACGCACTACTGATGAAGAAGACAAGATTTATAAACAGCTTAATTGTTTATCCCTAGGAATACCACCTGAACTCAATATTGCCGATTGTGGCGCTGTGATAGTTTATTATGTCATATATAGACCAGCGGCACTTTTTCTGGCAGGCACTGGCTACATTTTTGACGTAGCACTTTCGCTCAGTACAGACAACAGCAAAAAAATGGTTACTCCGGATTTTATCGGTTCCTCGTGGACTGTCGTACGCGATTTCTCTAATATGCTTTTTATTTTCGTACTTCTTTACACAGGAATAATGACCATGTTTGGCGCTGCCGACTGGAGAAAAGTGGTCCTTCAGGTGGTCATCGTCGCCCTCCTTATCAATTTCAGTCTTTTCTTTACAAAGGTCGTCATTGACGCGGGGAACATTCTTGCTGTGGGTATCAGGAGCAGTATCAGTCCGGGTCAAAGTATTTCGGAAGGCCTCGCCAGTGCCTTTCAACCACAACAATTCCTCATCACGGCGGGAGAGAAAGTCGACGCGGGAACCTCAATCATTATATTCCTCGTTGCTGCCGTCGTTAGCGGATTCGCAGGTTATTATTTTTTCAAAGCGGCCTTGCTTTTCATGGGGCGGCTCATTGCTTTTTGGGGACTTATGATCATATCTCCGTTTGCTTTTATTTCTATCACTCTGCCTAAAGCTAATATTTTTGACAAATGGCTTAGCACTCTCCTTAGTCAAGCATTCGTTGCACCCGTATTCCTGTTTTTTATTTATCTCATTATGCAGGCCATATCAGCTGGAAATGGGATACTTGGAAGTTTTGATAGAGATGGTGATTGGTTTGACAAGCTTATCGGCCCTGTCATTGTTGCAACACTCCTTGTCCTTGCGCTCAAAAAAGTGCTTAACATTGCAGAAAATATGGCTGGCGAATTTGGCAAGGCTGGTTCAAGCTTTGTAAGCGGAGCGCTTGGAGTTGCAGCTGGGGTAGCGATGGGTGGTACAGGCCTTGTGGGACGCGCAGTAGGAGGGCGCCTCGCGCAAAGAATCCAAGAAAGCGGAACATTCCAAAAAATGGCGACAGGGGAAAATGCGCTTGGGAGGTTTGCAGGTCGCCAAGGAATTGCCTTGACTGACAAGGCGCGCACTGGTACGTGGGACGCCAGAGGACTGGGCCTTGTGCAAAAAGGGGCGCAGGCGGCCGGAATTAAAATAGAGAAGCCTGGGGAAAGCGTGAAGGGTGGTTTTGAAGGAGCTATGAAGAGGCAAGAAAAACAAACAATGGATGAGGTGAAGAAATATAAAGTAACCGAACAAGAAAAAGCAAAAGTTGAAGGATACGCACCAAAAGAAAAAGCGAAGGAGGCAAAAGAAGCGGTGGCGACAAGCGGGAAGAGGGTCGCAGAAGCTACTCAAAAAATGAATGACGCGCAAACTGCGCATGACACAATGCGTAATTCCGGGAAGCTTGATCCGAATATGTCTAAATTTCTTGATGCAGCCAAAAAAGAAAAAGCTGCCGCAGATGAAGCTCTTGCAAAGGCAGAGGAGGTGTCTAAAAAAATCGAGGATGCCAGTGACACCATAGAAAAGGAAAATCAACGCCGTAGAAGGAAATATGCAGAACATCTCCAGAGCAAGGTTCGAACAGGGATAGTACTTGCAACAGGAAACTTGGCATACAGTCACGACCAAGCCAATCGCAGCGCAGACAAAATTCTAAAGAACACCATTGAGAAACAATTGGAGGAGGAAAAGGAAAAAAAGAAGGAAGACCGCGCCGAGAAGTTTGAGAAGATTATGGATAAAGATGAAGGAAAAGGGGTTGAAAAAGAGGCAAAGAAGGCAAAAACAGAAGATGAAAAACCTCATTAAAACAAACTAATGGACAACGAAACAGAAAAAATTATTAAGGAGCAGGCAAGGAAACTTCCAGCAGAAGTTATTGCATTTCTTTTGTCCTCAAACTGGAGCGAAAGCCTTGATGAAATAAGCTCTATCTACAACTTCTCAGATGAAGAGCGTTTTGTTTTCAAGCACGAAGTGGTCCTTGTTTTAACAGGGCTTACATACCCCGACGAACTCCTAGAAATGCTCGTAGAGCGAGTGCCGACAAAACGAAACACTGTCCTTGAGTCCGTTGTTGCCGATGTGGAAAAGAAAATTTTTGCACCTATACGTCCCGCTCTCGTTGATTTTTTTGACAGGGAGGCGGAGGCATATGAGAAAGAGACTAGAAGTGAGGCGCCTGTGGCAACAGAAGCCCCGATAGAAAAATTAGCTCCTACGGCTCACATGTGGGAAAAAATATCAGGTGCAGTTCCAGAAAATCTTCCTATTTTGGAATCGATGAAACCACTCATGCCGCCTATCCCGCCAAAAACACCGAACTCAGAGGCTAGGCCTATGGCTGTGGGTGAAGTGCCCGCACATCCGTTTGAAGAAAAGATGAAGAAAGTTTTTACCGCGGGACAACAATCAACGGGCGACCTCGTTATTAAGTCAGAACCCGCATCCGCACCTTTGTCAGTTGTTCCCCCTGTTCCCATTGTCCAAAATGTCCCCATTGCTCCGAGTACATATCGCGCGGACCCATACCGCGAAGCGATTGAGTAATATATCTTCGCAAAACTACGGGCGGTTTTGTTTGAAAAACAAAACCGCCCGTAGTCAATTGTGCCATCGCTGTGTATAATGTATGTATGCAGTTTCACATTCCTCAATACATCGACATCGAGGATAAACTTTTTGGACCGCTTACTCTGAAGCAGGCTATCTATGTGGCTGGCGGAGCAGGTGGAATCTATTTGGTGTGGCGACTCGTTCCATACATTTTTATCTCTGCGCCCATTATTGCGGGAATTGCGGGGCTCACGTGGGCGCTCGCGTTCTTTCCAAAAGAAAAGCTCGGGAAACCATTTATTGAAATCCTAGAGGCCGGTTTCAATTATATGAGGCGTGACAAACTCTACACGTGGAAAAAAACAACAAAGGAAGCCACCGCAGGGAAAGAAGAGAGGTTTATTTCTTCACTTCCAGCTTCTACCCCCATCATACCTTCCGGCAAGCTGTCTAGCGCTTCATTCAACCTCGATGTTCGCGGTGCCCCAAAGGTCAAAGAAGAAAAAGAGCTTGGTAACAAGCCCCTATAAACCAAACTATGGCAGTCAAATCAAAAGCAGCGCAAGATTTTGTCCCCGTCAAAGAAATCCGTGACGGTGTGGTGATATTAAGAGATGGCACCATCCGCATGCTTCTTATGGCGTCATCGGTCAACCTTGCGCTCAAATCTTCGGACGAACAAAAGGGGGTTTTGATGCAATTTCAAAGTTTTCTAAACTCGCTTGAGTTTTCAACACAAATTTTTATCCAGTCACGCCGTCTTGATATACGTCCGTACCTCATACTCCTCGAGGGGCGCCTCAAAGAAGAAGTGAACGACCTTTTGAAGATTCAGATTCGCGAGTATATGGGTTTCGTAAAAACAATAGCGCAGTCGACGAATATCATGAGCAAGCTTTTTGTTATAGTCGTTCCGTATGCACCGCCGAAGTCTGTCACCGCAAGCACGCAGTCGTCTGGTGGTGTCCTATCGAAACTTTTTGGTAAAAAGGAGGCGACAAGTGCGGCGCCATCGCAGAGCGCCATCGAAGCATTTGAAGAAGCGCGAACACAGCTTGAGCAACGCGCGGGGATTATAAGCCAAGGGCTCTCCCGCACGGGGGTGCGCGTAATACCGCTCGGCACCGAAGAGCTCACTGAGCTGTATCACCGCCTATTCAACCCTGGAGAAGCGGAAAAGAAGGTCGATGTAAGATAATAAATACAAAAATAATGATTAATTTTTTTGGAAAAACAAAAGATACTGGTATGGAAGCGACAGACAACACTGTCCCTGTCCTCCCGCAAGACCTATACAGCGACACTGGGCTCAACTTGGCTGATGTTATCGCACCATCTGCGGTAAAAGTAAGTTCTAAGGAGCTTATTTTGGGAGAAAAAATTGTACGGTCATTTTTTATCACATCGTATCCGAGCGTTGTTTCTGACAATTGGCTTTCTCCACTCATAAACCTCGACAAAGTTTTTGACATTGCAATCTACATTCACCCTGTCGATACTGCGGCGATAATGAAAAAGTTTGAGAAAAAAGTTGCCGAAGTGCAAAGCCAAATAAGTGTGCGTGAGAGCAAGGGCTTTGTGCGCGACCCGATGCTTGAGTCCGCATACCGCGACCTCGAGGAGCTTCGCGACCGCCTCCAGCAAGCGCAAGAAAAAATGTTTGATGTCGGACTCTATCTCTCTCTTTACGCCGATACAGAGGAAGAACTCAATCATGCCGAGGCGGAAATCAAATCGATGCTTGAATCACGCCTCATATATATCCGCCCAGCTCTTTTTCAACAAGAAGAGGCGTTCCAGAGCATCATCCCCGTTAACGACGACAAAATTGCCGTCACAAAAAAAATTAACTCTGAACCACTCTCGAGCTTTTTCCCTTTTGTGTCATTCGACCTCACTTCCGACAAAGGCATTCTTTATGGAATGAACCGCCACAACTCATCGCTTGTGCTTTTTGATAGGTTCTCTCTCGAGAATTACAATTCCATTACCTTTGCAAAATCCGGCTCCGGTAAATCATTTTTTACAAAACTTGAAATCCTCCGCTCGCTCATGTTTGATATCGATGTTATCGTCATCGACCCCGAGCGCGAGTACGAGGCAATGGCAGAAGCTGTGGGGGGGCGCTACTTCAACATATCGCTCAATTCCGAGCACCACATAAATCCGTTTGACCTGCCAACGCCACGCGAAGACGAATCGCCGTCCGATGTCCTACGCGCCAACATTATTTCGCTAGTTGGGCTTTTCCGCATCATGCTTTCCGGCCTTACCGCCGAAGAAGACGCTCTCGTAGACCGCGCAATAGCCGAAACATACGCACTAAAGGACATAACGCCTGACTCGGATTTTTCCGCCATCGAACCACCGCTTCTTTCTGACTTTGAAATGGTATTGTCGGGAATGGAGGGGGCGGAGGGAATACTCACCAAACTTACAAAGTACACGCGTGGATCATGGTCGGGCTTCATCAATCAACCATCAAATGTAGACATCAACCGAAAATTTATTGTCTTTTCTGTTCGCGACATGGAAGACGACCTAAAGCCTGTTGCAATGTATCTCGTTACGCACTTTATCTGGAATGCTATTCGTCGCACACTAAAAAAGCGCCTCCTTGTCGTGGATGAAGCGTGGTGGATGATGAAATCCGAAGACACAGCCGCCTTTCTCTACGCACTCGCAAAGCGCGGACGTAAATACTATTTGGGTATTGCAACAATCACTCAAGACGTAAATGACTTTTTGAAATCGCCATATGGTTTACCCATTATGACCAACTCGTCTATTCAAGTTCTCCTCAAGCAGTCGCCGACATCAATTGATGCAGTACGAAAAGCCTTCAACCTGACCGATGAAGAAAAGTTCCTCCTACTTGAGTCAGGGGTAGGGGAAGGTATCTTTTTTGCGGGAATGAAGCATGTGGCTATTCGCTCCATTGCATCGTATACCGAGGAGCAGATTATCACCTCGGACCCGGGGCAGATTCTCGCTATCAAAAAGGCCAAGCGAGAGCTTGCCGATGCGGAAGGCGCCCCGGCGGTGTAGGGTTTTACAAAGACAACCATTTGAAATTTAAAAGTGTGAGACTTTGTGAAACAGTTGTGGTACAGAGCCTCATTTCACGCTATACTATTATTATGTATCCTTTGCGTTTTATCGCATTAAGTTTCTTTGTTGCCGTACCTCTTTTTGTGTTTGCGCAAACAACGACAGAGGCTGAGCAACCAACACGAACAGACGAGTTGCTTAGGCAACAAATAGACGAGCTCACTACGAGCCGACTAAACATTATTCCTAAAATAGAAGACATTAGGTCAATCGCCATTCGTGATCTTTTGGACGTAAAAATCATTCCGTCAAACCCTGGCCCAAACGAAACGGTGCGCATTACGATAGAGAGCTATCTTTCCAATATGAACAAAGCGACGATATCATGGTCTCTTAATGGCATTGTCGCAATGCAGGGCATCGGAAAAACATCATTTAGTTTTAAAAACGGCGCTGCCGGAAAAACTACGTCTCTTGTTGTTTCGATTTTAACAAACGACGGAGAGAGGGTTGTTAAAGAGTTTTCGTGGACTCCTGTTGGAATTACGCTTCTCTGGGAAGCAGGCACTTACACGCCACCGTTTTACAGAGGAAAGGCGCTACTCTCGCCACAAGCGCAAGTAAAAATGACTGCAATCCCCGATAACACCGGAACAAGAAACGCACTCAGCGCGGGAAATCTCGTATATGTCTGGGAAAGAAACGGGGCTGTCATATCAGATGCTTCCGGTTATGGGAAAAATTCTTTTTCATTTGTCGGACCAAAACCATATGATGAAACGAATGTTAAAGTTCGAACGTCCTCAATAGACAATACCGTAAACTCTGAGTCGCGCGTATACCTTCCACTTTCCAACCCGCTTATCTTGTTTTATGAAAAGGACCCGCTCCTTGGTGTCTGGTATAATAAACCATTAGACACTGAGGCAATGTTAAAGAAAAAAGAGCTCTCTATCAGCGCAGAGCCGTATTTCTTTTCAGGCGAAGCGCGGGTTGGCGAAAATGCATCGACACTTAAATATATTTGGTCAGTCAATGGAAATGAAGTGCAAAATTATGGCCGCACCATCACGCTTAGAAATGACACGGGTGCCAAAGGCAAATCTCTCGTGTCGCTTACGATGCGCGGAGTCTCCAAAACATTCCAATCCGCAAACCGGAATCTCCGAGTCAACTTTACAGAAAACGATTCGGATTCGCGTCCAACATTTTAAATTAATATGAAACATCTTCCAACAATCTTTGCTTTCACTCTCATCTCTCTTGGTACAGGAGTGCTCGTCGCGCATGCGCAAGGTTATGTTCCGCTCGCGCCTCTCCCAGGCACATTTTCATCATCAGGGGGCACAAAGAGCGCAAACATCGGCGGATACCTCTCGGGGATGCTCAAGCTTCTAATCGCCCTCGGCGGAGCACTGGCGATCCTTATGGCCATTATTGGTGGCACACAATACGTTGCAGCAGGGATTTCTCCCGACGCCAAGAGTAGCGCAAAGGCGCGCATCGCAAACGCATTCATCGGTCTTGCGCTTATTCTTTCTTCCTATCTAATCCTAAATTCCATCAACCCAAAGCTTGTGGCGTTTGATTTGTCGCTTAAAACGGTGTCCAACCCGCAAAAGACTCCATCGGCAGGTGCCGGAGGTGCCCAATAGTGAAATTAATCACAATTAAAAATGACTAGTCGAAAAATCATCATCATATCAGTTCTCATCCTAGGCGCAATCCTTGGTGGAGCGTACTGGTATTTCTCAAATAGAGTAGCCGGACCACCAGGTATTGGAGAAAAGTTCCCTGGCGAAAGCAGAACGAGTACTGGAAAGCCAAAGCCCGCAGTGACGGCAGAGGAGGATATCGATACCACGCCGGTGTTCACACCTGGGTCTGGAGCAACCCTCCCACGTCTGTATGAGCTTCATAAACTTCCTGTCGCAGGTGCCGGCTTCATAGAAACGAAGAACAAAAAAAATGTTACTACGGGAATTGCGGCTCGCTACATTGAGCGTGGCTTGGGTTATGTTTTTGAAACATCGCTTTCAACATTGGCTTCGTCGCGCATCGTCAACGAAACACGGCCTCGCATCTCGGAAGCGCTTTGGGGCAACAATAGCAAGAGTGTCGTTATACGGTCAATTGACGAGAAGGATGGGAACATGATAAAAACACAAATCTTAAATATTGGCGCGCCAATAATTTCTTTTGCGAAAAGCACTACGACAGAAACCACGCAAAGTAGTTTCTTGAAAACTGAAGTAATCTTCCTCCCCAACTCCATCCCATTCGCGGCAACATCCGAGGACAGCGCGGACAAGCTCTTTTACCTTGAAAACAACTCTGATGGGTCAGTGGGATCTGTTTCAACATTCAAAAATTCCGGTGTTTCAAAAATCTTTACCTCCTCATTTACAGAATGGCTCCCTCAGTTCGTAAATGAAAGACTTGTAACCATAAACACAAAACCTTCGGCGAAAGTAGCTGGACATTTATTCTTTGTTGACACAAAAACAAAGTCAGTCACAAAAATCCTTGGAAACATAAATGGCCTCACCACACAGACAAGCCGTGACGGAAAGTTTGTCCTTTACTCAGAAACCAAAAGTGGTCGTCCGGAACTTTCAGTACACGACATCGCAAAAAACACGCCGCGCTCCCTCTCTCTCCAGACACTGCCGGAAAAATGCGCGTGGGGACGCAAAAATTTGTCTCTGGTGTACTGCGCAGTACCTCAAGCTATGCCTTCGGCAGACTACCCCGACAAATGGTACCAAGGAATTGTCTCTTTCTCAGATGATGTGTGGGAAATCAACACCACGACTCTAATCAGTCGAAAAATAATGTCACCAAAAGAACTCGGAGTATCCACCCTCGACATTATAAATCCGACACTCTCATCGGATGATGGATACCTGCTCTTTGTGAACAAAGTCTCCGGAACACCGTGGGTATACCGTATTACCGAAGCCATTCCTGTAAAAGCGGTTACTTCGGTCTCAACCGCCACAACAACAAAAACAGTGGTGCCACCGTCTGCGGTAACCCCTGACATGAAGAAGCTTAGGTAATGCAAAAGACAAGAGAAAATGCCGAGCACCAGTACTGGTGCTCGGCATTTTCTCTTGTCTTTTGCTAAGGCCCTAAGCCTTAATCTCCTTCGCCTTACGCGCCACATAAAGCTCGTGCCCGATAGAAAACAGGTTGCTTGTGGTCCAATAGAGCGCCACCGCCGCAGAGATGGAGTAAGAAATACCAAAGACAATGACCGGTAGCATGTATCGCATTTGGACATTAAAACTCCTTGCAAAGTCGTCTTTAAATGATGGCTTTGCGCCTTTTTCAGCCGGTGCCATCGCTGGAATAGAAAGCTTGATTTGATAATACTGGGTAATAGCCGCGAGGAGCGCGAGGATGATACTTTTTTTTGAGAGCATTATGCCCAAAAACATCATGCTAACAACAGAGGGGAGCTGTACAAAAGAATATAGGTGCTCGGCATTAAGGTTGGGGAGGCCCTTGAAGAACACAAAGTAAAGCGCAAAAATAATCGGCAACTGCACCAAAACAAGAAGGCATCCCGAAAATGGATTTATTCCGTGTTCCTTATAGAGCTCCATCGTTTTACGAGCCTGCTCTTTTTTGTCATCTTTGTGTTTTTCTTTGAGTTTTTCAAGGTCTGGAGCGAGAGAGCGCATCTTTGCCTGAGACACCACAGACTTGTGCGAGAGGGGGAGGAGCACTGTGCGCACGACCACAGTAAGAAGGATGATGGCTATTCCAACATTCGCGCCCGGAACAGCCGAGAGTATAAAAACAAGGGTATTATAAAGCGGTTGATAAAAAACTGTTCCAAAAAATCCTTGTTCCATTTCGCCAGTCTACATTAAATCAGGGTTTTTAGGAAGCACTACTCTATGTAAATCTACAAAAGTGGGTCAATGTGATCCTTTTGCCATGGATGACAACGAAGGATTCTTCGGAAACCCAGGAAAAGTCCTTTAAATGCGCCGTACCTTAGAACTGCTTCTTTGGTGTATTCCGAGCAAGTTGGATAAAAAACACAAGTTGTGCCTTTTTTGAGCGAAAAAACACCGGTGTCCAAAGAAAGAAACTTTTGATAGAAATTTATAAAGGAAATAATGACTTTTCGCATAATTTAAATGATTAGCTTTTCCTTGCGTAACACAGACTCAATCTCAGTTTTTAAATATGAGAAATCGACTGTTGCCGTTTCTTTTTTAGGGTAAAATACCAAAAATCCTTGCTGTGTAAAGCTTTTTAGGTTTGGATGGAGGATCTCATAAAATCTTCGGCGAATGAGGTTGCGGGTGACCGCTGTTTTTGCGGTTTTTTTCGAAACCACGATTGCGACACGCAATTCCCCTTCATTTTTATAAAACGTGCCGGAAAATAGTGGCGAGAAAACACGTAATCCCTGCCTTTTGGGGGCAGGGAAGGCTTGTTTGGATATTCGGTTCTTACGAGGAAGCATAAATAAGCTCCCAAAGGGCTAAACCGTTGTTAGGCGCTTGCGGCCTTTTTGGCGTCGCGCTTTCAGGACGTTGCGACCACTCTTGGTTGCCGAACGAACAAGGAATCCATGCGTAGTTGCGCGCTTTTTCTTCTTTGGCTGGTATGTTTGTGACATAATTTCTTACTCTACACTATAATTCCCAAAAAATCTAGTCCCTTGCCCACCCAACTTTTCAGTATTGTAATGATCAATAAGCTTTCCAAAACAGGACTCTTTGTCATACAATACCCTAGTTAATAGGTAAAAAGTTGGGTGGGTAAATATCCACAAGTTATCCACACCCTATTCACCGACTCGTCCACCTTGCCTCTTTCACTATTTGTTTGACTAAGAATATAATAGGGAAACGGGAATAAACACTCTTATGATAAACAACGCGCAACTTTGGGAAAAAACACTGTTCGATCTTGAGGGAGAACTTTCCCGAGCAAATTTCAGTACATGGTTTAAAAATACCGCAATATTAAAACAAGATGACGGAATGATTATTGTTGGTGTTCCAAATGAGTTTGTAAAAGATTGGCTTCAAAATAAATTTCATAAAACAATACTGCGTTCTCTTCGTAACCTCTCCGAAAACATACGCAGTGTAGAATATTCAGTTTGCAAAATAGAAGAACCTAAAACAGAAAAGAGGGTGGTGGAACAAATAAAATTTCCGCAAGGTGCCGAGCTACCATTGGAAAATCTTTATATTAATAAAGAAGATGGGCTAAACCCCCGCTACACATTTAATAATTTTATTATTGGTGCTTTCAACGAGCTCGCATATGCCGCATCGCAAGCAATCCTAAAAAAGGTCGGCACCAATGTATACAACCCGCTATTTATATATGGGAACACTGGTCTCGGAAAAACGCATCTTATTCAAGCAATCGGAAATGAGGTTAAGAAACATTATCCGAACAAGCGCGTTTTTTACACAACCTCTGAAAAGTTCTCTGTTGATTACATAAACTCTGTTGGGCAAGGTTCAAAAGCGATGGCTATTTTCAAGAATAAATATCGTGTATATGACCTCCTTATTATGGACGACATTCAGTTTTTGTCGAACAAAGAAAAAACACAAGAGGAGCTTTTTCACATCTTCAACGAGCTCTATCACAACAATAAACAAATTATTTTCTCGTCCGACAAGCATCCAAACTACATCCCCGCTCTTGAGGCTCGCCTTAAATCGCGTTTTAGTGCGGGAATGATTGTGGACATTCAAGAGCCGGAGTACGAATCCCGTCTCGCAATTTTGCGCGCAAAAGCAGAAACTCAAAAGTTTTTCCCTCCGGAAGAAGTTATCGAATACCTTGCTTCTTCCGTGCAAGGGAACATTAGGGAGCTTGAGGGTCTTTTAAATGGGATCATTTGTCAATCACAGATTAAAAATAGGAACCTTACATTGAATGAAATAAAGCCATTCATTAAAAACACCGCAAAACCCAAAAAACTCTTATCGGTAAAGGAAATAGTGAAGGTTGTGTGTGATTTTTACAGCATTGAGGAGTCATTTGTGTATGAAAAAACAAGAAGGAAGGAGATATTGAAACCGCGGCAAATAGCGATGTTTATTCTTCGTGAAGACTTCAATATCTCTTATCCAACGATTGGTCAAAAGCTTGGTGGTCGAGACCATACCACTGTAATGCATTCTTGTGAAAAAATAAAAATTGATATCAAAAACGACCTCTCTCTTATGCAGGAGGTTGACCAAATACGAGCGATGTTTTAATTATATACGTTATCTTGTTAAATTAGTGTTGATAAGTAAAAATGTTTATGTGTATAACTATAAAAAAATAATTAGTAAACCTTTATGAATAAATTTTATAAACAAATTAACAGTAATTATCCACATAAACCTATTTTTATAAATACCAATTAATACATACAACAAAAGCGTATTAATGACTTATCCACTTATCAACATATATAATAGTAATAATAAGTATTTATATATAAAATATTAAATACAATAAATAATATGAATTTTACCTGTAATAGAGATAGTATACAAAAATGTGTAATGAGTGCTGATAGGGTAACTGGAAAAAATTTATCATTACCAATTCTTAATTCCGTATTTTTAGAAACAAATAAAAAATCATTAATTATTAGGGCTACAAACCTTGAAGTTGGTGTAGAATTCCAAATTCCAGCGGAAATTAAATCAGAAGGAAGTACTGCAATACCAGGATCTCTTTTTTATAATATACTCGCGAGTCTTCCTGATGAAGAAAATATAACCATTTCAGTTTCAAATAATGTTTGTAAAATAATAACAAAAACAAAAAATATAACTATCAAAGGTTTTATTCCTGATGATTTTCCAACAATACCAATTATTACAGAAGGGGAAAGTTTAACAATATCATCACAAAATTTTATTCATGGAGCCAAATCGGTTTTAATGAGCGCGGCAATATCCGACATTAAACCAGAAATTTCAAGTGTTTATATATATCAAAACGGAAAATCATTAGTATTTGTGGCCACAGATTCGTTTAGATTGGCGGAGAAAAAAATAAACTACACGGGAGAACCATTTTCACATGGTGTAATTGTTCCAATAAAAAACATTATTGAAATAATAAAAATTTTTGAGTCAGTAAATGAAAATATTTTATTTAAAATAACAAAAACACAAATTTCATGCGTTAGTAAGTCTGTATATGTAACATCAAGGGTTATTCAAGGTGTATATCCGGATTATGAGCAGATTTTACCAAAAAACAGCACAACGGAGGTTATTATTTTAAAACAAGACCTTATTAACACACTTAAATTATCAACACTTTTTTCCGACAAGTTCAATAAAATCCAATTCATCGTCGACCCTGCGCAAAAAAAATGTTTAATTACCACAAAAAATTCCGACATCGGTGAAACAGAAGCAAGTCTTACGGCAACAATATCCGGAGAGCCGATAGAGATTTCATTAAATGGAAAGCATTTATTCGATTGTTTAAATGCAATAACGGAAGACAGTATCACGATTCAATGTAGTGGGGCAAGTAAACCGGCAGTAATTCGTGGTGTAGGGGATAAATCGTTTACATACCTAACGATGCCGCTTACGCGCTAGTAACAAACCCACAATGCTCCAGTTAAACCAACTTCTTGAACGGTTTAAAAACCTTACAAATAGTGAAAAAGTAAAAAAACAGTTGATCGTTGAGGTTTTGGTAAACAACAAAATCCCCGCTAGTGTAAGCCAAGTATCCCTGTCAAAAAACACACTATTTATAAAAACTCAACCAATCATAAAAACAGAGGTACTTCTCAAAAAAGAAATAATACTTAAACAAATACAAAAAATCCCCGGATTATCTATCGTTTCAAATATTCAATAAGTAGTGGGTCAAGCAATACCTACTCCACTCGCAATTGCGCCGAATAAACTCCTTTATTTAAAATCGAATCGTAGGCGATAGCGGTAATCGTATTTAAGGTTGAAATGGAAGCAACACCCCTTGGGTTGAAAGAAAAAATAAATGGCGCTGCAGTTCTTTTACCAACAAGTTCGTCGTTTACAAAAAACTCAACACTGCTGATGGGGTATCTGCTTGAGACAGAAACTGTCGCAGTCATGTTCTCGTCCGCCGAGTGTGTTGAAACGAAGTCAATTCCGGAAACAGAAACAACAGGAATAGACTCTGGTGTACGACTGGTGTCATACCCAGTAGGAATACCGCTACGGTCGCCCTCACGGATGTTTTGAGAGAGAACCCACTCACGCACCGGTATCTCCCAAAGATTGTACTGAGAATCGTTTTGGGGGGTTGCTGGCGGTAGTCCTCGGGGATCTTCCTTTCTGACCCAATGAAGAATATTATGCACTTCTGGCACAACCACAACACCCTTCATTTCGACGGGAGTTAACGGTGTTGCAAGCCCACCAGAAGACTTGTCAATAATATATTTTTCACCACCTTGCCATACGCCCTGAAGTGGAGCAGGAAGAACAGTCAAGTCTTCTTTTTCCGGAACAATAAAACGCTCAGACGGAATAAGTTTCATTGCCTCTTCCATAAACGCTCGCCAAACAGGGGTAATAATGAATCCGGCAGTATTTTTGTGCATAGGTGAGTTGTTGTTATTGCCGGCCCACATGCCAACCACGATATTAGGCGTATATCCTATTGTCCACACATCACGGTAATCGTTTGTTGTACCGGTTTTTACAGCCACGTCTTTGCCTGGGAAATGAAGGGCGGAGTTGACGCCGAACATCGGAGTCCTCGCCGCATTATCTGAAAGAATGTTAGTTATTTTCCGCGCAACTTCAACAGGGATGACTTCCTCGCTCGACTCTTTAAACTCCTCGATAAGGTTTCCATCCTTGTCTTCAACACGGAGAATTGTTTCTGTTTTGTTGCGCACACCGTCGTTTGCGAAAACACTGTATGCTCCAGTAATTTCAAGAAGTGAAACTTCGCCTCCGCCGAGGACAAGCGTGAGCCCGTATTGTGCCGGATTGGTCAAGCTCGTAATACCCATCCGCTTAACGGTATTCAAAGAGTCCTGTATACCTGCAAGGTAAAGTGTTTTAACCGACGGAACATTGAGCGACTGCGCGAGAGAGCTCCGGAGAGAAACCGGCCCGCGATATTTACCATCATAGTTTTCCGGCACGTAGCAGTCTTCCGGCTTTATGTTTGGGGAAAACGGAATACCTTTTGCGTCGCAGTTTGTACTGAAGTTTGTTCGAAGGTCAAAAAGGACAGTTTCCGGTGTGTACCCCTTCATAAACGCAGTCGCGTACACAAATGGTTTAAAGGTAGAGCCGGGCTGACGGTTTGGCGCAAGGGAAACATTGAAGTTACCTTCATTTTTCATGTCAAAATAGTTTCGCGAGCCGACCATGGCTAGCAATTGTCCGTTTTTTGGGCTGATGGCGACAAGCCCCATATTCTTTGCCTCAAAATTCTTTTCCATGCTTGGTCCAAAACGGTCAACTGCCTCCTCCGCCTTTTTTTGGAGCTCATAGTCGAGTGTGGTGATGACCTTGTAGCCATTTTCCTCGACAGCGCGCTCCCCGTATTTTTCAACAAGTTGCTCCTTGACCCAGATGACAAAATGCGGCGCCTTAACACCCTTTGATTCTCGTGGCAGGAATTCAACTTTTTCCATGCGGGTGGCTTCGTACTCAGCGGTGGCAATAAGGCCGAGCTCGTGCATACGACGCAATACAAGATTTTTTCGATCATCAAGTTTATCGCGGTTGTTGCCATAAGGGGAAAAGTAGGTAGGAGCGTTGGGGATTGACGCTAGGTAGGCAGATTGCGCAAGCGTTAAGTCTTTTGCGGTCTTTCCAAAAAAAGTAAAACTTGCCTCGCCAATACCATAGATACTTCCACCGTACGGTATCTCATTTAAGTAAAGCGTAAGAATCTCGTCTTTTGTAAATGCTTGTTCAAGCCTGAAAGACAGAATAATTTCTTTTAGCTTGCGAGTGATGAGTTTCTCGTCGGTAAGAAGCGTTTTCTTTATTACCTGTTGTGTGATCGTGGATCCACCACCACGTGTTCCACCGTATAGTACTGCACGCGCAATACCGCGAATACTAATACCGCCATGTTTGTAAAACTCAAAGTCCTCAATCGCAATTACCGCATTTTTAAGTGATTGCGGTATCGCGTCAAAAGGAACAATTGTACGTTTTACATTTTGATGCACATCATAAAGAAGGACTTCACCGGTGCGGTCGTAAATTTTTGTTGATTCTGCGACCTTGCGTCCACCGAACTCGGAAAAATCAGGAAGCTTTATAAATGACGCCCAAAGAATAAGTGTGCCGGTAAAAAGAAAAACTACGCCAAGACCAAAAAGAAACACCGTTTTCCAGTGATTTAAAAAAGACGAAAGTTTATTTTTGCGGGAACGAGGTTTACGCACCATATAGTAAAGTGTATTGTACCACAAAAATGTGGTGTGGGCGAGCACTGATTCCTGTGGTAAAATGATTCTACTATGACAAAAGAGAATAAGATTGAAGAAATACTAACTCGCGGGGTCGCAGAAGTGATCCACCTGGATCCATTGCGCGCAAAACTCCTCGCAGGAAAGCCACTCCGTATTAAATTTGGAATAGACCCCACAAGTCCTTCTATTCACCTTGGCAGAGCGACCGCTCTTTGGAAGCTTCGTGATCTTCAGGACCTTGGGCACACAATCGTCTTTATTATTGGAGACTTTACGGGAATTATCGGTGACACCTCAGACAAAGAAAGTGAACGCCCGATGCTCACACAAGAAGAAGTGGAGCAAAACCTCGCTACTTATTATGAGCAAGCCGGAATGATTCTTGATATGAGTAAGGTTGAAAAACACAAGAATACTGAATGGCTTGAACCTCTTACCTACCGCGAAATCACCGAACACGCCGAAGTTTTTTCACTGTCCGATTTTATTTCGCGCGAAAATATTAAAGTTCGTCTTGATGCTGGTAAGCGCGTGTCGCTTCGCGAGCTTTTGTACCCACTCATGCAAGGGTATGACAGCGTTGCGATAAATTCAGACATTGAAATAGGTGGCACTGACCAAAAGTTTAATATGCTATCTGGTAGAAAACTCCAAGAGCACTTTAAAAAAGAACCACAGAGTATTTTAATGTTAAACCTCATTGAAGGACTCGACAGACGAAAGATGAGCTCGAGTTTGGGAAATACGATTAACCTTACCGACACCGCAAATGATATGTTTGGAAAAGTAATGAGCTTACGCGACGAACTCATTGTGAAGTATTTTGTACATGCGACACGCGTACCAATGGAACGAGCGGATGAAGCACTTGCTTCGCTCGATCGCGGGGAGAACCCGCGCGATGTGAAACTCGATCTCGCGGAGGAAATTGTTTCAATGTATCACGGAAAAGAAAAAGCCGAAAAAGCGCGCGAAGCGTTTCTAGCTACTTTTCAGAAAAAAGAAATTCCGGATGACATTGAGGAAGTTAAAATGAATGAAGGTGAATTGTTTTCCGATATTTTTAGTCGTGAAAAAATTGTTTCTTCAAAAACTGATTTTAGGCGCCTCGTTGGAGAAGGTGCGGTAAAGCGTTTAAAGAAAAACGGAGAAGAGGAGAAGGTTACCAACTACATCGAAGTCGCAACACCAGGTGTTTATAAAGTTGGGAAACGGAAATTTATAAAAATAATCTAGAAAATAAAAAAGACTAAAAAATAAAGGACGGTCCTTAAGAAAAGGACCGTCCTTTATTTTTTAGTCTTTTTTATCTCACGGGGTTACTCTATTTCGCGGGAGCTAAACTCTGGAGTAGAGTCCTCACTAAGTAGGTCATCACCACTTAGGTCAACACCATCATCTTCGAAATCAGCCTCGTCTTCAAGGTCAATCATCTCGTCTTCAATTACTTCATCTTCAGCCATAGTTTGTATGTAAATTAAGTTCCCGAACCTTTTTATGAACGGGTTCCCATATTTGTAACAGAAAGCTTTTTTCTCCGCAAGACCCCCTGTGGATAACTTGTGGAAAGTTGTACTACACCTAAAAAACTCTTATTTTGCAGTGGTTTTTAATGGGCGCACATAAGCAAAATGTGTGAGCCCAATAGCGATTGCGTCCACTTCATCATCTTGTTTTACGGATTCTGCGCCGGAAACAAGCTTTTTAACCATCGACATTACCTGTGTTTTGGTCGCTTTGCCATAGCCAGTCGTGGCAACTTTGACCTGGAGCGGGGTGTATTCATAGATTTCTAACCCCAAGATACGCGCTTGATAAAGAATTGCTCCACGCACCTCGGCAACGCGCATAGCGGTCTTTTGGTTGGTCTCAATGAACAGATTTTCAATAGCAAGCGCCTCGGGAGAAAATTTCTCGATTACCCGCGCAACTTCGCGCCCAATAAGTTCCAACCGGTCAAAAAAAGGTAGACTCGCTTTCGTTTTGAAGCATTCAGAAAAAATAAGCTCTTCTTTTTTAGTTTTTCCTTGCCTGTTTAGGTTTTGTGGAGCAAAATCTTGGCGGGTCAATATGGCAATACCAAGTCTTTCGTACCCTGGGTCGATAGCAATGATTCGCATGCAGTTATTGTACCATTACCAAAACATCTCCCCAAAAACCAAAACAGCAATAGTACGCTATAGCGTACTATTGCTGTTTTGGTTTTTGGGTTCCTTTTATTCCGCGTTTGTGTAAACTTCCTGCACATCATCATGGTCATCGAGTTCTTCAAGGAGAGATGAAAGTGACGCACCGTCTTCGTCTGAAAGCGGTACTGTTGTTTGTGGTTCGTATCCCTCGGCAGTTTTAGTAAAAGCCCACACGGCCGCACCCGGGCCAGCAAGAGCGAGTCCGCGCTTTGAGAGCAAGTGCTTAATTTCTGCAACCGTTCTGTTTTTGCTGTCGGTGAGGCCCTCAATGATAATCGCGCATCCGCCGGGACCATATGCTTCGTAAAGCACATGTTCCATGTTGCCCGCGTCACCGCCAGCGCCCTTTTTCACCGCGCGGTCAATGGCGTCAGACGACATATATTCTTTTTTTGCGCGCTCAATGATCGCGCGAAGACCTGGAGAGGCGAGGTTGCCAGTCGACTTTTTGGACTCAAGCGCGATGAGTCGCGACAGTTTCCCAAAAACCTTGCTCCTCTTATTGTCCGTTACCGCTTTTTTGTCTTTTATTTGTGACCATTTATTATGTCCTGACATGTTGATAGGTTCTGGGTTAGTTAAAATAGTTTTGCTTTGTCCTCCGGCACATCAAAACCTAGGTGCTCGTAGGCGCGTGGTGTGGCTAGGCGGCCACGCGGGGTGCGCTCAATGAGGCCAAGTTGCATTAGGTATGGCTCGTTCACTTCTTCTATTGTAGCGACTTCTTCAGAGAGTGCGGCGGCAATGGTGGAAAGGCCCACTGGTCCGCCTTTAAATTTTTCGATAATCACCTCAAGAATTTTTCGGTCGAGAGCGGTGAGTCCCATCTCGTCAATTTCTAGAAGCGCGAGCGCATCAGCAACATATTTTGTGGAAAGGCCGCTCTTATTTACTTGCGCAAAATCCCTCGCGCGTTTTAAAAGATAGTTTGCTGTGCGAGGTGTTGCGCGGCTTCTTTTTGCAATTTCGCGAGCGGCATCGTCGGAAAGAGTAATACCTAGAATGCCCGCCGAGCGTTTTACGATTTTTTCAATTTCGTCCTCGGTGTAAAATTCCAAACGAAATGTCCCGCCGGAAAAACGCGAGCGAAGCGGGGAGGAAATCATCGCCACACGCGTGGTCGCGGCAATCATCGTAAATGGTGGCAGGTCGAGCTGTATCGTGCGCGCGCTCGGACCCTTGCCGATAATGATGTCGAGCACCCCGGACTCCATCGCAGGGTAGAGCACCTCCTCAATCATTTTATTCAGGCGGTGAATCTCATCGATAAAAAGCACATCGCCGGGAGAAAGGTTGGTCAAAATAGAAGCCAAATCGCCGACTTTTTCGATGGCGGGACCTGATGTGGATTTTACCTGACATCCCATTTCGTTTGCGATAAGATGCGCCAGTGTTGTTTTTCCGAGCCCCGGCGGGCCATAAAAAAGGACATGTTCCGGTGGATGCGCGCGCTCTTTTGCGGCCTGAAGAAGGATTTTTAAATTTTGTTTTATCGTTTCTTGACCGATGTATTCGTCGAAACGGTGAGGACGGAGCGCTTGGTCTAAAAAGGAAAAATCCTTAGGGCTTTCAAGGTCTTCCGAGTCATCCGGTTTGTTGTTTAGTGGGGTGCTTGACATAAAAAATGTTTTGTGCTAGTCTTCTCTCATTGATGGCCGAAAGGTCATCAACGTTTGTTTTAAAGATCCTATACATAAGCCTCTCTTAGTTGGATCCTTCGGGATTCACATGGTTGCGAACGAGGACGTGTTGGTGCTTCGCCTTGTGCGACGACCACTGACTCTATCCTTAGATCACTCCCTAACTCAGTTCTTTATGTTCTGAGAACTATAGGGGTTTATGTATGTGATCTTTTTCTTTCTTGTGAATTTGGCGCATTGTTCCTGCTCTCTTTATATTATCGGGTTTAGGCAGAAAAAACAAACAACGGTCGAGGGGCGTACGCCCCTCGTCCGTTGTTTGTTTTTTCTGCCAGTTACGCACTCTCCAAATCCACCACTCGTCCGACTTCGTCAAATGAAGTTGCGCCCGCAAGAATTTTTTCAATACCATCTTCACGCATATTAAGGAGCCCCTGTTTCGCGGCAACTTTGCTGATCTCCCGCTCCGAAGGGATCTCGTCAAGGAGCGCTTCAATTTCTTCATTGATGAGGACTGCTTCAAAAATACCAACGCGCCCCTTGTATCCCGTATTGTTGCACTTTGCGCACCCGACAGCGCGCCACACTTTTTTTGTCTGCACCGTTTCTCCAACCTTCTCTTTAATTTTTATTGCAACCTCGTCGATGATTTTTTGTTCGTGCTCATTTGGAGCATCTTCTTTTTTGCAATCGGCACAAAGTTTTCTGGCGAGTCGTTGCGCAAGCGCGAGAGTCAGTGACGACCCAATAATTTTTGGAGTTACTCCAATATCAATAAGGCGAGGAATGGCACCCGCGGCTGTGTTCGTGTGAAGTGTTGAAAATACCATGTGCCCCGTGAGCGCGGCGTTTATGGCAACCTTTGCGGTTTCGCCATCGCGGATTTCGCCAATCATAATCACGTCGGGGTCCTGACGCATTGCGGCGCGAAGCCCCTCGAGAAACGTGTAACCCTTGTCAGCCTCCACTTGCGTCTGCGATACTCCTTTCATGTGATATTCGATCGGGTCCTCAATCGTCATCATTTTTAATTCCGACGAGTAGATTCTTTTCAAGAATGCGTAAAGCGTCGTCGTTTTACCCGAGCCGGTAGGCCCTGTGTTCAAAATCATTCCGTGTGGTTTTTGAATTTCCTTGTCGACAAGCGTTAGGAGGCGCGGACTCATACCAAGGTCCTCAAGTGTAACATTAAGAGAAAGGGGATTCAAAATACGCATCACCACTCCTTCGCCATAAGCTCCCGGAATTACCGATACGCGCATTTCGATTTCCATATCCGAAATCCTAATACTAAAACGTCCGTCTTGGCTTTCGGTGCCGACATTGAGCTTGAGTCCGGCGAGGAGCTTCAAGCGCGAACTGAAAAGACGATATATTTCAGATGGAAGAGTCGCCACTTCGTGAAGCACGCCGTCCACACGATAACGGATGTGAACAGAATCTTCTGCCGGTTCGATGTGAATATCCGACGCGCGAATGCCAATAGCTCCCGCTACGATGACACTAAAAATACTTGAAATACGGCGCGCGCTTTTTTCTGTGAATGTCGTTGCAAGGGCTTTTGCAACATCGTCTAGCGAGGTAAATTTTTTGATGAGTCCCTCCATATTTTCTCCGGAAATATCAATCATTCCAGCCTCGCTTTTTGTAGCGCCGGAAATTTCTTTGTAACGTTCCCACACTTTTTCCAGACTTGCATGCGAAACAAGATATTTGTCCAAAACATATCCGCGCTCTGCAAGGGAAGCAAGAACTTCTTTTGTGTTTGATTGTGTTGGCGAAAAAAGTCCAACTTTTAGTTTTTTGTTCACCACTTCAAACGGAGCAACAAGCGCTCCACGCGCAGCATCTTCTTTTAGTAGTCCTACTGCAGTGGTGTCAACTGGCACGCCGGATAAATCAGCATACGGGATACCGTGCTTAGTCGCCATTATCTGCAAAAATTCTTCCTCTTCCCTTTGATGGAGTTTAGAAATCTGATCATCACCTTTTGTGTCGTCAAAGCGCAACATAATATCCCAACATTGTAAGGGTTTTTATGAAATTGTGCCACTTGACAAATAGCTAGGATTGTGTATAATTATAGGTAGAAAGGTTCGCGTTGCGGACTTACCAGATTTTTTGACAAAGAAAGGAGAATCTCGTGAAGAAATTCATGTTGTTAGTTGTTCTGGTCGCCTTGCTTTCGGGCTGCGCAACTCAGAATCCACACTTCAAAAGCCTGCAGGTCTTAGGTGGTACCGTTGTAGGTGCCGCCGGTGGTTACAAGGCAGCGGGAATTATTGGTGGCGTACTTGGCGCTGTTGTTGGGCACGAAGTAGTAAAAGGTACACAATGGTGGGCTAGTGGCTACGATGACGCTGACGTTGTTTACGTTAATGCTTCGTCTGGGTACTCCGGGTACGGGCACGTAAGGTGCGACCGAGTCCCAAGTCAGGGAATGGCGCCGTATGCTCATGGTATGTGTAGGGACCCACGTTCTGGCGGACAAGTTTCTTATGAGGAACTCCAGAGACGGTCCCATTCACAAGGTGATCATTACCAACATCCTCGCACAGCTTACGCTCATTCGCAAACAGCGTCTTATTCTCATGACAGGTGGGAAAGGCCTGACCGGAAGAAGCAAAAGTCTGAAGCCAAAAAGCCCACAGCGATTGCGGGGCCAACGGTCAATAATTATCTGGACGACCATATGGTTCACAAAAGCTGTAAAACAGGGAACTACGGTCACGACGGGAAATGTCTTCTCAATCTTGTTCCTTCACTTGTGAAAGAGCAGAGAGATTGTGAATCCGGCGCCGGAAAATGCTACCAGTACAATGCCGGCAAGTGGGCGGGAATCTACACTCGCCTCGGCAACGACCTCCTTCTCCGTCAAAAAGAGGAACAAGGCGGTGAGTTTGTAGCAAAATAGCGAAATACTTTTTCGCAAAGCTCAGGATGAACAATCCTGAGCTTTTTCTTTACCTATTGACTTTTTTAACCAATATGCTATAATAAACAACATATGAACAACACAACTTTTCAGGCAATTCGTGCAGTGGTGGTGCTCGGAATAGCGCTTTTTGCGTTTGCGAGTGAAGCTCTTGCGGCGCCAATGCTTACTCCTGTAACAGTGACCCGTATCACAGGCAATAGCGCTACTATTATTGGTCATGTTTCAAATCCGCAGAAAAATTCTACGGTATGGTTTGAGCTGGATAACACCGGAGGTGCACCAACAACTGTTGCAATGCAGGGCATTTGGGGTGAAGGAACCTTTGAGTGGAACCTCCGCGATTTGAATCCGGGTCAAACATACTCATACCGCGCGTGGGCTACAGAAGGCGGGGTAACGATATCTTCTCCAACGTCTTCGTTTACTACAACGATTCCAAAATCTGTAACATCAACAACTATTTCTAATCAGTCGAATTCCTCGGTCGCAACAAAGGGGTCTGCGCCAAAAACAGTACAGACCGTTGCAACAAAACAAGCAACAACAACTCCTGTATCAGGTAAAGAGGGTTTCACAAACGGAAATTCTGCATCCGTAATAGGAGCTGGTAACGGTATGTTCCCAAGCACACTTATTGGATGGATTGCACTTATCATTTCAATCCTCGTAATGATTCTCGTTGCGCATATGATTTACGAAGCACCAGAGGAACGTAGAAAGAAGCGTGCCGAAGAGAACCCCGTAGAAGAGGACGAGGAAAACAAGTAAGTTTTTAGGCAAAAGAACGTCTTGAATGGTAGAAAAGCACCCCACTTGCGCAATGCGCAAGTGGGGTTGACTTTTTTATGGACTATGATATAATTGACAATAGACGGTAGCAAGTTGGTACCTTTGAAATCAACACAGAAAAGGAGTCACAAATGGCTAATTTATTTGGTTGGATTGTGTTTTCGCTCGTCGTAGCAGGGAACGCAAATGCGACAGTCCCTGTAAAGGACTGCAACGTTGGGGTCAGTCCGTGGCACAAAGGACGAGAAGTAGATCTCGCAAAAGAAAGAGAGTACCGACTTGACACCCCTCTCTTACTGGAGAGTCTCGGCAAAGGCGACAAGTCCTCGGGTGTTTGCAGGCTTTTACCTGAAGTAAGTACGATTGTAATCCCAATAGGGTTTGACACATCGATAGACCACCCAGGTTTGCCGGTGAGAGAATTGCCGTGGATTAAAAAATGCGGCAACCCAATCGTAAGCAAATTTCGGTTCAAGACCGCGAAACCGCCAGAAAAAAAAGTGGTGCTGGTTGAACAAAAGCCGATTCTTGACGGCGTCGACCCGGACTACGGGAGGACAAAAGTGGAATTTATTCCATTGCCAGAAAAGGAAGCGCCACCACGAGAGAGAAGGACGCGAATTGTGGTTATGCAATCACATGAACCACATTACTATGGCGGTTACGGCGGTTATTCCCAACAGTATTACGCGCCGTCGCCAGTGTATTATGGATCACCCCCGTTCATTCCATCTCCACCAGTAATCGTGTCGCCACCCGGGGTCATTACTGGACCACCAGGCCCAGGGGTTATTACCGGACCACCAGGCCCGGGCGTGATAACGAGGTAAGTTCTTTGAGTTTCCGCAGAAGGGGTTTTTATTCCTCTTCTGTATTTTTTAAAGTCATGAACAAGGATGGTCATGGTTTTAAAAAGTAGACTACAATATGTCACTTTAAATAAACACTACAATGAATACAAAAATTAAATTGTTTAGCGCTACACTTATTGCTCTCACTGGGCTTTTTGGCGTTGTGAATTTTGCATACGCCCAAAGCGTCACCATAACAACATGCACAAGCGCCACTGTGAATGGAACAATAACCAGCACTAGTGGCGGTGTTCAAACCAGCGCGTGGTTTGAATGGGGAACAAGCTACGTCGCCGTAGATTCTGGCGCGGGAACCGACACATCGACTCAAACGTTCAGCACACCACAAGATTTTAGCCAGTTGATTTCTGGTCTTAGTCCGAGCACTACTTATTATTATCGAGCGGTAGTTTCTAATACTTATGGAACCGCGCAAGGTGGAACTCGTTCTTTCAATACTCCTGCTTGTTCAGTACCTCCTCCAGTGGTCACCCTTCCTACTGTAAGCACAAACAGCGCAAGCTCTGTGTTGCAAAACTCTGCGACATTGAACGGCTACGTTACTTCAAATGGCGCAAACGTGAACACATGGTTTGAGTGGGGAACAAATTACTCTCTCGGCAATACTACATCAAACGTGAATTACGGAAACACCGCGACAAGTTTTAGCAATTCACTTTTTAACCTGAATGCGAATACAACTTATTATTATCGCGCGGTCGCGCAGAATTCGCAGGGTACGGTACAGGGAAGCATACTCTCATTTACAACGAGCGGGCAATACGTTCCGCCTCCAGTACCTATTCCACCTTACGTAAGCACAAACAGCGCAAGCTCTGTATTACAAAACTCTGCGACGTTGAACGGTTACGTTACTTCAAGTGGAACAAACACCAGCGCGTGGTTTGAATGGGGAACGAGCTACTCTCTCGGCAATTCAACTTCCTACAATAGTTATGGAACAGGCGCTATAAGTTTTAATAGTTCCCTGTACAACTTGAACCCAAACACCACATACTATTATCGCGCAGTTGCGCAGAGTTCATACGGCATTGTGTACGGGAGCATACTTTCATTTACGACAACTGGTCAAACATATGTTCCGCCTCCAGTAGTATTCGGATTCGCACCTACTGCATCAACTCTTCTTGCGACTGAACTCACAGGTACCACGGCAAAACTAAACGGACTCGTTTTCACCTCCGGAAATTTGTCATCAAGTGCGTGGTTTGAATGGGGAGTAACTTCAAGTTTAGGCAACACAACACAAACGATTAATGTCGGTGCTCTTCCCGTAGTTAAGCACTCCGACTTTATTACAGGACTTACAAATGGGCAGACCTACTATTATCGTGTAGTTGCTGAAAATTCATACGGCAAATCGTATGGCGGTGTTAACACTTTTGTTTCAGAAACGAATACATATGTTGTGACGCCACCACCAGTAAGACCTGTCGTCTTGAGGCCTACCACTACAGTAATAACTCGCGGAAGCTCCGCGCAGTCACTTGCATCGCTTTCTATCGAAGGTGGCGCAGAGATGATTGGGAGTGGCGAGAAACGCACCTATCGTGTGACGTGGAAAAATGACAGCACTCAGCCGCTTAAGAATGTAGTGCTTCGCGTTACGTTCCCACAATCGATGAACGTTGACAGCGCGACAAAGGGGTCATTTTCGAGTTCTGATAATTCTGTAATTGTTGATTTGAAGACTCTTGCTCCTAAAGAAGAGGGAGATACATTTATTTTTGCAACTTCAGGTCGCGGATTAAAACCCGGCGAGCTTTTGGTTGTGACAGCAAATATGGTCTACACCGGAATAAATGGCGTGCAAGGTGATGCGATTGCGTATGTGACGCATCGTGCAGAGGCTGCACAAAATGCGATTGGCGCAAATATTTTTGGTGCCGGTGACTTTGTTCCGACGACACTCTTTGGGTGGATCCTTTTGATGATTCTTGTCCTAGTTTTGGTGCTTTTGGGCAACCATTTGTATGGACGATTTTCGGAATCGAAATAACAAAGTCTGGTTTTTAAACAAAGAGGGCGGCGCGAAAGCGCCGCCCTCTTTCTCGTTTCCACCATCGTGTCCCAAATGGTAAGATGTGACTATGGTGAAAAATGTTGCGAGCTTAGAGGAATTGCGCGCGGTGGCTCTTGGGTTTTTGAAAACACTCATCACGAAACCTATTAAAGACACAGCGACGGTTGTTGGTCTTTCCGGCGATCTTGGTGCCGGAAAAACGGCATTTACGAAATGCGTCGCAAGTATTTTGGGTATTACCGAACTTGTTACCAGTCCGACATTCATTCTCGAAAAAGTCTACACCATTCCACACGGGTCAGTTCTAGGTGATCGTTTTACCAAACTCATTCACATCGATGCGTATCGGCTCGAGGGCGGAAAAGAAATGCGTGCGCTAGATTGGGACGCGATCCTTTTTGATGAAAAAAACCTGATTCTCCTCGAGTGGCCTGAGCAGGTTTCAGACGCGCTTCCGAAAGATATGATTAAACTTTCTTTTGAATACGAGAGCGAGTGGGTGCGACGCGTAACAGGGGACTTTTAATATGATTAAAAAAGACATTCAGAAGACACTCATACTTCTCGATGCGCACGCTATTCTTCATCGCGCATACCATGCGCTTCCAGAATTTTCTTCGAGCAAGGGCGAACCCACCGGCGCGCTTTATGGTTTGTCGACGATGATTATGAAAATCATCAAGGACTTGAAACCCGATTATATTGTGGGGTGTTTTGACTTGCCACAGCCAACGTTTCGCCATGAAGCATACGAAGCATACAAGCTCGGTCGCGCAAAAGCCGAGGACGATCTCATTCATCAAATCAAACGCTCGCGCGATATTTTTTCTGCGCTCGGCATCCCAGCATACGATCTCGCGGGTTTTGAAGCCGACGATCTACTCGCCACTATCGTAGAAAAAATGAAAAATGAAAAAAACCTACGCATCATCATTGCGTCTGGCGACATGGACACGCTTCAGCTTGTCGATAACGACCGCGTGCTTGTGTATACGCTGAAGAAGGGAATTAACGACACTATTTTATACAATGAGAAAGCAGTGGTGGAGCGCTTTGGCTTCATTCCAACACTCCTACCCGACTACAAAGGGCTCCGTGGCGACCCGTCCGACAACATTATCGGCATAAATGGTATCGGTGAAAAAACAGCGACAACACTCATAACGACATTTGGCTCGATTGAAGAAATTTACAAAAAAATAAAAAAGAACCCTGATGATTTCCGCAAAGCAGGACTGACTCCGCGCATCATAAAGCTTCTAGAAGACGGCGAAGAAGAGGCGCTCTTTTCTAAAACACTAGCGACGGTGCGCCGTGATGCTCCTATTTCATTTTCTCTTCCTAAAAAAGCGTGGCGCGAAAGCTTTGAGCCAGATCGCGCCGAAGCGCTATTTGCCGACCTCGATTTTCGCGGACTTCGTGGCAGGCTACACGACCTTTTGGGTATTGCGCGTACACCAGAGACTTCAGAGGAAAAATTAGAAGAAGAAACGATAGACCAAAACCTTTTTAAACAGGCGCAAATCGCACTTTGGCTTTTGAATTCTGAGCTCACCACGCCGTCGCTCTCGGATATGCTTCACTATACGAAAAAGAAAAATTTCGCGGACGCATTTGAGGCTCTTGAGGCAGAAATAGGGAAACAAGGTCTTGGCTCTGTGTATCGCGACATTGAGCTTCCGATTATTCCCATTATTGAAGACGCGCAAAAATATGGAATCATTGTGGACAAGAAACACCTTGAAAAGCTTTCGAAAAAGTATCACATTGAACTCGACAAGATTACTGCGCGCATTTATTCGCATGCTGGCGGGGAGTTTAATATGAATTCGCCAAAGCAACTAGGGGAAATACTTTTTGATAAACTCGGTCTTGCAGTGAAAGGGCTCAAAAAGACCGAAGGCGGTGCACGCTCAACGCGCGAGTCCGAGCTAGTGAAGCTTAAAGACGTACACCCAATTATTTCGGACATCCTTCTTTATCGTGAACTTCAGAAACTTCTTTCGACGTACATCGACAACTTGCCACAGCTTGTAGGTGAAGACGGGCGCTTGCATACAACTTTAAATCAGGCTGGGACAACGACCGGCAGAATGTCTTCATCAAATCCAAATCTCCAAAACATTCCCGTGCGCGGAGAAATGGGGTCGGCAATACGCGACGCGTTTGTGGCGCCCGACGGCTCGACACTTCTCGCTTTTGACTATTCACAAATCGAAATGCGAGTACTTGCAGCACTGTCGCAAGACGAACGCCTAATGGAAGTTTTTCGCGTGGGCACAGATGTGCACACCTCTGTCGCATCGCGAGTGTTCAAGGTAGCCGAAGAAGATGTAACCTCCGAGATGCGCCGCCGCGCAAAAGTAATCAACTTCGGCATCGTGTATGGCATGGGCGTGAATGCGCTCAAGGACAACCTCGGTTCAACGCGTGCCGAGGCGCAGGAATTTTACGATAATTATTTTTTAACATTTCCAAAAATTGCAAAATATTTTGAAGACGTGAAATCGCGCGCAAAAAAAGACGGTTTCACCACTACTTATTTCGGGCGACATCGTTTTTTTGCGGGGCTTAAGTCGCCCATTCCTTTTATTCGCGCAAGCGCCGAGCGCATGGCGATGAATGCGCCACTTCAGGGGACAGCGGCGGACATTATAAAAATCGCGATGAAGCGCGCAGACGACGGTCTCGAAAAAGCGGGGCTCAAGACTTCAGTGCGTCTTCTTCTTCAGATACATGACGAACTTTTATATGAGGTGAAAATTGAGGCGGTCTCCAAGGCGCGCGCAGTTATTGAAGAAGCGATGGAACACGCCGTAGAGTTTCCCGTACCCATCACCGTTTCCATTTCGAAAGGACCCCGCTTTGGCTCGATGGAGGAGATCAAATAATTTTCATGCTTCACATTATTTACGGCAAAGACAGAGAAAAGGGGCGCGCGCGGTTTCGCGAGCTTCAAGGAGAGCTTTCCAAAAAATGTGGAGAGGAACGCATTGTGCTCGAAGGGGAAGTGGACGAGGATTTTCTCGCCGCCGCATCGTCGGTGCAGGGGCTCTTTAATGGAGTTACACTTTTTACTTTTGACTGCGTGTTTGATAAAAAAGTAGAGCGGGAAATGTTGCTCTCTCATGCGAGTAATTTTGTCTCGTCGCCGAATTCGTTTTTGATATTCGAGCCTGCGCTTGAGAAAAACATCGCAGACAGTTTGAAAGAGGCGGGAGCGGAAGCTCTCGAATATGCTGCAAAAAACATAGACACACGTCCAGATTTCAACATTTTTTCTTTAGGGGACGCACTGGGACAGCGAAACAAAAAAGAACTTTGGGTTTTGTATCAAGAGGCACGCGTGGCCGACCTAACACCGGAAGAAATTTGTAGCACTCTTTTTTGGGCGGTAAAAAATATTGCGCTCCTGAAAAACGCAAAGTCGGGAGAAGACAAAGGCGTGAGTCCTTTCGTCGCAAAAAAGACTCGAGTGTTTGCAAAAAATTATACGCAAGAAGAAATCGCAAATATGTCTCGCTCGCTTGTCACAGCCTACCACGAAGCGCATCGCGGAGGGGAGCCTATGGACATCGCGCTTGAAAGATTCATTCTTAGTTTATAAAATGTAATTTCTCACACGCCACGTGTCCGCAACAAAGTAGATGTGGATGCGTGAGAAGTTACAACAAAAAAACCAGCGTTTGCTGGTTTTTGTTTTTATGTGCCTTTATGGGGCGAAAGAACTTTTGTTAGCGCGGTGTACTGCGCAATGTGCAAATGATGGTTATGTGCAAGAATTTCTTGTTGTTAAGTCAAAAGCTGACTAGTGCTTGAAATCTGCGAACCAACTAACTATCCCTGTGTTTATTATATTCCTACCATACTGCGTGTGCAAGTCCGACCTGTGGATAACTTTTGTGCGCCCAGTAGGAATCGAACCTACGACCGTCTCCTTAAAAGGGAGCTGCTCTACCGACTGAGCTATGGGCGCATATTATTATATTAACAGTCCTCCGCACATTATCCACAAAGTGCCAATCTTCTGATTTCTACCAAAACAGCTATGGGCGCATATTATTATATTAACAGTCCTCCGCACATTATCCACAAAGTGCCAATCTTCTGATTTCTACCAAAACAGCTATGGGCGCATATTATTATATTAACAGTCCTCCGCACATTATCCACAAAGTGCCAATCTTCTGATTTCTACCAAAACAGCTATGGGCGCATA
>ERZ1292625.480-Hain-H41-01um-R1-480-length-60732-cov-35_pt1 | contig 60732 bp, 58 predicted proteins | sample MGYA00564400_ERZ1292625 | MGnify/ENA primary metagenome ERZ1292625 (study PRJEB36523, sample SAMEA6512639) | groundwater metagenome | collected 2019-01-08 | study: AquaDiva: Metagenomics assemblies of 32 groundwater samples | reverse complement strand
CACCCCTGACACAGGAGGAAGAACTGTCGGATATTTACGGAGAATAATGCGGACCGGAGCGATCGAGAAAATATCCCTGCTTTCCGAACAGGCATTCGATACGCATGGGTGTCAATATCCTCACCGAGCTGCCGGACACGTTGATTCAAGAACCATAATAATTGGCTTGATAGACTGATCGGCATCGTTCCGCTAGAATCTCGATACATGTCCGATCCTACGGTAGTGACCCCAGCCCCAACGAATACGCAAGATGAGACGCGCTCGGTGGTCAAAGCGGCCGGTGTGATCGGCGTGGCGACCTTCTCCAGCCGCATCCTCGGTTTCATCCGCGACATGGTGCTGGCAACCCTGTTTGGCGCAACGCCTGCAGCGGATGCCTTCTTCGTGGCCTATCGTGTTCCCAACCTGCTCCGTGAGCTCTTTGCGGAAGGGTCGATGTCTTCCGCCTTCATTCCGGTCTTTACGGAGTATCACACTCAAAAGTCAAAACGTGACGCGTGGGAATTGGCGAGCGCCGTGTTCACGACGTTGCTCACGATTGTGATCGGGGTCACGATCGTGGGGATTCTTGCCGCGCCTGGGATTGTCTGGCTCCTGGCACCGGGATTTCATGACGATCCGGCAAAGCTGAGTGCGACAACCCTTCTCACACGGGTCATGTTTCCCTATCTCATCTTTATCAGTCTGGCCGCGCTGGCAATGGGGATCCTGAATTCCATGCGCGCGTTTGCGGCGCCGGCCTTCTCGCCGGTGTTCTTCAATGTTTTCATCATCGGCTGCGCGTTGTTTGTATCGCCGATGATGTCGGAGCCGATCCTTGGCGTGGCGCTGGGTGTGGTCGCGGGAGGTGTGGCGCAGTTTGCCATGCAGTTGCCAGGTCTGCGTCGACGAGGCATGTTGTTCGGATTTCGGTTCGCACCGGGCCATCCCGGGGTACGGCGGATCGGCAAGTTGATGCTACCGTCGCTCCTCGGTCTCTCCGTGACGCAGATCAACATCACGGTGAGCACGATCCTCGCCTCTTTTTTTGCAGGAGGGCCGACCTATCTTTTCTACGGGATGAGGTTGATTCAGTTTCCGCTCGGGATTTTTGGTGTGGCGTTGGCCACGGCCATTTTACCGACACTCTCGGCGCAGGCTGCGCGCGGGGCGATGGATGAATTGCGGAAGACGTTCGGATTCGGTCTTCGCATGATTCTCTTTATCATCCTGCCGGCTATGGTGGGCCTCATCCTCTTGCGTCAGCCGATCATCCATCTCTTCTTCGAACATGGTACGTTTACGGCGCACGATACGACCGAGACTGCGTTGGCGGTGCTCTGCTATTCAGTCGGCCTCTGGGCCTTCGGCGGCGTTCGTATCATTGTCTCAGCGTTTTATTCGCTGCAGGATACACGCACGCCGGCCATTTCTGCGGGGATCGCCGTTGCGGCCAACCTTATCTTCTCGCTCCTGCTGATGTCGTCTCTGGGTGCAGCAGGGCTGGCGTTGGCCACCGCCCTTGCGGCGATGGTGAATGGAGGCATCTTGGTCGCCGTACTGAACCGAAGATTGGGCGGGGTGGAATGGGGCTCTGTGGGACGATCGTTGCTGCGTGTGCTGGCCGCATCCGTCCCCTTGGGCGTGGTCTGCGCGTGGGTAGCGGATCACCAGATTTGGACGCATCAAGGCGAATGGATTGAAAAGTCTGTCATGCTCGTTGTGGCCATAGGAGTGAGTGTGGGATGTTATATGGGTGTCCATGCCTTGCTCCGGTCCGAAGAACTCGGTCTGGTCTGGGGAATGGTCAGACGGAAACTCAAACGAGGAACGGCCTGAGTCATGGACAAGAGAAAATCTATATTCAAACGCCTCACGCCTGACGCCTCACGCGCCATGGCCTGCGTCTTCCGCACGCCCTGGGGATGGATGGGAGTATCAGAAACGACGAAAGGGATCGATGCCGTGGTGTTGCAGAAGTCCTCGCGGCAGGCTGTGTTGTCAGAGTTGGGATTGCGTTCAGCGAACCTCTTAAAGCAACCAATTTCTCCACGATTGCGTGAGGCGCAGGCGCAACTGATCGGCTATCTGGCCGGAACCCGCCAGTCCTTCGACTTGCCGTTGGATCTCTCACGCGGGACAGGTTTTCAGCAGAAGGTCTGGCGGACTCTTCGACGCATTTCCTATGGTCGCCTTCGATCCTATCAGTGGGTGGCGACTCGTGTCGGAGGGAGCCAGTATGCCCGTGCTGTCGGCAATGCGGTGGGGGCGAATCCGATGCCGATCCTGATTCCTTGCCATCGGATTGTGGCGCAGGATATGTCGCTGGGTGGATTTTCATGCGGTTTGCCCGCGAAACGAAAGCTGCTCACGCTCGAAGGCACTTTGGCTGAGCTTCGACCTGGACGATCGTAAAGATGAAAGCCGTGATTCAGCGGGTGACGAGCGCGTCGGTTCACGTTGAGGGTAAGATCGTGGGGCAGATCGAATCCGGTCTCCTGGTCTTGCTGGGTGTGGCGAAGGGCGATGGAGAGACCGATGGGCGGTATCTGGTTGAAAAGATCCGCACGCTCAGGATCTTTTCCGATGAGCAGGGGAAGATGAACCGTTCGTTGGTAGATATCCATGGATCGGTCCTGCTGGTGTCCCAGTTTACGCTCCTTGGACGAACGGCGAATGGTCGTCGCCCCAGTTTCGACGAGGCGGCTGCTCCGGATGAAGCCAAGCGACTCTACGAGCAGGTCGCGACCGACCTACGAGGCCAGGGTATTGCCGTTGAAACAGGGGTCTTTGCCGCGCACATGCAGGTTGAATTGCTGAACGATGGGCCGGTCACTTTTATCATTGATAGCTAAGGACGAGTTAGTTCAGGTCCTCAAGTCTGCTTCATGAAGACCGATAGAAAGATCAGAGGGGCGACATCATCGCGCAGGGAACATCTGCTATACTGAGTTCATAGGTTTCGGAATGTGTGAGAGGTGGATATGCGAACGCAAGTTCCGCCACGACATCCGCTCCGGCAGCTCTTCGGCGCCCTCACCGAGAAAAGTTTCACGGAGCATCTTGGGTGGCCTGATCTGAACGTGACCAGCTACGTCTCCAACCTGCTCGTCGATTTTACCCACACAGACCACCTGTACAAAATTCGAAATCAGCAAGACCAACCGGTCGATTCGGTGATGGACTTGTTGTTTGAGTCGGAAGTGTTGCTTCAAGCCCAATCGATGGACCGTGAACGAGATGTGCACCAGCATATCGGCGATTTCACGCTCTTCATGGCCGGACTGTTTCCCGAATATCTGCGCCGACTCAAGACAGCCGGGTTGATTTACCACAAGGATTTCCTGGTGGACTATATGAAGACGGGAAAGCGCTCCTACGGGATTGTCGCTCAAATGGCCGACGGTCCGTCAGGGGAAGAGCCTCCTCTGTTCCGGAAACTCTCCGACAACTTCGAGCTCTGCGTGACCGGCCTGGGGTTCGTGCGGTCCGATCTGGATCGCATGAAAGATCCAGCGTACCGGCAGGCTCGGAATATTCTCCTCAATTGATCAGCCCGCATTATTCATGAAGGTTCGTCGCGAAATCTCCTGAAAGTTCGTTCCTCGTGAAGCGTATCTCGTATCTCGCATGGACGATACAGACACGCTCCGTTCGTCGGTCCTGCGCTTCACGCTTCACGCGCAAGAGCAGCGAATACGCGATTGCAGCAGAAGTGCTCATGAATAATGCGGGCTAACTATCGTCCTCTCATTCTTGCCCACGGAGGCGCCGGTTCCCGACAGGTGACGCCTGCGCAGTCTACATGCCTGGCCGATGCAATCGCGGCGGGCTACAGCATCCTCGCGAAAGGCGATTCTGCTCTTGCCGCTGTTGAATGTACGATTGGCTTTCTGGAACAATCGAGACTGTTCAACGCAGGGCGAGGAGCGAATCGTCAATTGGATGGGGTGCAACGGATGGATGCCGCCATCATGGAAGGGGCGCACCTGAAAGCCGGAGCCATCGCCTCGGTCGAAGGGATCGTGCATCCGATTTCGGCGGCCCGCCTGGTCCTGGAAGAGACGAACCATGTTCTGTTAGTCGGACCATTCGCCGGAAAATTTTCTCGACATTTCAAGCTCAAGCGACATCTTTCCACCGGCCCGTCTCGCCGTTTTCCTTATGACCGGATGCTCTCGAAGCATACACGTTCAACAAGAGAACGGCATGGGACCGTCGGTGCTGTCGCCTTGGACCGGTCCGGGACGGTGGCGGCGGGGGCCTCGACCGGTGGGATCGAGTCGATGTTACCGGGGCGGGTCGGCGACACTCCCCTCATCGGTTCTGGGGTCTATGCGGACAATCAGAGCGGCGCGGTCTCGATGACGGGCATCGGCGAAGGCATCATCCGCCTTGTGATCGCCAAGAGCATTTGCGATCGTCTCGCGATGGGGAACAGTCCTACAGTTGCCGCTCGACAGGTGTTGCGTATGCTCGTGTCTCGGATTCGTGGGTCCGCTGGTGCCTTAGTTCTCTCTCCGGACGGGCGATTTTCCATTCATCACTCCACCCCACGCATGATTGCCGGATACTGGGCCGGAAGCGGGGTCCCGCTGGTCAAGGATTCCTTCCGGTAGAAGAGAACTTGCCATGGCACATCGCATGGGGCGAAAACCCAAGCGTTACAGTCAGGTCGTACGCATCACCTTCATGCTTCGGCGGCTCATCGGAGGAGCGACGGTCGGGGAATTGGCCGAGGAGTTGCAAGTCACCAAGCGCCAGGTTCACCGCGATCTTCAGCAGTTGGAAGAGTCGGGCTATCCGTTGGAGCAGGATGACGGGAGATGGAAGCTCCCTGCCGGCTTCAAGGGGCTCGAGGTCACGGTGTCACCGTACGAGCTCATGTCTCTCCACTTAGCCCAAAGCCATCTCGCGTATTTACAAGGAACGCCGTTTGTTGACGATCTCGATTCCGTCATTAAAAAAGTCGAGGCGGGCCTACCCGACAAAATCAGAAATCATCTTGAGCGAATCGTCACGACTTTTACGCCGCTCCAGCGGCCAGCCAGGGCCTATGCGGCTCAGAAACACGTCCTGGACTCCCTCCGCAAAGCATTGCTTCGTCAACTCACGGTCGTGTTGCGCGGCTACCAGAAGCCAGGAGCGGGGCACTCGAAGGACTACCTGGTGGACCCCTATTCGCTGGTCCTGTACCAGTACGGCCTTTACCTCGTCGGCTATTCGCATCCTGTACGAGGGATCAGAACCTTCGCAGTGGAGCGGATCAAGAACGTCGAGGTCACCGAGGGCATGTTCGAGCTTCCCCAATCATTTTCTCTTGCGGAGCGCTTCGAGCAAGGGTTCGGCCTGATCGAGGAGCCACCGCAAGAAGTAAAGATCTGGATCTCTCCCGATTGGGCGTTTTTCGTCAAAGAACGAAGCTGGCATCCGACGCAGGCCCTCCGCACCCAAAAAGACGGATCCGTAATCTTGACCATGCGATGTGGTGGACTAGACGAACTGACCTCCTGGGTTCTTTCCTTCGGGCCAGGGGCTCGGGTGCTCGGTCCGCAAGCATTGATCGACAACGTGTCCAGCCAACTGACGTTAGCCGCCAAGCTGTATCAATCTCCCCGTTAGCGACCCCAACGACTAGTGACCTATTCTGTCGCACCCTCGTGCTAGGTTGCGCTCAACGAACAGAGGAGGACACAGCCATGCAGAGTTTCTTATCCGTCAACCACCAGATTCAGTCGTTCCTGCATTCTCATCCGCACGAAGACGGATGGAAAATTTATCACTGTTGCACGCCGTTAGTGCGCAGCTTCTTTCTGCGCTATCTCTTGGATTGGTTGCAGGGAAAACATCCTGAGGCATTGAAAGCATCGGCCGTGGGGAAAGAGCCAACGGTCCAGGAGTTGCGTGGTGTAGAAGAAGACTTTCAAGTGATTGAACTCGACACCGAATCGGACACTCAAAAAGAGCTCAAGAGCGAAGGCTGGATCGGGTCCGTTGAAATCGAATGGAAGGGCTCGGCAATCCATTTCTGCTCGCCATTTATGGAGCAGTGTCTAGCCCATGAACCGCTCACTCTTATCGCCACAAGGTCGAACGCCGCACTTCGACACCTCTTCCACGGACTAAAGGAGTATGGACTGACGCGAGAGCGACACGGCAACCGTGAGATCCTGATCGTCAACGGGCCGAACCTGCCCAAACCGCCCGTCTCGTGGGATGACGTGGTTCTCCCCAGTGGACTTGCGGAAGAGATTCGGAGCAACGTCGAAGGATTTTTCGCGGGCGCCGATAACTATCGGAGGCTCGGTCTGCCGTTCAGGAGGGGGCTTTTGTTCGTCGGTCCTCCGGGATGCGGCAAAACGCTGACGATTAACGCACTCGCCAACAACGTGAAAGCGACGTTCATCGGGATTCTTCTCCGCTCGGACGTGGATGATCAGTGCGTGGAGCGAGCATTCGATTGGGCCGCGGCGCATGCACCGGCGGTGGTCGTCCTCGAAGATTTGGACAAGCTGCTTGAGAGCCGCGAATGTTCCCTTGCGCATTTCCTCAGAACGGTGGATGTCCTGAAGCCGGCATCCGGCATCTTGATCATCGCGACCTCAAATGCGCCTGAGAAGTTGGACTCGGCCCTGCTCCATCGGCCCAGCCGGTTCGACCGGATCTGGAAGTTTCCCCTGCCTCGCTATGAGCAGCGACTTGCACTTCTTCGGAAGCGTAGTGGGACGTTCTTCTCCGAAGTGGCCCTGGAACAAGCGGCGCGAAAGTCGGAGCATTTCTCGATGGCCTACGTCCAAGAGATCGTCGTGAATGCGCTCCTCTCCAGCGCACACCATGGAGACACGCCCGGAGACGACGCTCTTCTGAAAAGCATGGAAACGCTGCGCACTCAGCGGAAAGAGGCCTCAAAGCCGGGGGAAGTAATGGATGAACGCGAGACCGTTGGTTTCTGCCACTCGGACAACGGTGGTCGGTAGAACCGAAGGTCGTTGACCGACTTGGGGTGTGCCCCGATGACCACAGTCGAGTTTGCAAATCCCAGCGAGTTTCTCGCCGAGCTACGGAAAGACAGCCGGCAGGTGGACAGGGGCATTGTCCGGGTCGCAGAGCGCCGACGGGCGAGCGCGATGAGCCCTGTCCTGCTGGTGAGCATCGCCGGGACCACTCGCGTCGGAGATGAAAACTACCGGGTCGAATGTGTTTGCGGAGCGCTATGTGGGATAGAGGTTAACGATCAGCGGGTTCTCGCGAAAATGCGCAAACAACTTAGGAGACTCAGGGACAGTTGCGCTGGCTTGGGACTCGTTGTGCGGTCGGGAACGCTGGCAGAGAGTACCTGAAAACTCACGGCTTTATTGCCATACCGCCATTTGAAAGCTCGACTTCAATTAGGTTGTTGAGTACCGGTCGCTCTGAAGCCCATTAGAACAGTAATGAAGCAGACGTTGCTATTATCTGCATAATTGCCATTCTAAACAGAAGGACTTTCCTGTTTGTCAGGAGGGGATAAACCCGATATAAGATACATCAGCGTCAAACGGTGTTTGGGCGGCAAAATGACTTTGAGCGAACCAACTGATGATTCCCCAGTCACGCTTCAATGGAAGGGACCATTTAAGCTTCGTGAATTCATCGAATATGAATCCCGCCCAGAGTGTTTTGGCAAACCGGGAGTATATCTTCACCTTTACGTCGGAGAAAACGTCACCAAACTTTGGTACATCGGAAAATCAGAGTCACCCCTCTCGAAACGACAAAAAGAACATTACCTTCACACTATTGGGGGCTTATACAATATGCCAAAAGAGCATATGAGAACGAACGGTAAAGACTGGAATCCCGATCCCCTCAAGAATAAAGAGATGTGGGATGTTTGTTTGGACCAAGCGCGATTCCTCGATCATGTCAAAACCACATTTTCCTTCGCGAAAACCATAGAGGTTTATCTTGCAGAATGCCCAAAAAATCTAGTGAAAGATGTTGAACGCAATCTTCTGCATAAGCTGAAACCGTGGGGTACAAATCGAGGTAGGGAATCAAAACCGCCTCGTCAGTTGAGCATCGTTCATAACAACGCTCTTACCAGACAATCTTGGTATCGAACTGACGTCACAATCTGGACCTCGGATGGAGAAGGGAAGAGCGTCTGTACTTTACCACTCACGATTGAGAACAATTAAGAGCTCGCTGAGAAAAGACGAAAATGATCTTTCTGGCTAATGCAAGGTTAGACAAGCGCCTTGAAGTGAGTCATTCAATGGATAAGAAGTGAAGAAAGAGTGGCTCCTGTGATTTTGGACTAGATAAGGTCACTTTTTATAACAAAGATTACTAGTGCCTGAACGCTGATGGCTCCAATTCTTTTCCATCTCGCCTTTCCAATTCACGATCTGGCGGCGACGAAACGTTTCTATGTCGATGGGCTTGGGTGTACGTTGGGTCGAGAATCGAGCCATGCCGTCACGTTCGGATTGGCGGGACATCAACTCGTGGCCCATCTGACGGCAGAACCCTTGCCGAGGCAGCAAGGCATTTATCCCCACCATTTTGGTCTGACTTTTTTGTCGAAAGATTCGTGGCAACGGTTTTTGGAACAGGCCCAGGCAAAACTGTTGCCTTTCTATCAACAGCCCCGCGTCCGGTTCCCTGGCACCAGGATCGAACACCACACATTCTTTCTGGAAGATCCCTCCGGGAACCTCCTCGAGTTCAAACACTACACCCATGAGTCGGCGATATTCGGTGAGCGAGACTATTCTGAAGTCGGCGACTCGCTGTAGCCTTTTGTCTGCTCCTGGTCTTGAGGCTCTCTCGAATCTTGCTCCGGCTCCAGTTCTGGATCAGGCTCTGGCCCGGGCTCCGGCTCTGAGTCTGGCTCTGACTGTGGCGCTTGTTCTAGCCGGGGAGGCTGGGGAGTTTGAGGAGATCCCCTGGTAATCCATTTGAGGATTCGGTTGTGGCGGCGCGTCAGGAAGTTCGTTTTTCGTAGCGGATCGTATCGCCGGGGAGACGGTAGGATAGCCGCCAGCCACGCGGCCTCGTCGGCCGTCAGATCGTGCGCGGACTTTTTGAAGTGGTGACGAGCTGCCGCCTCGGCGCCATAGACGCCCTGTCCCCACTCAACGACATTGAGATACAGCTCAAGAATCCGCTCTTTCGTGAGATGCTGTTCGAGGGAGCGTGTAATGAGCGCTTCTCGCGCTTTTCGCAGCAGAGACCGTTCGGACGATAGGTAGAGATTCTTGGCGAGTTGCTGGGTGATGGTGCTTCCTCCACGCTTGAATTCGCCTGCTTCGAGATTGTACTGTGCTGCCTTTTTGATTCCTTCCCAATCGAATCCTTCATGGGTAAAGAACGATGAATCTTCTGCAGCCACGACCGCATGGCGAAGGCTGGGAGCGATACGCGAGAGCGGCACCCACGTCCAATGGCGCCCGATGGCGCGACCTTGTTCCGTCGCCTGAGCCTGTCGCGTTTCTATCAGCGCCGTCGCGGCTGGATTGGTCGTGCGTAAGCTCGACACTTCCGGCATCGCCAATAACCAGAAGAGGAGGACCGCCCCGACCAGGAGGCCCAGGCCGATGATCAGAACGGCTTTCAGGCGGGACCGGGATTGTTTGGTTGACTTCCTCATGAGAGGCTGCGTATCACAGAGACCGTCGGCGCCTGTATTAATACCATGTGTAAACGGTGAATGGCTGGGGAACGTATGAGAATCCTTTCGGCAGAGTTTATCAGAAGTTGTGCGGGGCCAGAGCAGTTTCTGAAGAGTGACCTTCCCGAAATCGCCTTCATCGGGCGATCGAACGTGGGGAAGTCCTCTCTCATCAATTCTCTCTTGCAGCGTAAGGGGCTGGCCAAAGTCAGCCGTACGCCGGGGAAAACCCGTTTGGTCAACCTCTTTCGGATCGCCAGCGACGATCCTGGGTTGGCGCATTTCGTGGTGGTGGATTTACCCGGGTATGGGTACGCGAAGGTGTCGAAAGCACTGCGGGCTCAGTGGGCTCCATTGATCGAACAGTATCTCGACGGGAGTGAACGGCTGCGTGCGGTGGTGGTGTTGGTGGAGAGCCGGGTGTTGAGTGAGCAGGACAGAGACACGATTGCATGGCTGCTGTCCGTCGGACGTCCTCCTGTCGTGGTCGCGACGAAAGTCGACAAGTTAAAAATGAGCGAACGCATCAGTGCGCTTCGCCGGCTGCAGGAAGGGCTCGGATTGGTCGGGCTCGACGCAGTTATTCCTTACTCTTCGGTAACGGGCGAGGGGCGGGAGCGCTTGTGGGCCGTCCTGAAAGAGCGGATTCGAACTTGATGTCGATGTAGGCCTTATTCTTGAGGTTCGTGAGCCACGTTTGAAAGACGTCTTCGCTTTTCTGCTGAAACACGAGTCCCTGGATTTCATTGCGGACTTGCTCAAACGGGCGGAACTGCTTGGGTGTCTTGTCTTCCAGGCGCATGATGTGAAAACCATCCGACGTGTCGATCACATCTGAGATGCCGCCAGGTACCAGCGTGGCGATGATACGCTCAATTTCCGGCAAGAGTTCTCCCTGCCGCACTAAGCCCAGGTGTCCTCCGTGTGAGGCGTTCGGGCCGTCGGAAAAGCGCAACGCCATATCCTCGAAGGATTCCCCCTGTTTAAGCCGAATCATCACCTCGCGAACTTTCTCTCGCGCATCGGCTGTATCGTCAGGTGAGCGGGGTTTGATGAGAATCTGACTGAGTGTGTATTCTTCGGAGAGTGCAAACCGGTCGCGGTGCTCCTGGTAATACCGTTTCAAATCGGAATCCGCGACCATCACCGCACTTCGCACATCTCGGTCGACGACCTTGAGGAGTGTCAACTGTTCTCGGACCCGTTTCATGTCCGCCGGGTTCGTCTCGTCGACTGGTTCGCCCTGTTGCTTCATCTGTCGAATCATTTGCTGGATTTCTTGATCCGTGACCGTGATACTCCGAGTTTTGGCTTCCTGGAGCTGCAATTTGCGCTCGATCATCGAGGTCAACGTGGCGTACTCCGCTGTCTTGAGGCGACGCGCAAGCGCATCACCGCGAGAGTCTTTCTGAATCCGCTCGCGCTCCGACGCGAGTTCCCGCTGTATCTCGGACAGCATGATGAGGTCTGAGTTGACGATCGCGACGATCCCATCCTCCACCTGTGCGGCTGAAAGTAGGGACGCTGGTGCGATGAGCCCGAGCGTGAAGAAGATGGTATGTCTCAACCAGTTTGGCGCCATTGTGCTGAACGGACGGATCGTGGATAGAGGACTCATTCTACGCCAGGGCGGTCGACCGTACGGCGAGAGCCCGACGGATTGTACACGAACTTCATTGGACTTGAAGCCTCTGAGGAGGGAAATTTTCTGCCCTAGCAGGCTGCGGAAAAACTCTGTTGATACACACAACCCCGTTGGAATTTTCCGTCTGGCACCGACGTCATATTTATATTCGCAGGGTACTCAAAAAGACCGTCCAGCAAGGCCGCAGCGAGCGAAGAGGCGAGGCGTACGCTTCGGTACGTTGAGCGTCTGAGCGATGCGAGAACGCCGCTGGCGGGCTTTTTCAGTACCCTGCTAGACGACTCAGCGTTTGCCGACATCGTCGGTGACATAGCGGGCGGCATCGGCGAGGCGAATGACCGCTTTTGTGCGGATATCGGCAATCACGCCGGTAAATCGTTTCCGGCGCTTCTCGTTGAGTAGTTCCTGACGAAGGCGTTCCCGAACAGCCACGTCCGCCTGAATAATTTCCTTGTCGAGCGGCGCAATCATGACGAGGTAGTAGCCGGCGGCCGTCTTGATCGGCGCACTGATCATACCGGTCTTGAGGGTATGAATGACCGCATCGACTTCTGGGTCAACCAGTTCTTTTCGATAGGGTCCGAGATCGCCTCCGTTCGCTTTCGTTTTGAAGTCGATGGAATACCGCTGCGCAAACTTGGCGAAGCTCCCGCCATGATTGACCTGGTATTCGAGGTCTTTCGCGGCGGAAATATTGGGCAGCAGCATCTGTGCCACTCGTACTTTCAGGGGCGGGAGGAGTTCGCCGGCATGCTGCTCGTAGAAGGCGGCCAATTCCTCATTCGTGAGTTCGACTTTGGCTTTGATCCGGTCCTTGAGCAGTTCATCGATAATGAGTTGCTCCCGGTAGCGCTGTGCGCGATCGCGAATGGCATCGCTCTTATCGAGTCCGAGCTTGCGTGCCTCCTGCATGAGTAGCTCTCGGGTGATGAGTTCATCGAGGAAGAGGCGCTTCCCCCCCTCTTTCAGGTACCGCGCCCTGGTGGCCTCAGCCAGTTCTCCCCAGTGGATATCGAAGTCGGTCTGTGTGATCTGGCGACCGTTGACAAGGGCCAGGACGCCTTCCTCCGGGGGTGGCGCACAGCCAGTCAATACGAGGAAGATCCCGCTGATAACGCAGGCGAGCAGGGTGACGAGACGGACAGTGGCCACGTTCATGGATTCCTTCGATTGTCGAGTCATGGGCGTCTGAGATCGTGTCATTGAGATGAGCATGATGGCATTGTGGTGTTGGTATCACAGCCTCCCAGGCTTTGCAAGATTCCGGTGAGTTCTGGAAAGATGGAAGGCCAGTCTTGATGCGGCATCTGTAGCTCAAATGACAGCGGAGATAGGAAGCACACCCGTTTCTTGTACCGGTCCATCATCCGGTGAATCGCCTGGCTTGAGACCCGGCTTTTGACGTCGAGCGTGACGACGACGGAGTGGGTTTTGAGTTCGATTGTGCTCAGGCGCAAGGCTTTTGCCTGGAGTCGTACCTGCATCACTTCGAACAAGCGCTCGACGGAGTCCGGGGCCAACCCATATCGATCCTGTATTTCGCCGTGAAGAAGGGCGAGATCGCCAACTTGGGTGCAGGACGAGAGCCGTTTGTAACAAGAAAGTCGCTGGTGGGGGTCGGTGACGTACGCATCGGGAATAAACGCGGAGACATTGAGCCGGAGTGTGGGGTCTGGTTCTTCTTCCACCGTCTGGCCTCTCAGGCGCTGGACGGCCTGTTCCACCATCTGCATGTACAGATCGAGCCCGATAGCGGCGATGTGCCCCGATTGCTGTTTCCCGAGGAGGTTACCGGCACCACGGATTTCCATATCGGCCGCGGCGATGCGGAAGCCGGCACCCAGTTCGGTAAATTGCTGAATGGCTGTGAGGCGTTTCTGCGCGTCGTCGCTCAGCCGTTCTTCATCGGGCACCAGGAAATAGGCATAGGCTTGATCGCCACTTCGACCTACCCGTCCGCGCAATTGATACAACTGCGCGAGTCCGAACATGTCGGCGCGGTTGACGAAGATCGTATTGGCATGAGGGACGTCGATTCCCGATTGAATAATGGCCGAGGCGATCAGCACGTCCGCCTCACGGCGAAAGAACTTCAGCATCACAGCTTCAAGCGGTTTGGCGTTCATTTGCCCATGAGCCATCACGATCCGCGCATCGGGTACCAGTTGGTGGAGCCAAGCCCCTGTCTTTTCCATTGTTTCGACCCGGTTATGGACGAAGTAGACCTGCCCGCCACGGCCTAGTTCGCGCAAGATCGCCTCTCGGATGAGCGTATCGTTGGATCGGACGACCTGCGTGCGAATGGCCAAGCGGCCCGCCGGAGGGGTCTCGATGATCGAGAGATCTCGCACGCTCGCCATGGCCATTTGCAAAGTTCGAGGAATCGGAGTGGCCGTGAGCGTCAAGACATCGACTTGGGTGCGGAGCTGTTTCAATCGTTCTTTATGTTTGACGCCGAACCACTGTTCTTCGTCGATGATGACGAGGCCTAAATCGCGGAATATCACATCCTTCTGGACAAGTCGGTGCGTCCCGATTACCACGTCGACAGCGCCGGATGCCACGTCTTTGAGAATGGCTTTGGCCTCTTTCGGCGATTGGAATCGGGAGAGCAGCGCGACGCGAGCCGGGAATGGCGCAAACCGTTCGGAGAAGTTGTCGTAGTGTTGGTGCGCCAACAGGGTCGTGGGGACGAGTACCGCGACCTGGCGATTGGCTTCCACGGCCTTGAAGGCTGCACGCATGGCCACTTCCGTTTTCCCGTACCCGACGTCGCCACAGACCAATCGGTCCATCGGTTTGTTGGACTCCATGTCGTGCGTAATGTCTTGGATCGCTTTGAGTTGATCGTCTGTTTCTTCGTACTCGAAGGCCGCTTCGAACTCGTGGTACATCGTGCTGTCGAATCCGTAAGCATGGCGTGTCACGAGCTCGCGGTTGGCGTATAGATCGACCAGCTCGTGAGCCATTTCCTCGATGTCCTTCTTCACACGTGCCGTGGTCTTGGCCCAATTGGCACCGCCAAGCCGTTCCAGGCGCGGCGCATGGCCGTCCGCCCCGCTGTACCGTTGCACCTGGTCGAGCCGTTCCAGGGGAACATACAAGGTGTCGCCGCCGGCGAACTCCAAAATCAAATAGTCGCTGTCAAATTCCTGCACCGAGAGACGTTTCAGACCTCGATATTTGGCGATGCCATGCTGGACATGGACGACATAGTCGCCCACATTGAGATCTTCCAGCGATGAGAGAAATGTCGCCGCTTTGCTCTTAGCCTGCGGCTTGTGGCGCGCGCCTTTCGCAAACAATTCTTCTTCCGTCAGCACGGCCAGGCGCAAGTCCGGCGCAAGGAATCCAGCCGACAGATCGCCGTGCAAGACATAAAACGGCGCTTTGGTCTTGCTCGTCACGGCCCAGGTTCCCGTTGTCCATCCCATCGCCGGCACATCGTGCTCGCGCAAGAGCGCCAGCAAGCGGTCTACTTGGCCACGACTTCGTGCGACGAGTACCACACGGGATTCATCTCGCAGGCGATCCATAATGGCGAGGGTCTGGCTGAAGGGCATGCCACGGGCCCCGAGACCGGCGCTGGCTGGAGCCTGAGCGGGGAAGGCCTGAACTGGATTCCATGACGCATCGCTCGGAGTCAGGGGCTCAAGCGCGAGCGTGGGCCAACCGTTCGTGTGATCCATGAGGTCCGGCCAGGAGAGAAATAACCGCTCCGGTGACGGGTAGGGGACGACCGTTTCCCGGTCGGCGTGACGGAGATAGCCATCGTCGATTTTTGTCCAGAGGTCCGCGCAGGCTCCTGTCAATGCCGCCGGCTGATCCAGGACTAACAGCGGTTGATCGGTGAAATAATCGAAGAGGCTGTCCATGCCGGGATAGAGATCCGGTGCGCGCCACTCAGCGTCTGCAGGAATGGGAGCGAGGGAGTCCGGGGACGTCTCCGCACGCAGGTATTCCCGTGCGGGAAGGACGACGGCTCGATCCAGCTTCGCAGTGGATTTCTGGGTGGCGGGATCGAAGAGTCGGAGCGAGTCGATGGTTTCACCAAGAAACTCGACACGTAGCGGGTCGGCATAGGCCGTCGAGAATATATCCACAATACCGCCTCGAATACTGAACTCCCCGGGGATTTCCACCACCGAGACCTTGCGGTAGCCGAGGCGTAAGAGCCCTCCTGTGAGGACCTCTCGTTCAATTGTGCCGTTCAACTTAAATTGCAGGGTGGTGCTCATGAAGGTCGTGACGGGCAGCAGTCGTTGCATCAGAGCCGCGATGGAGGTGACGAGACAGGTGTGCGGTGTCGATCGGATGTGATGCAGGGCGTTCATCCGGCGCGCGATGAGACTGACATGGGGCGCGCTGCCCTCGTACGGCAAGGTTTCCCATCTCGGGAACAGGGCGAGGGAGGTCGTCGGAATGCCGGTGAGGTCATGGAAAAAATGCAGGTCGTCAAAGAGGCGTTCAGCCGACTCATCCGACCCAGTCACGATCAGCCATGATCGATGCTCCAGTTTCCCCAATTGGGGATGCAGGAGAGTGGTGAGGGCAAGACCGGCAGTAGAACCATACAGGCCGGTCACAGAGGGACGACCTGTTCCATTCCCAAGCGCCGTGGCGACAGGAACAAACCATTGAGAGGCTGATGCAGCGGAGATTGCAATGGACATGGCGTAATAGGCTAGGGGATCGCGAGTGCCTCATTGCAACATTCCGCTGATCGACAGGTTGGGAATAAAACAAGAGGCGAACAGTTGAGCAGGATGCTCAAACAGTTCGTCAGCAAGGCCGGAGGCGAGTCGAAACCGGAAGCGTACCCTCGGGGGTACGTTGAGGATTTTGATGAGCCGAGAACGAAGCTGGCGGACTGTTTCAGCATCCTGTTACGCGGTGGTTGAGCGAATGCGTTCGATCAGCGACGTGGTGGACATGCCTGGAACCAACGGAATGGTACGGACGACTCCACCTCGCGCTTCGACGATCTCGCGGCCGACGATCTGTTCCACGGCCCAATCTCCGCCTTTGACCAGGATATCCGGCTGCACTGCTTCGATCAGGCTATGGGGGTCCGGCTCGTTAAAGAGAATCACATAGTCGACTGAACCGAGCGCAGCGATCACTTCCGCGCGCTGAGCCTCCGACACGATCGGCCGATCCGGCGCCTTGCTCAAACTCCTGACGGAGGCATCGCTGTTGACAGCGACGACCAGGAGGTCGCCCAGGTCTTTCGCAGCCTGGAGGTAGCGTGTATGGCCTACATGCATGAGATCGAAACAGCCGTTGGTAAAGACGACCCGTTTCTTCTGTGTGCGGGCTCGTTGTAAGAGCGGAGCGAGCTGCTCCTTGGTCACGACCTTCGTGGGCATGGCCCCATCATACCGGCTGCGAGTCTGGATAGAAAGAGAGGAACAATACCAGCAGGACGCTGAAAAAGCCCGCCAGCTTCGTTCTCGGCTCATCAAAATCCTCAACGGGGACCCGGCCGCCTCACCACTCGGCGGCGCGCACAGACGTGGTGCTCCTTATTCGTCGCACCGTGCGCCCCAGAGAGTACGCTTCCGGTTTCGATTCGCCTGCGGCCTTGCTGGACGGCCATTTTGAGCGTCCTGCGGAAACGTTACCTTATTATGCCATACGAGTAGGTCGTTGAAGTTCTGCGGTGATGAAACGGTTTTTCTGCGGCCTACTCGGCATCGTCACGGTTCACGCCGCCTAACCCAATCACCGAGGACCCATGCTTGGTCATCAGCGCGTCCATCGTCTCGATCGCTTTTGTGCGCCGCTGGTCGAACAGTCCGGTCGGCGCAGGAGTCAAGGAAGAGAGTGCGAGCCCGGCCAAGCGGTACTCGATGCCGGGCCGAAGGAGTTCTTCTAGCGCCTGTTGGACGGTCGGCCACATGTCAGGGTCGTAATTCAATGGGTGAGAAAAGCGATGTTGTTTGGTCGAGATAGCGAATCGGGCGTTTTTTAACTTCACCGTGCAAGATCCAGCGGCCAATCCTTCCTGTCGAAGATCTCGCGCCAGGTCACGGAGGAAGCCGCGCAGGGTGTGCTCAAGAAAAGGACGGTCATGTGTGTCATGTTCGAATGTGGTCTCGTGACTGAGGCTTTTGGATTCTCGGTCGGCCACCACCGGTTCGTGGTCGATCCCTCTCGCCAGCTCTCGAACCCAGTGGAGTCGCGAACCGAAGATATGGCGCAAGGGTTGATCCCAGCGTGGGTCCAACAGCTCGCCGATCCTCTTGAGTCCAAGCGGTTCCAGGCGTGCGGCAGTTTTAGGACCGATTCCCGGCATTGCACGCAGAGGCTGCGGTGCTAAGAATGCTTTTTCCATACCCGGCTGGATCGTGACCAGCCCATCAGGCTTGTGGCTATCTGCGCCAATTTTTGCGACGGTTTTGCCGGTCGCGACGGCGATGGTGCAGCGCAATCCCGTGGCCTCGTAGAGCGTATCCTTCACGAGTTGTCCGAGTGAGCGAGGATCGGGATGGCGGGTCTGGAGATTCGTCGTGTCGGCATAAAATTCGTCGATGCTGCTCCATTCGGTGAGCGGGAACAACTGGTCGGTGACGGCCCGCATCGCATCATGCAGCTGCCGATACAAAGGCCGATCAGGAGGCAGCAGAATGAGGTTGGGACAGAGCTGGAGGGCTTTCGCCGTCGGCATGGCCGAATGGATGCCGAATGGCCGCACGGCGTAACTAGCCGCAGCGATGATCCCGCGTGGCGGTGGACCGCCGACTGCGATGGGTTTGCCGGCGAGGCTGGGGTCCTTCACCACGGCCGCTGACGCAAACATGGCATCGACGTCTCCGAAGAGAATCTGGCGAGACCAACGCATCAATTACTCCTGAAGGGAAACCTAGAAGGCTGCGGGAAAACTCTGTAGGCACACTAGAGTCGCACTGGTCGGCACGTCCTGGCAACAGGAGCACGCAACGCAGGGTGCTCAAAAAGGCTATCCAGCAAGGCCGCAGCGAGCGAAAAGGCGAGGCGTACGCTTCGGTACGTTGAGCCTCTGAGCGATGCGAGAACGATGCTGGTAGACTTTTTCAGCACCCTGCTAAAAGGTAAAGGACAATTGAAGCGGTTGCAAAGAGCGTTGAGATAGGGGGGTTCTCGTGTGGGGAATGCGTTCGGAGTCGGTTGGAATACGGCCGACTGATCCCACCAGCTCCTGTAATAATCCTCGACAGATACCGCAATGGTGGCGACGTGGCTCAATCGTTCGTCGCTGGCGTCGGTATACTCGGCCGCATTGCCGACAACGCCAGGCGAATTGTGTGAGAGCCAGGACTTCCTTCTGTAGGGAATGGTAGATGGTGATCGCCAGGGCGCCGTCTCGATTCATCTCGGTCATCTTTCGGAGAAAGCTCGCCCCATGGTTTGGCCGCCGCTTCAGGATATCGTATTGCCATTGATGAATCATTTCGTGCGCCAGCGTGCTCCGGATCTCCTGCGCGCCATACTCGCTCTGCTGGACAACTTGTTGGAGTAGAGGAAGAGACAAGCGAATTTCACGCCTTGTCGGCGGGCGAAGGCCGTCCCGATCTATTCGGGGCCGCGGTCCTCGACGAGTCACAAAGAGGCCGACTGAGGAGGTCAGCCTCCGACTCCAGACCAGATCAATCGGGGGCAGGAGGCCTCCGAAGTAGCGTTCATTGAGTGCGCTCCACATCTGGGTCAGATGCTGCGAGGTCACGGGAGGGGATGCGTGTGAGCGTGAAGACATGCGAAGGGGTTACCCCAATTCTTCGTACACGGCTGCAGCCAGCAACGGCACCATAATTTCGTGGTGGCCGATCAGGGAGTAGCCTTTCCCACCCTTCTGGGTTGGCCGCCGCACCACGTTGGTCAGCGGGCGGTAGTGAGCGAGGAAGTCCATGTCCACAGTCGTAATATTGGTCAGATGATGGCCAAGATTGCGTCCCAGCGACACCGTTTTGAGAAAGACTTCCGGCAAAATAACGGCCGAGCCGAGATTGAGGTACACGCCACCTTCCATCCCTGACACCACAGCTGCAAGTCGCCGAAAGTCCAACAGCGAAGTTGCGCCGATCGCGGCTCCATCCGCCGCAGGATGCATATGGATGATGTCGGTTCCGATCGCGACGTGCACGGTGACCGGAATGCCGAGCTTCGCTCCGGTCGCGAGGATGCTCGTACCGCGGTGGGGAAATTGACCCTGGCGTCGATTGATGTAGTGGCCGATGGATTCCCCGAGCCCTTCCCGATCATGGGCTCCACGGATGATCGCCTCGTTGAGCATGCGACCGGTTTCCTCTGCCATCCCGAAGCGTCCCTCGTCGATTTCCGCGTCGACCTCTTCAGACGTGTGCCCCATGAGTGCCAATTCGAAATCATGAATAATTCCGGCTCCATTCATGGCCACGGCCGACAGAATTCCTTGTTGCATGAGGTCCACGAGAATCGGACTCAATCCGACTTTAATGACATGGGCGCCGAGTCCCACGATAACGGGCCGGCCTTTACGATGAGCCTTGACCATAGCCTTGGCGACCGCGCGCAACGATTTCACGCCCAGGATATCCGGCAGCGAGCGATAGAATTGGCTGAAACTGCCTCCTCGGCGCCAGGGGCTGGCAAAATCGGAGATGCGAACCTTGCTGTGCCGTTTCTTGAGCGGATAGGTCGTGAGGTCCGTCACGTTGATCGGCGCGATCAGGCTCGGAGTCGTGACGGGGGGCCGCTGCCGGTCAGGAGGCTTTGCCAAGGAGCTGTTCCTCGATGAGTTCACACAGGACGTGGCCGAGCGTGATGTGGCTTTCTTGAATGCGGGCGGTGACCGTCGAGGGCACGACGAACGGATATTCCACCAGACCGGCCAGTTTCCCGCCGGTCCCACCGGTCCAGCCGATGGTGGTGAGGCCACAGGCTCGCGCTGCCTCCACGCCTTTCAGCACGTTGGGTGAGTTGCCGCTGGTGCTGATGGCAATGGCGATATCGCCTTTCTGGCCATGGGCTTGGACCTGGCGAGCAAAGAGTTCTTCAAAACCATAGTCGTTGGCGATGCAGGTAATGGCGGCGATGTCGGTGGCGAGGGCGAGGGCCGGAAGCGGAACTCGCTCACGCTTGTAGCGGCCGACAAACTCGGCTGCGAGATGGGCCGCATCCGTAGCGCTGCCTCCGTTGCCGAAGAGCAGCACTTTGCGTCCATCGCGAAAAGCCATGGTTATCAATTTCGCGACTTGCACGATGCGATCGGCATACTCGCGCGCGAACTGTTGTTTGACGGTCGCGCTCTCGGTAAACGCAGTGAGTACACGCTCTTTCATGGGAAGGGATTCTAGGCAACCCTCCGTCATCTGTCAAACCTGACTTGTCGACCGGTTATGACTTTACTGAGACGATGGGCCCTGTCTGTCGAATGGCGTTCATCGCAAGGGCGATCATAGAACCGACATCGGAGACCGTCGCCGGCAGGATGAGCGTATTGGTCGTTTTCGCTAACTCTCCAAACTTCGTGATGTACTGTTCCGCCACGCGCAGTTGAACGGCTTCCTGGCCGCCAGGCACTTGGATGGTCTCCGCGACCTTCCGCAGCCCCTCGGCTGTGGCTTGAGCAATGGCGAGGATAGCTGCGGCGGCTCCCTCTGCCTCGTTGATCTGTTGCTGCTTCTTTGCCTCGGAGGCTTTGATGACTTGCTGCTTCTCGCCCTCAGCCTGGTTGATCGCCGCGTCGCGTTCACCCTCCGACGTGAGAATCACTGCCCGCTTTTCCCGCTCCGCCCGCATCTGCTTTTCCATCGCATCCAGCACGCCTTTGGGGGGCGTGATGTTCTTAATCTCGTACCGGAGGACTTTGACGCCCCAGGCTTCTGAGGCTTTGTCGAGTTCGTTCACCACCTGAATATTGATGTTGGTCCGTTCTTCGAACGTCCGATCCAGTTCAATCTTGCCGATCTCACTTCGCAGCGTGGTCTGCCCGAGCTGGATCAGCGCGAAATGAAAGTCACTGATGCCATAGGACGCGCGCTGAGGGTTCAAGACTTTGAGGTATAAGATGCCGTCCACTGACACCTGCACGTTATCGCGCGTGATACAGACCTGCTCGGGGATGTCGATGGCCGCTTCCTTGAGCGAATGTCTATAGCGAATGCGGTCGATGAAGGGGAGGAGCATATGAAATCCTGCATCCAACGTCGCAGAATATTTACCGAGTCGTTCAACGACATAGGCGCTTTGTTGCGGGACCACCACGGCGGTCTTGGCGATGATAATCAGCACCAGCACAGCCAACAACAACACGACAAATAGTCCGCCGCTCATTGTTACCTCCTCCACAGTCGTCCGCCTTTCAGGCTGTACCCAATCATTCTGCTGAAATCCACAAGGTCAGCTCTTCGACCCGCTCCACCTTGCAGCGTTGACCCTTCTTCAGGAGGGCTGTCCCGGCATTATGGGCGGTCCATGTGGTGCCGCGCAGTTCCGCCTTGCTGGTGCCGCCAGGCGCCAGATCCTCAAGCGGGATTGCACTTTCGCCCACCATCGAGTCCACGGTCGGCAGTTCTTTGTTTTGGGTTTTGATCCAGGCCAACAACGGTCCGCGAAAAACGAGCAGTGAAAGGATGGCGAGCACCGAGAACAACAGCCACTGGAGCCATTCTGCTTGGATGAATCCCACTCCGGCCACAGTGCCCACGGCCAATGCCGCAAGCCCAAAGAAAAGAATATAAAATCCTCCGGGCGTGGCCATTTCGACGCCGAGCAGTACGAGACCGAGAAGCATCCAATACCACCAGATCATCGGGGGGGCCTCATGTACGGTTCGAAAGAGCTGCGAGGAGTGAGAGATCGTCCTGAAAGTCTAAGCGCCTTTCCGAAGACCGTCAAGCAGAAGACGCATTACCCGACCATGAATTGATCGTGTTGCGGGCCGATGTTATAGTCCGCGCGCAATGGCGCACGACCAACCAGTCAAAGCCTTAGTCATCGCGCTTACCGAGCATGCGGCGGCCGCAGTCTATTCGATTAATCGCCTCCAACCGGACGCGCTCTGCTTCGTGTTGTCGGAAGGGGCGAAATCCCTTGTAGAATCCGAGGTCCAGCCGAAGATCGAGCACTTGCCTAGACGGTGGGATTGGGTGATCCTCGCTGGGACTGGCGAGTTTGTCGGTTGTTATCAGACGCTCGCCCGCACGCTCCCTGAGATGTTGCGTACATGGGAGGTGCAGCCAGGTGAGCTCGTCGTTGATGTGACTGGAGCCACTCCGGCCATGGCTGGTGCGCTCACGTTAGTGACGATGCCGATGAGTTCACGGATTGTGTCGCTCGTACCTGCACGAGATGGACAGGAAGAGGACAGGATTGATATTGCCGGACAGCCGTTCATTTGGACGCAGGTAAATCCATGGGATGAGGCGGCCTCTGTCTCACGCCGCGAGGGCTGTGAGCTGTTCAACCGAAGATTATTTGCCGCAGCGGCGAAGCTGTTTCGTGAGATCGAGGCACGGGTGAGCGGCGGGCAGAAACCCCTCTACCGCGCCTTTGCAGATCTGGCCGATGGCTACGATCTGTGGGAGCGATTTCATTATCGTCAAGCCTGGGAGAAATTGAAGGGCGCCGTGAAGGCGTTCGAGATGGCGGCTCTGTGGGGCGGACCGCCAGGACTCACGTCACTGGTACCGACCATCAAAGCCAACGCGGGATTTTTGGAAAAGCTTGTCCTTGATCCTGCTTCTGTGAAAGACCTGCAGGCTTCTGATCTGCTGGCCCATGCCGGCCGGCGACTGCATGGGGTGCAGGATTCTGAGGCCGCAATGATTTCGCTCGTGCGTGCGCTCGAAGCCTTCGCCCAGCGACGACTGTTCAAGCAATACCAGATCAAAACGTGGGACGTGCAGCCGGAGCAATTGCCGCAGGCTCTTCAAGAAACCTGTCGATCCTGTTGGCTGGAGGATCTTGACGGCAAGTACAAATTGCCGGTACAGGCGCAGTTTCGCGCGTTGGCTGGATTGGGCGACCAGATGGGCCAAGCCTTTTTGCGGGAGTGGCCGACGATGAAACCCTTGCTTGACGCCGCCAACCATGCCGTCCTCGGCCACGGCTTTGAACCGGTCAAAGCCGAGCGGGTGCAGCAGTTGTACGATGTCGTCGTCAAGCTTTCAGGCGTCAGCGAAGCGGCATTGCCGAAGTTTCCGATGCTGAACGTCTAGCGAGAGGTCGAGGCTGGCAATCTTCTAACAAGTCTCGCCAGTGGAGAACATGGAAATTTGCATCTACTACGAAGACACCGACTGCGGCGGGGTGGTGTACTACGCGAACTATCTTAAGTATTTCGAGCGGGCGCGGACCCACTATCTGGAGGAGCGCGGCTTGTCGGTCGTTCAACTGATGAACGAAGGCACGGTGTTCGTCGTCGTCCATGTTGAAGTGGACTACCAGTCACCGGCCCGTTATGGCGACCGATTGATCGTCGAGACGGTCGTCTCCGACATGACGGCAGCTTCCTTCACGTTTTCGCACGTGATCCGAGAGAGGGAGAGCCGACGTGTGGTCGTCGAAGGGTCGGCCAAATTGGCGGCAACGGATAGAAGTGGAAAGGTCAAGCGACTCGACAAAGCTATGGTCGCCGCGCTGGGGGCCGGTCCGACAAAGCGACACTAAAGGGAAAAACTCGGAGCCGGGCTTGCCACGATCGGCGTTACGATCAGTTTCATTCTGCCAATCTGGCTGCTGTTTTCGGATATCCCCCCAAAAAAAAGAAGTAGGCGAGGACGTCTAAACCATCGGATAGGTCCAGGATCTTAGCCCCGGTGGCATTGCGATATAGTCATTGTGCTCCCACGCCGAAGAGACATTAGGCACGACGGATTGTCGGGAATTCGACTGACCGTGCGTGAACACGCATGAAACGGCATGCAGGAGTCGGCGGCAGCGGATGGAAACGAGAACGTGAAGCGTCTCGACAAGGTGAGGGGTGTCGTATTACAATAAAGATTCACAAGGAGTCATGAAATGGAAATGGCATCGCTCGGAAGCTGGCTTATTATGGCTGGCTGGTCAATTGGCTTAGCCATACTCGCCTGGTGGTTTTTCATGCCAAACCCAATGGATAGAGACAGAAAGCACAAGAAGAAGCGGTAATTTCACTTCTGCTCCTCTCCTCCACCGTAGTCTTTGCCGCCGCCCCAACATCATAAACCGTGTACCGGTGCTGATCGTTCTCCAGAGCGCCCGGCGCTCTAGGGCTATGCCGCTGGGCCGCGCGGTTCACCCCTCTGGCAGGACATCTGTATCGCGAAAGCGCTGGTTCAACGCGATGCCGAGTTCTTGGGATGTTTTCACGAGGTCTTCGTAGCTCTTGAGATCGGCGTTATATTCCGACATCGGATACGTACTGAGACGGCCCTGGCTCTGCTCGTGAAACCGCCGACAGATCTCTCGGAGGGCGTGGATCGCTTCGAGCAACGCCGCCGTGTATTGGTGGGAACCCTCCAACGCCCCTGGCTCCGCCTTCAATGCTGCAGAAGTTTCCGTCAGGTCTGATGCCAGCCGATCAAGATCTTTGACGTGAGCTCCAAAGTCAGTGGCCTTGAACAGCCTTGGAATCGATGAGAGGGCTTTGCGCCCCGAAAACTTAAAGATGGCATCATGAATGGTGACATACTCGCCAAGGATGGCATTCGTTCGGATCAGTCCCTCGGGAAGGTCCGGCATGTGTCACTCTCAAGCCTTCGATGACGCGACTCATGCGAGCGTGGGTTGCCTCCATCGCGGAATGGTCGCATCCACTGCAACATATAGTTACGAACGAGGGTGCTTGTCGTGCTTCTCTAGTTTCCACGCTTTCCAGGCGAAGAAAAACCCCACCGGCGCGCTGAGGATGCACACAATTGCCAGAGGAGACGAGTCTGCGGCCAGCCACCCGCCAAGAGCGGTATAGATACTTGATCCAACGAAATAGACATACCAGGGAATCCCGCGTTTTTTTTTCGTCGAGGGGTCAGTTTGCGATGACATGTGAGATCCTCTGAGTGTCCTGGCTAACTATGAATTATCTGATTTCGTTTAACAAGCCTGTTGTCATGAGATTGAGGCGAAACATAGCACCACCAAGAGTCTTTTTACTGAAACCTTTCACCCGCCTACGCAGGAAGCCACAGCTGTAAAGCTGTGGAGGAATGCGCAGCGGGTGTCCTCCGAAGCCTTGGCGAAGGAGGACACGCTTCGGCGGGTTCCGCCGAAGACACAAAAGGGACCACGGCTGTTAAGCCGTGGGGCTCCACTCTTACACTCCGCACCTGAAATCTGAACACGCTTGATAGACACCTGCACACTCGACAGATTTGTTGAGGCTGGCGGGGTCTATTCTCACTCACGATGCGCGAGCACGCAGGGGTGTTCACGCATAGGAAGGAACCCGAGTCAGAACGGATACTCAGCGTCACTGTTGCGGATGAGTGCCATGGGCAATATGAGAAGCGGACATTTCATCGTCGCCTGTGTACACTTGGCATGTACGAGCCCTCCTTTGGCACTCAACATCAGCCACGCAACCGTACGATCGCTCCTGCATTCCTTGACATCGTCTACCTCATCACATAGTATCGAACTATGTCACGTTATGATGTCCGTAAAGCTGTAATTCCCGCCGCTGGCCTTGGCACGCGCTTCCTTCCCGCGACGAAAGCGTCTCCCAAAGAAATGTTGCCGCTCGTCGACAAACCACTCATTCAGTATGCCGTGGAAGAAGCGGTCGCCTCCGGAATCGAAGATATTATTATCATCACTGGAAGGGGCAAGCGCGCGATTGAGGACCATTTTGACCGGTCCGTCGAATTAGAAGAAAATCTCAAGGGCAACGGCAAAGCACAGCTCTTGAGCCAGATGAGACACATCTCCACGCTTGCAAATTTCTGTTACGTCCGTCAGTCGGAGGCCCTTGGACTTGGCCATGCGGTTCTCTGCGCCCAACGGCTGATCGGCGACGAACCCTTTGCCGTCATTCTCGGGGACGAAATCATTGACGCCCCGGTGGCTGGCCTTGCGCAACTCATTCATGCTTACAAGAAACGACACGGCGCCATCCTCGGTGTGCAGGAGGTCCCCCACCATGACGTGAGCCGTTATGGAATCGTGGCGCCTCGAACCCTCTCAGCAGGGCTCCATCGAGTTGAGGGCCTTATTGAAAAACCGGCACCGGCCGACGCCCCATCCAACCTGGCAGTCATCGGTCGCTATGTCCTGCCGCCGGACATTTTCTCTATCCTGAGAAAGACACGGCCCGGTAAAAACGGCGAGATCCAATTGACCGATGCGCTCGTGGAATTGGCGAAGAAGTCCCCTATGTTTGCGCTGGAGATACAAGGACAACGGTACGATGCCGGGGATAAGCTGGGCTTTCTCATTGCAACCGTCGAATTCGCGCTCAAAAACCCCTCCCTGGGACCGGAATTCAACGAGTATCTGCAGAATCGGATGTGGCCCTCCGGCGAACGCCGCAAGACAAGGGCTGTCAAAGCCTAACACGCGACGTGAAATCCTTTGTGAGCGAAGAATTACTCGGGGCTGTCCATTGAAGATACGCCCAGTCGGTCACTGTATCCGGTGAGTACGCTTCAAACCGACCACATCACGGCCCTTGTTGCATGCGACTATTTCACTATCCTGACGCCCTGACACGCAGCGACGAGAGCACCGCTTCTCTCGCTCACCATTGAGCACACACTGAGACCATACCGATGAACGACCCAATCGAACAAGACTTGCAGCCGCCCCAAAACGTCGAAATCCCCGACCAACTTCCGCTATTGCCGGTTCGAGATATCGTCATCTTTCCCTATATGGTGCTGCCATTATTTGTCGGGCGAGAGATGTCGATCAAAGCGATTGAAGCCGCGCTCGCCGGCAATCGCATGATCTTCCTGTCGACACAAAAAGCCTTGGACGTCGAGAATCCTTCACCGGAAGATATTCATACCATCGGCACCGTGGGCATCATCATGCGGATGCTGAAACTACCCGATGAGCGCATCAAAATTCTCGTGCAAGGGCTCTCGAAAGCCAAGATTACCAGTTATATCCAGACGGAGCCCTATTACTCCGTGCGCATCGAAAAACTCATCGAACACAAGCCAGCGAGCGCCGCCCTTGAAACCGAGGCCGCCATGCGAACCGTCAAGGAACAAATTGAACGGATCGTGAGTCTCGACAAAGTCTTAGTCCCGGACGTGATGATCGTCATCGAAAACCTCGAAGACCCCGGACGTCTTGCGGACATGGTGGCATCCAATCTTGGCCTCAAAGTCGACATCACCCAGGCAGTGCTGGAAATTCTTGATCCACTCAAACGCCTCCGTCGCGTCAGCGAGATCCTCGGCAAAGAGATCGAAGTCCTCTCCATGCAACAGAAGATTCAGGCGCAAGCCAAAGGGGAAATGGACAAGACTCAACGCGAATATTTCTTGCGCGAGCAACTCAAGGCGATTCAAAAAGAGCTGGGTGAACTCGACGAACGCGCGGAAGAAATTACCGAATTTCGCAAACGGATTACCGAACTGAAGATGCCGGAAAAGGTGCTGAAAGAAACCGAAAAACAACTCAAGCGCCTCGAGAAGATGCACCCGGATACCGCCGAGTCCGCCACCGTCAGAACCTATATCGAATGGATCGTGGAATTACCCTGGTCCAAGAGGTCCAAGGACAACCTCGACCTCAAAGCCGCGGCTAAGGTCCTCAACGAGGACCACTACGACCTGGAAAAAGTAAAAGAGCGGATCCTTGAGTATCTTGCCGTGCGGAAGCTCAAAGATAAAATGAAAGGCCCGATTCTCTGTTTTGTCGGACCACCAGGCGTTGGAAAGACCTCACTCGGGAAATCGATTGCCCGCGCTCTCGGTCGTGAATTCGTCCGCATTAGTCTTGGCGGCATTCGTGATGAAGCGGAAATCCGAGGCCATCGACGCACCTACGTCGGCGCGCTCCCAGGCCGCATCATTCAAGGTATGAAACAAGCCGGCACGAACAATCCCGTCTTCATGCTGGACGAAGTCGACAAGGTCGGAATGGATTTTCGCGGCGATCCCTCCGCCGCCTTGCTCGAAGTGCTCGATCCGGAACAGAACAACTCGTTCACAGACCACTACCTAGGCGTACCCTTCGACCTGACCGAAGTGATGTTCATTGCAACGGCAAATCTGATCGACCCCATTTTGCCCGCCTTGCGCGACCGGATGGAAGTGATCGGGATCCCCGGCTATACCGAAGAAGAGAAGTTAGGCATCGCTCAGAAATACCTGATCCCTCGGCAACTCAACGAACACGGGATCACCGAGAAACACGTCCGTATCGCCGAGCCTGCGGTGCGTCAAATCATCGCCAACTATACACGCGAAGCCGGAGTCAGGAACCTCGAGCGCGAGATCGCCAACATCATGCGCAAAGTGGCCAAAAAAGTGGCAGAAGGCAAAGGCGTCGGGTTCCCCGTCGATCCTGCCAACTTGCACAAATATCTCGGCGTCCCGAAGTTCGTGCCCGAAGAAGAATTGACGATTGACGAGATAGGAGTGGCAACGGGCTTAGCCTGGACGGAATCCGGCGGCGATGTGCTCTACATCGAAGCCACGGCAATGAAGGGCAAAGGACAACTCACCCTCACCGGCCAGCTGGGCGACGTCATGAAGGAGTCTGCGCAAGCGGCCTTGAGCTACGTCCGGTCGCGCGAACACACTCTCGGGATCAATCCCGATGTCTTTACCACGCAAGACCTCCATATCCACGTACCGGCCGGAGCAATTCCCAAGGACGGGCCATCGGCAGGCATTACCATGGCCATTGCGATTGCCTCAACCTTGTCGCAAATCCCGGTGCGCCGAGACCTCGCCATGACCGGTGAGATTACCCTCCGAGGCCGAATCCTTCCCATCGGAGGATTGAAGGAAAAAATTCTGGCGGCCAAACGGGCCAAACTCACGACCGTGATTCTTCCGAAACGCAACAAGAAGGATCTCGACGAAATTCCCAAACACATCTTAAAGGGCATTCACCTTGTCTTTGCCGATACGATGGATGACGTGATGAAGGTAGCGCTCCGGCAGGGTTCAAAGCCCGCGCGCCCAACCGGCAAGCCCAACCGACAGCACCCACAGTCAAAAAAACAGGCCCCACGCACGAAGGCCAAGCCAGCCGCGCGCTCATTGCCGGTGCATGCAACCAGCGCGACGACACCGCTGCTAGCAGAATGCTAAAATAGTCAACTAGCGCTCTAAATATTACATCTAAGGCCACGGCTGAGATGAGGAAAGTCCGGTCTTTGCTCATGCTCAAGGGAAGCTTCGACCTCAACCCGTTTCACTCGGCTATCCCATAGAATATTTTCCTTCTACTTTTGGATGTGCTAGTCGTTGATTGATTCGTGGTGGTTGTGTAGGAGCTTGTTCGTATGGCGCCCACGTACCGGCTGAGGACCAGGTCTACGGTTCACGAGTTCGATCTTATTCACGCCCTCCGCAAACAGTATAACCTCCGCACGCCCTCGGTGATTCGAGGGATCGGCGACGATGCCGCCGTCATCACATCGAAGGCCGGCCAATGGACGGTGCTGACGACTGACCTCTTAACAGAGGGAATCCACTTCGACCTCCGAACCGCCACGATGGCCGATATCGGATTTCGCGCTGCGGCCGCAAACCTCAGCGACATCGCCGCGATGGGAGGGACCCCACATTATCTGCTCGTTGCCTTAGCCTTCCCCCGCACGGCTTCCAAACAGCACGTACTTCAACTGTATCGGGGAATGATGGCCGCGTGCCGCCCACACCGCATACGGCTCATCGGCGGAGATACGTCGGCTTCGAATGGCGGATGGTTCATCAGTTTGACGTTGATCGGGACGGTACTTCCCCGCAAGGCCCTCTTTCGGAATGGCGCACAAATCGGCGATAGCCTCTACGTGACCGGCACCATCGGCGACGCCCTGGCCGGCTTGAAACTGTTGAACGAACCGCCGGCCAGGGTCACACGACATTCGCGAACCGCCACGCTCTCAGTCAGGCACCGGCAATTTTTGATCGAACGACACTTGCGCCCAACTGCGCGCGTCGCGGAAGGCCAGTGGCTCAGCACTCATCGCTTCGCGACCTCCGCGATTGATATTTCAGACGGTTTGTCTGGAGACCTTCGCCACATTTGCGAGGAAAGCCATGTCGGGGTGGAGGTGAATCTCGGAGCACTCCCCTTATCGCCGGCCTGCCGTGCCTATGCCGCCTCTCGAAAACTCGATCCAATGAACCTGGCGATGACCGGAGGAGAGGATTATGAATTGCTTTTTACCGTATCGCCGCACCAGCGTCGGCGACTCGAACGGGCAGCGCTCACGCGAGGATTCCCTCTGACCTGCATTGGAGAAATTCATTCCTCTCGCTTCGGAATACAGGCTCTCTCCCTTCAAGGCAAGCGCCACCGATTGGCGAACACCAGTTACACCCATTTCACATAACCGGCTTCATCCATCACGGCTATGCCTAAGATCCCTTCATTTCGATCGCTACTGAAACAGGTCCTTCATCTTCATGAATCACCACACCGAACGGCCTTGGCCTTCGCCCTCGGAGTCTTCATTTGTTTTTCCCCGGCCTACGGATTACACACCGTGATGGTATTCTTCTTCGCCTGGGCATTGGGCCTCAATTTTCTCGCACTCATGGCAGGCGCATTTCTCAACAACCCCTGGACTGTGGTTCCCATCCTCGGCGCCACCTACTGGGTCGGTGCACTCTTACTCGGCCGATCCGATAGCCCCTCCTTCAACTGGCAAGACATGAGCTTCAGCGGAATCTATGAACAGGTCATGCCCTACGCCATGCCGTTCTTTCTTGGTGGAATAGTCTTAAGCCTTCTCGGTGCGGCACTCGCCTATCCTCTGGCCTATTTTTTCGTGGCCAAATATCGGCGGGCACACCCACTCACCCAGACAGAGCCATTGCCGCCCTCTCAAGATGTAGGCTAAGATGACCGCTCACCATGCCTGAGTTCAGTCATCAATCTACGGCTCCCTACGATGGATCGGCGCTGATCGCCGATCCCATTCACCAATACGTCTCCTTCACCGTACCCTTCACCACAGCAGATCCGCACGAACGAACGGAAAAAGACCTGATCGACTCTCCCTGGGTCCAACGCCTCCGATACATCTATCAACTCCAGAGTGCCCGATGGGTCTACCCTTCGGCGGAACACACCCGCTTCGTCCACTCACTTGGTACGATGCATGTGGCAGGCCGCTTTGCCCGGCACCTGTATCCGTTTCTTAAAAAAGCTCTCAAAGAGATTCCATCAGCAAACTACGTTGAAGAATTTCTCCGCGTCACAGCTCTCGCGCACGATATCGGCCATGGCCCTTTCTGCCACTTCTTCGACGACAACTACCTGCATGCCTTCGGCGCCAGTCACGAAAAACTCGGGCAGATTATCATCCGAGATCATCTCGGCCCCATCATCCGCAAAATCAGGCGCAGTCCGTCCGGTCCATTCGCCAAAGGCGAGGAACTCAATCCCGACCAAATCGCACATGTGATTCTCAAGGAAAAGGGCAAAGATAACTCCCGCATTCCTCGATGGCTCAACATGCTCCAGCCAGTCATTTCCGGCAGCTATACCGCAGATAACCTCGACTATGTCCTGCGCGACTCTTATATGTGCGGCGTGGCCGTCGGCCCCGTTGATCTCTCCAGGCTCATTCACTACACGATCATCACAGACAAGGGATTTACGATACATAAGACGGGCCTCCCCGCCCTGCAGATGTTTCTCAATACCCGTATGTATCTCTATTCCAACGTCTACTATCACCGAACCACGCGCGCGATCGACATCCACCTCCGTGACATCTTTGGCGACAGCATGAAGCTCCTGTTTCCCCACGACCCTCGCAAGAAGATGGACGAGTACCTGACACTGACCGACTGGTCTTTACTTGAACAGGTACGTGGGTGGAAAACTTCACGCCATGCCACCGAGCGGCGCCTCGGCGCAGAATGGCAGAGGATTCTGGGGCGAGATGTGAAATGGAAAATGGCCTACAGCGCCGTGCTCAAAGAAAAGGGTCAGGAACGCGGCATGGACTTTCCCAGCCACGAGCACTTCCAAGAACAGATCAAAAAAGAATTGCCGGCGAAGCTTAAAAAAGTAGCGTTCCGCGTCGATATGGCGCCGCTCGACCCACGGCCAGATCCGAAAGACCGGCGCGGCAACCCTCTCTACGTGTATGACCCAGGCACCAAAGGTATTTCGACAGAACCGTTAGAAGAATTCCTCGACCTGCTGCCGACCCGCTTGGTCCAATTCCGTGTCTATACTCTCGACCACGCACACGACGAAGCGATCTCGCGCGCCACTGCCACAGTACTCAACAAGACTCCGTCGAGCCTCGAGCCGTGAAAGGTTTCCGAGCAAGATCACTCGGCCGCCCTTCGTTTTACATTTCACTTTTCACCTTTCACGCTCTTGAGGCAATTTGTTGGATTTTACTGACAGCCTGCCTATAGACTGAGATACTTTCCCTGTTTCTACACACATGGGAGAGCCACATGAAACGACAAGCACGTTGGTTCGTCATCGCGATGAGTCTCATTGCCGTTGCGCCAGCATGGGCTCAACCGACTGAACACCATCCCTCCGATCACGCTGCCGGAGTCCTGAACTCACTCCCACCGGACCTCCACCAGAAACTCCAGCAACTCTCTCAACTGATCGATCAGAATATCAAGGCGGACACACTCACCGAGGAGCAAGTGAAGCGGGAGCTTATGTTGGGCCGTCTCGAACAAACCATCCGCTCTCTAGGCCCAGAGGCCAATCAGCTGTTCGAAGAGATCAAAACTGATATGAAGAACGGCAAAGGCCCAGGCGAAGACGCATTGGCACCCCTGCTTGGAGGGCTGAACGGAATGGGAAAATGAGGTTCCCCCTAGCAGCCTATTCCTCCGAAGTAACCTCTTCTGCCACGAAAGCTTGACGCTGCGGGTAATCCTGGAAAATTCTCCGGAACCTTGGCGAAGGAGAATCAATCACTACCCGCTTTTTCCTTCATCTGCTCCGTTGTGTAAGGCAAGCAACGACCCCGTCAGATTCGTGATCCACTATCTGACAAGTACCTATAACTCCCTCCATGAGCCAAACATTCTCATTATTCGGCTCACATTTTCATCCTATATGAGCCGAATAGGCATATAATCGGCTCATGCGTTATAACTGGCAGCAAAGCGACTGGCCTGAGTTCCGATATGATCTCTCCGGGGTCGAAGAGGTCCTACTTACATTTGCTGAGAGAACCGGTCACGCAAGCGGACTCTTGAAAGGGCTGACAGCAGACGCGCAGATGGAAACTACCATCGAGATGATGGTCGTAGAAGCTCTGAAGACATCCGCCATCGAAGGGGAACTGCTCAGCCGCAAAGATGTCATGTCGTCAATCCGGCACAATCTCGGCATGGAAAGTGGCCCTGCGACAGGGGACAAAAGGGCCAACGGCGCCGCGGCACTCATGATCGACGTCCGGAACAGTGCTGACGCCCCACTTTCAGAAGATACGATGTTTGCCTGGCACCGCATGATCATGGCCGGACACCGGCGCATTGCGTCCGGCCAGTGGCGGATGCATGCCGAACCGATGCAGGTGGTGTCTGGGCCGGTGGGACATGAACGGGTGCATTTTGAAGCGCCGTCGTCGGCAACGATTCCGGAAGAGATGACACGTTTCATTCAGTGGTTCAATGACACAGCCCCAGGTGGAAAAAGAGAGATTCGAAAGGCGGCAGTACGCTCGGCGGTCGGGCATCTCTACTTTGAGTCGATCCATCCCTTCGAAGACGGCAACGGCCGCATCGGACGAGCCTTGTCCGAGAAAGCGCTCTCGCAGGGGCTCGGACGGCCCGCATTGCTAAGCCTGTCGAGGGCGATCGAAGCAAACAGGAAGCAGTATTACGAGGCGCTGCAAGAGGGGCAACAATCGAATGAGATCACCCCATGGGTAACCTGGTTCGTCAACATGGTGCTTGAGGCACAGATCCAGGCTGAGGAACAGATCGAGTTCACGTTGAAGAAAACCAGACTGTTCGACTGGTGGAGAGATCAGCTCAATGACCGACAACTACAAACCCTTCGCCGCATGCTGGACGAAGGCCCGACCGGCTTTGAAGGTGGCATGAGCGCCAAGAAATACATGACCATCACCGGAGCCTCCAAGGCCACGGCGACGCGTGATTTGCAGGATCTCGCAGACAAGGGTATCGTTGTGCCCGCCGGGGGCGGACGCAGTATCCATTACAAAATCAATCTGTAGAACGATTCACCAGCGGCAATACGAAGGACTTGGTGCTCCTGCCGCCCGACTCAGACGATTCATCTTCCGCACCCATTGCGTCGGCGACACGAGGGGTGATTGGCAGGCATGGGCGAGACATTTGCAGGGCGATATCGCGCAGCACATGAGAAAAACCAGGGAATTTTAGGAGGACATTTGGGAGGGTGTGAAGGGAGAGAGCACGGAGGCGGGTCCTGTCGCTGACCAGCCCAGTCCAGCGCCACCCGCCTGAATGAGACAATGCCCTCAGCTACCTGAGAGGAAAGAGAGTATCAGCAAGCTCGGGGGGACCCTTGCGTTGACCATTTGTAGGCACAAACCATCCGTTAGCATGCCAGGACTAAAAGGAATCAGGAGTAGCAGGTCATTATGCTGATGATAATTCTAGGGGCTGGAGCATCGTATGACTCATATGCATCCCGTCCTCCGCAAAGCGAAACAAAAGAATCTCATAGACCACCCCTTGCCGATGAGCTTTTTGAAGACAGACCTAAATTTAACGAACTGCTGGAGCGGTTTAACAAGTGTCAGGAAATTCTCCCACAGCTCCGAGAGCAATCTAACAAGAAGGCCTTAGAAGCCTATCTGGAGCGTCTGCGGGAAGAGGCAAAGACGTTCCTTCAGGGAGGGCAGCAACTCAGAGCTGTCCAATTCTACATTCAAGGGGCAATAGAACACTGTGAGTCTGGTTGGCGCGCAGTTCATCGTGGCGCCACAAACCATCTGGCCCTACTCAATCGTGTGGAACGATGGCGAGCACGCCAAAACGAATCAGTTAACATAGTCACATTCAACTACGACACGCTAGTGGAAGAAGCACTACGCTCCTATTTGGGACACACGTTCCAGTATCTAAACGATTACGTTCGACGCCCTGACTATAAGCTATTCAAGCTTCACGGGAGTGTAGATTGGGGCCACGTAACCCGTTGCACGCTACGAGACAACGATTACAATAATCTTCGGGCCATTCAGCAACACATCATAGACGGAGTGAATTCGAATGGAACGATTATCTACCCCGATCACTTCGAGACAAAGTCAGCCGGGGAAGATCTCAAGAAGAAGGGCTTGGTACTCTCTCCAGCCATAGCGATCCCAGTTAAGAATAAGAACTCCTTCGAATGCCCAAAGGATCATGTTGAAGCTTTAAAAAGCGATCTTCCACGAGTCACCAAAATACTCGTTATCGGCTGGCGTGCTCAGGAACAGCATTTTTCCCAAGAACTAAAAGTGCTCCCCAAAAACATTCGCACTTTCGTAGTCGGAGGCAATACTGCTGATGTGAAGCAAACGGTTGATGGATTGATAGCCGCTGGAACCAAGGGTGACTACACGGAACTCAAGAGAGGATTCTCATACTTTCTAGAACACGACGAAATGCTCGACAAGTTTCTTTATGATTAACCCAAATACGGAAAGGGGACTACAACTAAATCCATTTCGCGGCGCGCGGCGACGCCTTCCCTTGTTTCTCGCTTAGAAGCCGGCGTGGCCGTGGTCGCACGCGCCCAGACACCGGCTCTCCGCTCGTGAACCAACTTGCACACAGCTCATGTTTAGTATATACATAATTGGTGTTCGAATGGGACACCAAGAAAGCCGGCAGCAACAGGACCAAACACGGGGTCTCATTTGAAGAAGCCGGTACGGCCTTCTTTGACTCAAACGGCATTGACGGCGAAGACATCGACCATTCGACCACGGAAGCGAGACGATTTCGGCTGGCACAATCGGCAGCCGGCAACATTCTCGTCATCGCCTACACGCTCAGGAGCCACGACCATGAAAAAACTATCAGAGTCATCAGTGCACGATTGGCGAACCGAAAAGAAAAGACGCGCTATCAAGAAGCGAAAGATTGATTATTCGGACATCCCTCCGCTTTCCGACCGGCAGCTCGCCTCCATGCGTCGGGTGGGACGACCTCCATTGGGAGAGGAACGACGGCAACTCATTGCCATCCGACTTGACCCCACGGTGCTTCGCTGGCTGAAATCCCTCGCAGCCAAGCGGGAGATCCCCTATCAATCACTCATCAACGATTTGCTCGCAGGAGAGATGAAAAAGGCGAGCTAGAGCATTTTCAGTTTATGTATTTACATAGCCTGGGAAAACAAATGGGGTCGGGGTCTTTCCTGATTGCTCGACGTGATGAAATGCCGGTCCTCTCTATTTCGCGGCGCGCGGCATCCTAACCTAAGCGGCCCGGTGAGTTTTCGACCCAGGCTCCAGGATAATATCGAGTCGCCCTCCGCAGGCACCGACAATCCTTTGGAGCGTGCGAAGTTCATACCGATCGTACTCCGCATTTTCGCAGCGGCTGAGAGGAAAACAAAGGGGTCGGGAGTCTTTCTGATTGCTCCGCGTGATGAACTCACCACCAACCTGGCCTCCTGATATTCGACAGCCTGACTCTTGCGCCTCAGCTCGTACGCCTGGCATTCACCCTCCCACGCTGAAGTCACACAGCGGTTACGGGCCTGTTCATTTGACGGCACCCCACCTGTCGCTGTATTCTAACGACCAGAATTCTGGTCTTTCATACACGAGGTCTATTATGGCAAAAACATTGTCGTTGTCGGAGGTCAAAACCCGCCTGCCTGAACTCGTGGCGGGGGTACAAGAGCGCGAGGAGGAAGTCATCGTCACGAAGAACGGCCGTCCGGCTGCCATTTTGATTAATGTCAATGAATATACCCGCCTCAAAGAGACCTTGGATGTCCTGAGTGATCCTGGACTCATGAGCCAGATTGCTGAGAGCCGGGCCTTTTACAAAACGAAACACAAAGGGCTCTCGTTTGAAGACGTGTTCGGCGAACCCTTCACGCCCGCCAAGAAGCGGCGCACTGCGTGACCCCCTTCCGTCCGGACATCCCTCCACATGTGGCAGAGGTGATCCGAGTGCTCCATCCCGATCTCAAGCAACTGATCAAGTCAGCCATTCGCGCCATTGCCGCGAATCCCGAATGTGGAGAGCCGCTCCAGCGGGAACTCGACGGGTTACGAAAGTATCGCGTTCGCCGCTTTCGCATCGCCTATGCCGTCGATCAGAAGGCACGAGTCATTCGCCTGATGGCCGTTGGCCACCGTCGATATGTGTATGAGGAGCTGACCGACCGGCTTCGACGAAAGACCCGAGAATAGCCATTCGCCAGTTGACTCGCTCACCATCTCGCTTATACGTTCTCTCACCCACGATCTACCTATTATGCAAAGGAACGCCCAATGACCACGTTGTTTACTCCGCTGCAGGCCGGGGACATCCGCTTACCCAACCGCATCGTCATGGCCCCTCTCACCCGCGTGCGGGCCGGGTCCTCGCATATTCCCACCGACATGATGGTGGACTATTACTCCCAACGGGCATCGAGCGGGCTCATCATGACGGAATGCACTATGGTCGATGTCCACGCCTGCGCCTTCATGGGTGAAGGCGGCATATACAGCCCCGCCCACGTGGCCGGCTGGACACGAGTGACAGAAGCCGTACATGCCAAGAGCGGCCGCATCTTCATGCAGATCTGGCATCCCGGTCGTGCCGCGCACTCGTTACTGAACGAGGGCGAGCAACCGGTCTCCAGCAGCGCCACAGCGATTCGTAATGACGTGACCCATACCCCGGAAGGCGCCAAACCCTACGAAGTCCCGCGCGCGCTCCGCACCGATGAAATCCCGCGATATGTGGACATGTTCCGGCTCGCCGCGCAGAACGCCCAACGGGCCGGCTTCGACGGGGTGCAAATCCACGGCGCTCACGGGTATTTGGTTGATAACTTTCTACGCAACGGCGTCAACGCACGCACGGATGCCTATGGGGGCTCTGTTCCCAACCGTGCTCGTTTTCTGCTGGAGGTGACCGATGCCGCTATCGGCGTCTGGGGCGCCGGGCGCGTCGCGGTACGGATCTCGCCCCTGGTCCCGTTCAATGACATGAGCGACAGCCAGCCTGACGCGGTGGTGACCTATGTGGCGCAGGAATTAAGCCGACGAACGATCGCGTTCCTCGAAATACGGCACGAGAGCCACGCGCTGCCTGAGGAGCAAGCAATCTTACAGGTCGCCCGCCGACATTTCCATGGAGTACTGATGAGCAACGGGAGCTACCAGCGTGAGACCGGCGAATCGACGGTGGCACGCGGAGCGGCCGATGCGATCGTATACGGACGGCCGTACATCGCTAATCCTGACTTGGTCGAACGCTTCGCGAAACAGGCCCTGCTCAACGAGGTCAACTACGATCGGCTGTATGGGGGTGGGCCTGACGGCTACAGCGACTATCCGTCCCTTCCCTCGCACTGACTCCCGGCAGAACCATCGTGACTAGCAGGCAGGAGTCTGAGTCAAACAACGGGGACTTTCTACATTTCTTGGCCGCGGGACTAGGGCACGGAGCGGACGTCGCCGGAGGAGCGGAGCCCCGTCGAGACTCGGCTGAGGAGGAACTCGGACACGAACAGAATCCGAGGCTACACATGCGCCGGAGCCTCTTCTGATCTCTCGGCATGATGAAATGCCGGCCTTCCAAGTTTTTCGGCGCGAGTCAGCCTACCCGATTACTCATAAGCGCTCCTGCTGTATTCGCCGATCCACTGCTACAACAAGCCTCCAACCGGCGTGCTCGCGCTCCGGGCTCCTAAAGTACAGGACGAGTAGGCATCATATTCTCAGGGCTTCCACGCGCTGGTCTCGCGACGCGGCTCAGCGATTTCACGACGAACCGCTGATAAATAATGCGGGCGAGTTGCGACACCATACTTCTCGACGACCTCGATAGACACCTTCTGAAGCATGCTGGCGAATCACTCCTACCAAAGGCGCTGAACAGCAGTGTCAAGTTTCGGCAAACAGGGCTCCAGTTCAGGCTTTGAGGCTCTAGTCACCACGAACGCCGCGGGCACATGCTCCCAATGCCGCAAGTCAGGTTGCAGCGCGCCTTCGAGCACTGCCGGCGCGGTGCTCATCAAGGCCATCCCCCCGATTACCGAGAGCTGGCAGAGCGACCCTTGACCTTTCGCTGCCGCATCGAGCACACAGCCTCCAACCATCACGCCGGCGCCTGCCGCCAACGGAACCAGGCTGTAGGTCAGGCCAATCGGTAATCGGATCCATGCCTGGACGTTGAGGAGCGGATGGTACCCGTGACTATGGCGAATCGCCACCTTCTCGAACCAACTTTGTGTGGACAGCCGCACGCCAGTGTCAGACTGACAGGCCAGAGGAAATTCCTTGTCCGCGGTTACAGAAAAATATCCATTCGCCGATCCGAAGAATTGTAGGTCCCACGAGAGATCGGGAAATCGATCGACGCCATAGACGCGCCACGGCTCACTAAGGTCTTGCCCTTCGTCGATTCGACTCACTTGTTGTCCCGCAAATAGCCGGACTGCATCTTGCCGCTTTTTCCACATCACATCCAAATCCCTCAACCGAAGCCAATCAACACGCGCTTCGTTCACCTCGCCCACTCGCTCCCACAATATAGCGGACAACAACAGATTCACCGGGTCTTCGCCGTAATTGTAGAGCGGTGTAAATAGCTCATGATCCAGTTGCCGGAGCTCCACCTTCGCCTCCTCCGGTTTCTGCATATGTGCATAACTCGCAGCCAGTAAGAGGCTGAGATAGCCGCGTTCATAACTTTCCATCACGTAATCGATGAAGGAACCTTCCGGAACAAAGATGTTGGTGGTCTCCTTCATGAGGGAGAACGTCTTGTGCCGGAATTCCGACCGGGCCTTTTCACCCTGAACGATCACGAGGTCATAACACTGCCCCGCAAAAGCATCGGCCAGTCGGTTGAGTGTACCGATCCTGTCTAAAAAATTGATCTGCCTTTCAATCTCCGAACAGGGCAGCCCTTGCAGGATCTTCCCGCCTCCCGCCTGGCAGCCGGCGAGACTCATCAACAGACCCATGACTAACGCGACCATGCACCGCACAGGATTCTCAAAAAACCAAGCCTTCTCCCCTGCCCAACCCTGGCGCGCCGAGACGCGCTTTTTCTCAAGCAAGACCGCAGCTCCTCGGCTCATGCTCGTATCACGTTTCACGCCGCACGCCGCACGATTGCTGGGAGCGAAGGAAGAATGCCGCTGGCGGACTGTTTCGGCATCGTGCGTACAGCTCCAGACTTATCGACAAACCGCTGAATAGATCTGTGAAATCTCCCCACTCGTTACACTCCGCCAGTCGCCGGGTTTGAGGTTGCCCAGCACAATCGGCCCAATTGCCACCCTCACAAGCCGCAACGTGGGATTCCCCACTGCGGCAGTCATGCGCCTGACCTGTCGGTTCAACCCTTCGCGGAGCATGATCTCCAGCCAAGCAGTCGGCACGTTTTTACGGAATCGGATGGGCACGGGGCGATCAGGTAACTGCGGATCGTCCGGCAGCAGATGGACTTCAGCAGGCTTGGTCTTCTTGCCGTTCAGCACCACTCCTGTTCGCAACTGCTCCAAGGCCTCCTCGCTCGGGATGCGCTCGATTTGTGCGAGGTACAGTTTTGGCAACTTATGCTGTGGGTCTGTGATGTGATGGGCTAACGTACCGTCCGACGTCAGAAGCAGTAGCCCCTCACTATCCAGATCGAGACGGCCGGCAGCATAGACTCCAGGCACATCGATATAGTCCGCCAATGTTGGCCGCCCGTTCGGATCGGTAAAACACGGCAACACGCCATAGGGCTTATTGAACGCGATGGTGCGGGAAATCTTTTCACGGGAAGATAGGCCGGATGCACTCACAAGGGCTTTTTGAGGCATGGAGCTCCACGAAGAAACCGATCAGAACCCGATGCTGAGCCCACCGCCGCCACGAGATCCGCCACCGATTCCCATGCCGCCAAAGCCTCCGATAGAAAACCCTGGTTGCCGTTGACCATAGGGTTGAACCCGCCAGACATGTAGATGCTTCACGATCAGCGTGGGATATCGATACTCCACATCGTCGAGGTGGTCGGTCTTTGAACCAGACACTTCCCCGACAATCGTCACCCTGGTCCCCGCAACCATCGTGGCTGGATCGAGAAATTCCTGCTGCATTGCGAAGAATCGCCCCTGTGATTGTTGGCGATCGTGGCTCGGTCTCTCTCCGTCCTCAAGCGGAAGCTGTAAGAGTTCGATCTGCGTGCCGACGCGGAGTCGCTTCGCGTTCAGCACCTCACCGCCAAGCACAAGCAGACGTCCCTTGTAGGATTCCGGTGAGACGAGGAGGTCTCGAAACGAGACTGTTCGATCCACGAGCGATTCCATCGACTCGGGAACGATTCGTTGAGATGCGCAGCCTGAGAGCAAAATACTGGCAACCAACCAGCAATAAACAAGGGCTCGTCTTCGCATGAGCACACTATACCTCATGCACCAATCCCACGGCGAGAGCCGTGACTGCTGCGCAGGTGCTCGCCTACAGCACTTCCCAGCTCCCTATTTCTTTAAACCAGCCGACTAAGCCGCATCACAATCTCGTCGGAACCTGTATGGTGAACCCTACAGCGATTGCAGCACCATGCACCAACCCTTGTGCTGTAACCACATCCAGGCAACGGTTGTTTTTCCAACCCCATGAGAAGTAAGCCATTCTCTTCACATGTATTTCCAAGTCATTGGCATTGAGCTTGCTCATCTTCACGATATTCCGCTCGCGACATTCAGAGGAGGAAACTATGCGACGAACCTTGACTGATCGAACCATGCCACTCCTGGCTCACGCATTGGCCATACTGTGCACTGTGGCAGTGGTGGGGTGCGTAAGCACGGGAACCCATACACAAACCCTCACCGAACTTGAGGCCGCAAAGAAAGCATCCGCCCAGCTGCAAATGCAACTGAACCAGGAAGCCACGCAGCGTAAAGCCGCCGAACGGCAGGCTGCTGAGTTGCAGGCCCGCTTGGACGGGCTCGAAAGGGAAAAAGGGCAACTAAACAGCGAACTCGGGACTGTGCGCGGTCAAATCACCAACCTCGAACAGAAGTTCGCGAGCGGAAATGCCTCATCGCAGGAAGAAATCGCCAAGCTACGGAATCAGGCTTCCGAGCTGGAAGCGAGCACTGCTCGCATCGCGAAAGAGCGCGAACAACTTCGGCAAGAACAGTCGCAACTTGCAGCAACGTTAGAGCAAGAACGGCTGGCCAAGGAAGAAGAAATCACGCGGCTGACGCGGACACAGGAAGAACTCTCCAAATCGCTGCAAGACGAAATTGCCAAAGGCAATATCACCATTCAGCAAGTACGTGACCGCCTCACCATCAATATGGTGGACCGAGTCTTGTTCGATTCCGGCCAAGCACAGGTGAAACCTGCCGGAGTGAAGGTCCTGAAGCAGGTCAGTGACATTTTGAAAACGGTGACGGACAAACAGATCCGGATCGAAGGCCACACCGACAATGTCCCTATCAGTTCAAAACTGCAAGGCCACTTCAAAACCAATTGGGAACTTTCGACGGCGCGAGCCACGACCGTGGTGCGCTACCTGATCGATCAGGGCAGTGTGAACCGCGGACACCTCTCCGCAGTCGGCTACGCGGACACACAACCCCGCGCTTCAAACGACTCCGAAGAAGGGCGATCATCCAACCGCCGAATCGAGATCGTGCTGTATCCCAAAGACCTGAAAGACATTGCCGGCCAGGTCGGGACCGCTACGGCTTCGTCGAAGTAGCCATCCATCTTCGGGAGGTGCTCACCTCAGTGAGCACCTCCCGTGTCAATCAGGCCTTTCCCCTCTCCCTTACTTCGGTTATGATGCATCGCGTGATCCATCTTCCAGATCACTGCGTAGGAATTGTCCCTACTTCCAACTGAGGTACCTATGTCGAAATTCTTGATGATGGTCATACTCCTCGCGATCCCTCTCGGCTTTTCCGCCTGTGACACCGTCTATATGGCCACGATGGATAAAATCGGGTACGCCAAGCGCGATATCTTGAGCAGCCGTGTCAAATCAGCCCGCAACGCGCAGGAAGAAGCCAAAAAAGACATTCAAAGTACCTTGGAGCAATTCGGAAACGTCGTAAGCTACCAAGGGGGAGACCTGGAAGCCACCTATAAGAAGCTCAGCAGCGAACTGGAAAGCAGCGAAGACAGCGCCGAGACGGTGCGGAAGCGCATCAGAGACGTCGAGAGCGTGGCCGATGCGCTCTTCTCGGAATGGGAAACCGAACTCGGCCAATACTCCAGCGCGGACTTGCGCCGGAAAAGTGAAGCGAAACTCTCTCAAACCAAATCCCGCTACAAAGAGATGCTCGGCGCCATGAACCGAGCTGAGCAGCGCATCGATCCGGTGCTGAAGCCACTGCGTGACCAAGTGCTCTACCTCAAGCACAACCTCAATGCGCGTGCGCTGGCCGCCATGAAAGGTGAACTGGTGAAAGTCGACGCTCAGGTTGATCGACTGGTCCGCGAGATGAACCGCTCCATTGCTGAAGCCGACAAGTTCATTCAGGCCATGGAGAAAGAACCGACCTAGTCCGCCCGTTCGATACACCACGTCCGATCAGGAGGTCCTCATGCGCTGGGAAGGACAACGAGAAAGCGACAATGTCGAAGATCGTCGTGGGATGAGACCAGCCAGGGTTGGCGGCGGCGTGGGAGGGTTGGGACTGGGCGGTATTGTGCTGGTGCTCGCCGTCAGTTATTTCACCGGTATCAATCCCTTGACCCTCATCAACATGCTCAATGGTGTCCAGAGCATGCCGGAAACTTCCGCGCCCTCCGAGCCCGCACCAATTGGGTCGCCCGACGACAAACTGGGAAAATTCGCCTCGGTCGTCCTCGCCGATACTGAAACCACCTGGAAGCAACTCCTTGGGCCACGATATGAAGACCCGCGTTTGGTCCTCTTTACCGGCGCAGTCCAATCTGCGTGCGGAACCGCGTCGTCGGCTGTCGGTCCCTTCTACTGCCCCGGCGATCACAAAGTCTATCTCGATCTCTCCTTCTTCAACGTCATGGCCCAGCAACTTGGCGCAGCCGGCGACTTTGCCCAGGCCTATGTGATTGCGCATGAGGTGGGCCATCATGTACAAAATCTGATGGGCACTGCGGAGAAGGTGACGCGCCTCCAGCGCCAGGCCTCTGAACGAGAGAGGAATGCCTTGTCGGTGCGAATGGAACTGCAAGCCGATTGTTTCGCCGGCGTCTGGGGCCACCACGCCAAACGAGAGCGAAACCTGATCGAACCGGGCGATTTCGAAGCAGGGCTTCGAGCGGCAGCGGCGATCGGTGATGATCAAATCCAGAAAACATCCAGCGGGTCTGTTAGGCCGGAAAGCTGGACGCACGGGTCATCTGAACAACGGATGACATGGCTCCGAAAAGGATTGGAGACAGGCGATCCCAAGGCCTGTGATACCTTCGCAAACAACCGGCTCTAGCCCTTTGGGGGAGAGAATCGGTTTTTGTACAACACGGTTGTGAGAATACGCGGAGTGAGAATGCCTGAATAGTCAGCAGGTTGCTCAAAAAGCCCGTCCAGCAAGGCCGCAGCGAGCGAAGACCGGAAGCGTACCCTCGGGGTACGTTGAGGATCTGAACGATGCGAGAACGACGCTGGTGGACTTTTTCAGCAACCTGCCCCTCATTATATGGACATAGACCACTATCAGGAACCGCCACACGAATCGGCCTCCCAGGGAATATGGGCAGCGCTTCTGGCCGAAGCGCCCTGGAATGCAAAATCCGTCATCGCCGCTGGGATTGCAACCGTCGGAGGCCTCACCTCATGGGCAGCTCATTGGTCATCGCCCGCTGTGGCAGGCATCGGAAGCAGCTACCTGGCTGGGTTTTTCATTGGATGGGCCTCCCGGAGATTTCTGAGAATGGCCGCGCTGCTCACCGGCGGACTGCTCGTCGGCATCGCTGTACTGGAAGAAACTGGCTGGATCAATCTCGACTGGACGTCCGTGGAAACGCAAATCCACCACGCCATTTCAGCCGCACATCGGGAAGCTGAAGGGCTCAAACACCTCCTCTCCGGGTATCTCCCGTCAACGGGAGCATGGGCAGTCGGCATGTTCTTCGGATTTCGGAAAAAGTAACCATGTACGGCGGTCAGAACGGCACAGGCCAACCCTTGCCATCTCGCGGTAATTCAGGAAACAGGAATGCGGCCTCGCGAAGCACACGACAAGAGACCCGCGATTGAGGGCCAGAGGATTCTCGACGAAGGTCGGAGGGTCTCGATCCAGAAGCGACGCGTGGAGGTTGGCTCCAACGTTTCACATTGGAGCGGCTGGAAATCGAACACCCTCAGTGCGGCAAACTCTGCCCTGGCAACGCTTGATACCACCCATTGGCTTGGACCAATGATACCGAGCAGTCGAACAACGCACTGAGGTTGGTTTCTGTGAGAATCGCGCGTTTTTTTCCATCCTGCAGAATTTTTCCCTGCTTCAAGAGCACCACACGCTCTATTTCAGGAGGAATCTCGTGAATGTGGTGGGTCACCAGCAACAGCGTTTTCCCTTTGCGCATATGCTCCCGCACCAGATCCAGGTAATGAAACGTCGCCGTCAAATCAAGTCCGCTCGTGGGTTCATCCAGCACCAACGCAATCGGTTCATGCACCAACGCGCGCGCCAGCAAGCAACGCCGCTGTTCGCCGGTCGACATCTCGGAAAATTTCCTGTCGGTCAAGAACCCGACACCGAGTTCTTCCATCACGACACGAGCCCGAACAATCTGGGCATCGGCAAAGTCTTGGTGACTGTATATCCCAATGCTCGAATAATAGCCTGACAGCACGACTTTCAGCCCGGTTACATGTTCCATGTACTGATGCTGAAGATCGTGCGACACCATACCCAATCGTTTACGCACATCCCAGACGTTCCACTGCGCTTCGCCGAACACACGAATGGATGTCTCGTCCTTGGGAAGGCAATGCACTTCACCGGACAGCAGTTTGAGGATCGTCGACTTGCCAGCGCCATTGGGGCCAAGGATCGCGGTGTGAGCCCCTGCTGCGAGCATGAAGGACAGGTCATCGAACACGCAGGTGTCCCCCCGATAGACTGTCGCATTCTTGATGTCGAGGATTGGATGTGAATGAACCGGACAGACCGCTTGCGCGACGATCCCACCGACTGCCTTGCCGGCGCGACGAGACTGTTCAAGGCCGGCACGAGCCAGTGCGTCCACACGTTCGTTATCCGGGTGGCCAGAGTGTCCCTTCACCCAGCGCCATTCAAGCCTGTGACCGACAGCCAAGGCATCGAGACGGCGCCACAAATCTTCATTTTTGACCGGCTCTTTGCTGGCAGTTTTCCAGCCGCGTCTCTTCCAGTTATGGATCCATTCGCTGATGCCTTTTTGCACATACTGAGAATCGGTGTAGACATGCGCTTCCACAGGCTGAGTAAGCGACTGCAACGCCTCAATCACCGCGAGCAACTCCATGCGGTTGTTCGTCGTCGCCGGCTCCCCACCGCACAGTTCCGTTTCGACATTGCCGCTACGCAGCAAGGCGCCCCAACCCCCAGGCCCAGGGTTCCCGCTACAGGCCCCATCTGTATAGATTTCCATCATTCGTCCACCCTCCTCGTGAGGCGTAACAATGCCTTGATGTCGGCCATGTTACCCTAGGGACCGAAAATATGTATGCGCACCGAGTTTACGCTTCGGCAGGATCCGGATTGATCTTCGCGGTGGACTTCTTGCTCGTGGAGGAGACACTCTTCTTCGAAGACCCAGCAATTTTTGGTGTCGCCGTCTTCACATCAGCATTCTGAGCACGATGGAGCAAGGCATGGTCCATCAGCACCAGCGCCATCATGGCTTCGGCAATCGGCGTGGCTCTAATACCGACACAGGGATCGTGGCGGCCATTGGTCTCCACAGTCACCAGCTTGCCCTGCTTGTCGATCGACCGACGTGGAACTCGAATACTCGACGTGGGCTTAATGCCGATCGTGACGACGATATCCTGCCCGGTTGAAATGCCGCCAAGAATTCCTCCGGCATGATTGCTCACAAAACCTTCCGGAGTCAGCTCGTCCCCATGCTCTGAACCACGCTGGGTGACTGAGGCAAAGCCTGACCCTATCTCGACGGCTTTCACCGCATTGATGCTCATCATGGCCCCGGCCAGATCCGCATCGAGCTTTGCATAGACCGGCCAGCCCCACCCTACCGGCACTGATTCAGCCACTGTCGTGATCCTCGCTCCGACCGAATCACCTGCTTTACGCAGCTCATCCATGAACGATTCAAGTTTCGGCACAACCTCGGGGTTCGCGGAAAAGAACGGATTCTTACTGACCTCACCCCAGTTCTTAAACGGTGCTTCGATTGGACCAAGTTGGCTCATGTACCCCCGAATCACGACACCATACCTTTCATGAAGCCATTTCTTCGCGATCGCTGCGGCAGCCACTCGCACTGCTGTTTCACGCGCCGAAGCTCTCCCCCCACCCCGGTGGTCGCGAATACCGTATTTCTGCCAATAGGTGTAGTCCGCGTGCCCGGGCCGGAACGTATCGATGAGATTGCCGTAGTCCCTGCTGCGGGCATCCTCGTTCCGAATGAGCAGTGCGATGGGCGTGCCTGTGGTCTGGCCTTCAAAAATACCGGAGAGAATTTCAACGGTATCGGATTCCTGCCGTTGCGTGACGTGGCGTGAGGTGCCTGGCTTGCGCCGGTCGAGATCGTGCTGAATGTCATCGGTAGAAATCGCCAGACCGGGTGGACAGCCGTCTACGACACAACCAATCGCAGGCCCATGGCTCTCGCCGAACGACGTCACGGTAAAAATGTGACCGAACGAATTGCCTGCCATGAGGCAAAGTCTCCCTATCGCAGGATGCTCAAAAAGGCCGTCCTTGTTCTTCGTGAAAGGTTTCAGAGGAAGAACCTTCGACACTCCTACGTTTCACTTTTAACTTTTCACGTCTCACGCCTAACAATCTTCGTATGCTGGTGGACTTTTTCAACATCCTGCTACTCAACGAGATCGAGCTTGATGCGCAACTCTTTCAGCTGCTCGGCACTGACGGTAGACGGTGCATCAGTCAGCGGACATTGTGCCCGTTGCGTTTTTGGGAACGCAATCACGTCACGGATCGACTCAGTATTCCCCAGTAGCATAATGAGCCGATCGAGTCCGAACGCAATGCCGCCGTGCGGAGGCGCCCCATAATCCAGCGCGTCGAGCAAGAACCCGAACTTCGCTTGCGCTTGTTCCTTGTTGATGCCGAGCAGATCGAGAATATGCAGCTGAATGTCACTCCGATGGTTACGGATACTCCCACCGCCGATCTCACTCCCATTCAGCACCATGTCATACGCCTTCGCCCGAACTTTGAGTGGCTCCGAGTCAAAAAATGCCACATCCTCGTCCATCGGCGCAGCAAAGGGATTGTGCATGAAGATGTATCGCTTTTCTTCCGGCGAATAGTCCAGTAAAGGAAATTCAATAACCCATACCGGTTTCCAGGCAGTCGTATCGATCAGCTTCAGTTCTTCACCCAACAAGAGCCTGATGCGGCCCAGCACATCGTGAACAATCGCAGCCTTGTCGGCGCCGAAGAGAACGAGATCGCCCGGCTTGGCCTCGGGAAGAGTTGCAGCAAACGCTTTGGCATCCAGGAACTTGGCGATCACAGATTCGAGCTGCCCCTCTGGAGTGATTTTCAACCAGGCCAGCCCCTTCGCACCAAAACTCTTGGCCATTTCACCCAGCGCATCGATCCGGCTTCGCGGCGTGACCGCTCCGCCTTTGACGATCAAGGCCTTCACAATTCCACCCTTGGTCGCCGCCTCCTTGAACACCTTGAACTCGCTGGCTGCCGCAAAAGCGGTGACGTCATGCAATGGCATATCAAAACGAAGGTCTGGCTTGTCTGATCCGTAACGGCCCACTGCCTCGGCATAGGTCATGCGCGGGAAAGGAGTCGGCAGTTGGACCCCGCCCGCATCGCGAAACACCGTGACGATCATCTGCTCCATCACACTCATCACGTGCTCGCGATCCACAAAGGACATCTCTGCATCGATCTGTGTAAATTCCGGCTGCCGGTCGTTGCGCAAATCCTCATCACGGAAGCAGCGTGCAATCTGATAGTACCGATCAACGCCGCTGACCATGAGCACCTGCTTAAAGAGCTGCGGCGACTGCGGCAACGCATAAAATTGACCAGGGTTCACCCGGCTCGGCACCAAATAGTCCCGCGCGCCTTCCGGAGTACTCTTGGTCAAAATCGGTGTTTCCACCTCAAGGAACCGTTCGGCATTGAGAAATCCACGGACGGCCTGCATGATGTTATGCCGAAGACTCAGGAGATGCTGCATCCTTGGGCGCCGAAGATCCAGGTAGCGATACTTCAGCCTGATCGACTCCGTCACTTCGGCCTCGTCTTCAATCACGAACGGCGGCGTCTTCGACTCGTTGAGAACCTCCACGGCATCCACAAAAACTTCGATCTCACCCGTGGGCAGATTGGGATTCTTCGACTCCTCAGGACGGGCCATCACTTGGCCCGTCACCGACACGACACACTCGCTCCGCAAGGCGTGGGAGGCCTGGTGTACTACTGCATTGCGCTCGGCGTTGAACACCACTTGCGTGATCCCGGTCCGATCCCGCAGATCGATGAACATGACCGTGCCGTGGTCGCGCCGCTTCTGGACCCAGCCGTTCAAGACAACCGTCTGCCCTACGGCTGCGTTCGTAAGCTCCCCACACCGATGAGTTCTGACCTTCATACCACCTTCACTTTCTTGGAACGAGCCCATCCAGCCCGACTGATTCGTTTCTTTGGCCGTGGAGCCTGTTGCTTGCTATCCTCTGCTGAAGCCAGCTTCTGGTCGGCAAGTTCGCGCAACGCGTTCGCTTCACGGTCGGTCAGGTACCTGAACTCGCCGGGCCCCAGATCGCCCAACAAGAGCGGACCCATCTTTATCCTCGTCAACTTCAAGACCGGGTGCCCCACCGCCTCCATCATCCGCTTCACTTGATGCTGACGCCCTTCGCGAATCGTAATTTCCAGCCATGAATTCAGCTTGGCCTTCTTCACCTTCTTCACAATAGCCGGGCTAGTCATGCCATCCTCCAGCTGCACGCCTTGTTCCAACTGCCGGATATGGTCATCCATCACCACCTGCTTAACCTTGATGAGATAGGTCTTCGGCACATGGTAGCGGGGATGGAGCAACGTCTGGGCTAAGTCTCCGTGATTCGTCAAGAGCATCAATCCTTCGCTGTCGAAGTCTAATCGACCGACGGGAAACACCCGCACCGAAATCCCGCGGAGAAAATCCTTCACCGTCGGCCTGCCTCCCGGATCGTTCAACGTTGACATGACGTTCTTCGGCTTATTCAGCAACAAATAGACATAGGGTTGAGCAGAGCTGATATGTTTGCCGTCCACCTTGATGTGGACGCGATCCGGATCGACCTTGGTGCCGAGCTCTGTCACCACCTTGCCGTTGACGGTCACGCGCCCAGCGGCAATCCACTCCTCGGCCTTCCGCCGTGAAGCCAATCCGGTTCCCGCAATGATTTTCTGTAATCTCACTTCCATAGCCAGTGATCAGTGATGTGTGACGTGTGATGAGCAAACCATCGGACTTATATCCGACTCGTCACTGATCACTCATCACTCGTCACAGCTTTACTCCCATTCTATCGTGGCCGGCGGCTTCGAGCTGATGTCGTACACCACTCGGTTCACACCCTTCACTTCATTGATGATACGGTTCGACAACTTGCCCAATACGTCATTGGGAATCTTGGCCCAGTCGGCCGTCATGCCATCCACACTCGTGACGGCACGGAGCGCGATGACATGTTCATACGTCCGCTGATCGCCCATGACGCCCACGGTCCTGATCGGCAACAGCACGGCAAGCGATTGCCAAATCTCCCGATACAACCCAGCGGCGCGAATCTCCTGATCGAGGATGGACTCGGCTGCGCGAAGGATAGCCAGTCGCTCCTTGGTGACCGCTCCCAGCACTCGGATGGCAAGGCCAGGCCCTGGGAATGGCTGCCGCCACACAATGTCGTCCGGCAGACCGAGCTCTTTACCCAGTACCCGCACTTCATCTTTGAAAAGTTCGCGCAACGGTTCGATCAATTTCAACTTCATCCGCGCCGGCAACCCACCGACATTATGATGGGTCTTGATCGTAGCTGACGGCCCCTTGAAGCTCACGCTCTCGATCACATCGGGGTACAGCGTTCCCTGGACCAGAAACTTGACGCCACCCGCCTTTTTCTTCGCCTCGGCATCGAACTGCTCTATGAACTGCTTCCCGATAATCTTCCTTTTACGCTCAGGATCGATCACCCCTTTAAGCTTGGTAAGGAACGACTCGGACGCATCGATGAGCCGCAAGTTCAGGTGAAGCTGGTTCGCAAACGTCTGCTTGACCTGTTCTTTCTCTCCCACTCGAAGCAGCCCATTATCGACGAAGATACAGGTCAGCTGATCACCAATGGCGCGATGGGTAAGAGCTGCCGCCACCGACGAGTCTACCCCGCCGCTCAACGCGCAAATCACCCGCTCCTTGCCGACCTGCTCGCGAATCTGCTGCACGGCCGTCTCCACATAGGACTGCATGGTCCAGGTCGGTTTGCAGCCACAGATATCGTAGACGAAGTTCTGTAAGATTTGCGTTCCCTCCGGCGTATGCACGACTTCCGGATGGAACTGAAGACAATAGATTCGGCGCTTGTGATCGTCGCGCTTCATCGCCGCAATCGGTGAATTCGCTGTGTGCGCAATGGATCGGAAGCCCGGCGGCATCCGCTCGATGCGGTCTCCGTGCGACATCCAGACAACGGTCGATCCGCCTTCGCCGATGCCCTTGAAGAGATTGCTGCGATCGTCGATGGTAAGATCGGCCCGGCCATACTCCCGGTGCTTGGATTTGGCCACCTCCCCGCCCGAGAGATGCGTCACCAGTTGCATGCCGTAACAAATGCCGAGAATGGGAATCCCTTGGTCGAAGAGTTCCTTGGGAACGCTCGGCGCCTTTTTCTCATAGACGCTGGAAGGACCACCGGACAGTACGATACCTTGCGGACGATAGGCCAGAATGGTCGCCAAGGGGGCCGTGCAAGGAAGAATCTGTGAATAGACGTGGGCTTCGCGAATACGGCGTGCAATCAGTTGGGTGTATTGCGACCCGAAGTCGAGGACCAGAATTCTATTATGCCAGAGTTCCATGGAAGCGTGAAAAGTGAAACGTTAGACGTTAAACGAGGGAGATGACAGAAGCACGAAACAACATTTCACGTTTTACCTTTTACCTTTCACGTCGGCTACTCCCAATCCATCCGGTAGTTTGGTGCTTCTTTCGTGATAATCACATCGTGCACGTGGCTTTCGCGGAGACCTGCGACCGTCTGCCGGATAAACGTGGCCTTCTGCTGTAAGTCCGAAATCGTCTTACACCCGCAATAGCCCATACCGGACTTCACGCCGCCGATCAATTGGTAGATAACGGCTGAGAGCTTTCCCTTATAGGGCACGCGGCCTTCGATGCCCTCAGGAACTAGCTTCTGCACCGGACGCCCACCTTGCCCGTACCGATCTCCACCACCACGTTCCATCGCGCCGATTGAACCCATCCCGCGATACACCTTATAGGTCCTGGCTTGATACAGTTCAGTTTCTCCCGGCGACTCTTCCGTGCCTGCTAAGAGTCCGCCCAGCATGACCGAGGAAGCGCCTGCCGCCAAGGCCTTGGTAATATCGCCCGAGTTTTTGATCCCGCCGTCTGCAATAATCGGGATCCCGCTACCTGCGAGGACTTTTGCGCAATCGGCTATCGCCGTCAACTGCGGCATCCCGGCGCCGGACACAATACGGGTTGTGCAAATGGAGCCAGGCCCCACACCCACCTTGACAGCATCGACGCCGGCCCTCAACAAATCCTTCGCCGCGTCGGCGGTGGCAATGTTTCCAGCTATCAGTTCGAGATCTGGATGACGTTTCTTGATCATCTTGACCGTATCCAGCACCGCTTGAGAATGCCCGTGAGCCGTATCGACCACAATCACATCCACTCCGACTTTCTTGAGTCGCGCCACTCGATCTTCTGTCTCCGGCCCCACACCGACTGCAGCGCCCACGCACAGCCGTCCATGCCCGTCCTTGCAGGCGTTGGGATACATGATACGTTTTTCGATATCCTTGATGGTGATCAATCCCTTGAGCTCGAAATGCTTGTTGACGACCGGCAGTTTCTCAATCCGATGCTCGTGCAACACTTCGCGGGCCTTTTCTAAACTGGTCCCTTCTGGCGCCGTGATCAGCTTGTCTCGCTTCATGATTTGCGAGACCTTCAAGTCCATCCGGGTTTCGAACCGCAGATCCCGATTCGTGAGAATCCCGACCAATTTCTTGTCTTTCGTGACGGGAATCCCCGAGATTCGATATTTCTCCATTAACGCGTGGGCATCGCGAATCGTTTGATCGGGCGAGATGGTGATCGGGTCGAGAATCATGCCGCTTTCTGATTTCTTCACCCGGTCCACTTCGGTCGCTTGATCCTCCGGCGACAGGACGCGGTGAATAATCCCAAGACCGCCTTCCCGAGCGATGGCAACAGCCAAACGGGACTCCGTGACGGTATCCATCGCCGAGCTGATGATCGGAATGTTGATCTTGATGTGGCGAGTCAGTCGCGTCCGCATGTCGACGTCACTCGGCAAGATCTGAGACTTGGCTGGAACCAACACCACGTCGTCGTAGGTCAGTCCTAAGCGGGGTTCTTTATCGAGCATATCGTTCCTCACTTGCTGGATGCTGAAAAAGACTGCCAGCAGCGTTCTGGCTTCCCAAAATAATTTCTGCGCAGATTGCCAAATCCTTGTGGCTGCTTATGCCCGTGATATGCCTTGCGGGTTCTCAATCTCTGCCACAGACTCGGCAACTTCCTGAAGCCTCTCGCTTCCCTCGTCTGCCGGCATGAACTGTTCGATTCTGGTGTTCCCACTATCGACGACGAACACACTTCCTTTTACATCGACTGCGAGACCATAGGGAAAGTTGAATTGCCCTTTGCCGTTCCCAAACCCGCCCCACTGAGTGATGAAATTACCTTCTTTATCGAACTTTTCGACTCGGTGATTGCCGGTGTCCGTCACAAACACATCACCGGCTCCATCCACCGTAATGCCCCAGGGTGATCGCAGCTGGCCGGCCTCCTGCGCGAGCGGACTGCTGGCATGACCTGGTTCGGCACTGCCGCCCCACTTGGCCAGCAACTGCGGGAGCACGTTGGTACTGGTGTCGAACTTCTGAATCCGGTGATTCCCCATATCGACGATGTACACGAACCCATCTGTCTGGTCCACGGCCACGCCGCGCGGGAAGTAAAATTGGCCGTCTCCATTCCCGAAGCTGCCCCAGGACATAATGAACTCGCCATTCATGTCGAACTTCTGGACGCGGAAGTTGGCGCTGTCGACCACGTACACATACCCTCGCACCCGATCGACCGCAATGCCCCAGGGTGAGTTGAACTGCCCTTCGCCGTTACCGCGTGACCCAAACTTCATGAGATAGCCGCCGAGCTTCCCGTCGAACTTCTGTACGCGGTGGTTGTTCGTATCGACCACCCAGACATCACCCTTGCCGTCGCACGCGATTCCGGTGGGGTTATGGAAGTTCGAATTGGCTGAACCGAAGTTCCCCCACAAGATGATGAAGTTGCCGGTATTGTCAAATTTCTGCACTCGATTGTTGCCGTTGTCGACGACAAACAGCGAGCCTTGTTGATCGATGCAGAGTCCGTAGATCGGAGCCATGAACTCACCGCCATGCAGCAACGATGCGCCACGGCCTGTGCGGCCCCATTCAGCCACGCAGAGATACCCCGACGTGTTGACCAGAATGGTGGCGCTCGCGGGTGTGGAGACGTTCCCTCCCACATCCTTAAACCACACGTAGATCGATTTCTGCCCGTCTCCCAGCGACAAAATAAACGGGATCGTCGCGCCGAATTTGGTGGCCGGCGTCACCTCCACCCATCCCGGCGTTCCCGCCATGGGAGTCATCGGCGCCTCGGAGACAAAGTAGGCTGCCACTCCAGTATCGACATCGTTGGCTGAAACCGTGACGATGACTTCCGGCGTGTTCGTCATGAAGGCGCCATGATTGATGACGGCATAGGGATTTTGCGGTGCCGTGATATCGATGAGCACCGGCGTCGCCATCACTTCATTCGACAAGTCACTTTCGATGCCGGGCTCGAAGACTGCGGTCACAGCATAGTGGTAGGGCGTATCGTTCGAGAGGCCGGTATGCGTATAGGGATTCGTCACACCCTCGATTTTCGTCGCTGTCTGGGTCGTGAGCTTCGCGACGGTATTGAAATACAAATTGTAAGACTGAGCGCCAGGAACCTCCATCCAACTCAGGAAGGCTTCCGTATCCCCGGCCTTGACCGCGACGCTGCGGGGCGGCGGAGTCTCACTCGGCGCCTGACCGGTTGAAGCCTCATCCTTCCCTCGATTGAGTTCTTCTTCCGTCGGCACATACTTGAGCACGCGGCCATTGCCGCTGTCGACCACATACACCGCACCTTCTTTGTCGACCGCGATCCCATAGGGATAATTCAACTGCGCTTCTGTTCGTCCACGGTTCCCCCAGGCGCAAAGGAACGTCCCGTTGCCGTCGAACTTTTGGATGCGATGGTTACCCGTATCGACGACATAGACATTGCCGAGCGCATCGCAGGCAATCCCCCAGGGAGACTTGAATTGGCCTGGGCCAGCCCCTTCTCGGCCCCACTTGGCAAGAAAACTCCCTCGAGCATCGAACTTCTGAATGCGATTATTGCTTTCATCGGCGACGAAGATATTACCGACAAAGTCGACGGCTACGCCGCGAGGGAAAAAGAAGGCGCCGTCGAAGCTTCCGTCTCGGCCCCACTTGAGGAGGGGCTGCCCATCAGACGTGAATTTCTGAATGCGCGCATTGCTCGTATCGGAGACGTAGAGGTTCCCGTCCGCATCCGTCGCCAGCCCCCAGGGCACATCGAACTTACCCAGATCGGCCCCGCGCCAGGCAAATCCAAATTTGCCCCAGGCCTGCATGGGGTTGCCGTTGAGGTCGAATTTCTGAATGCGATTATTGCCGCTGTCTGCGATGTAGAGCACATCGTTGGGCCCGACTGCCAATCCACGCGGATAGTAGAAACTCCCTTCCTGCGAAGAAGGATCGCCGCCCCATCGCGCAACAAACTTCCCGGACTTGTCGAGCTTTTGAATCGAATGGTTGTCGGTATCGGCGACGTAGATATTGCCGTCCTTGTCCAGCGTGATCCCCGTGGGCGAGCTGAACTCTCCGTCGTCCACCCCTTCCCGGCCAATGCACATGGCCAAAAGATAGGGCGAGGGAATCGCCATGACCTCCTGAGACTCGAGACTCTCTCCCTTTTGCGTGACCACGGTCACGACATAGTGATAGCAGGTCCCGTTCGCCAGATCGTCATGGACAAACGGACTCTGAACGCCTTCCAGGCAGGTGCCTTTCTCTTTTTTTACTCCAATAACGGCTTTGAAATCATCGTCACCGGCAATCGGACGCGTGAGATCAGAGAACTTGATCATCACGCCCTTGGTGGTTTGGAAATAGAGATTGTAGTACATGGCGTCGGGAACAGGATCCCACGTGAGGGTGACCCGACCGTTCCCCGATTTTGCGGCCACGTTCGCTGGAGGCGATGGAAGTTCTTCTTCAGCGGCGATCGAATCGCCGGCACCCCATTCTTCGCCCAGGATTCCATCGATGGTCAGATGCGCTCGATCACACCGAAACATCTCGTCGAGCAGCCAGGCTTTCATCATGTGGCGCTTTCTGTGTTACAGCAGCTCATTTAGAAGAAATGAGGGGTCTTTCAACGACTTAGAATTGGATTTCAGAGTCTAACAAAGCGGCGGAAAGAGAGTCAACGGGGGATGGGGATGGAGCCTGATGATCTTCTGTGCTCGCGCAACGCGCGGCCTCCGAAGGCCCTCGTTGGACGCGCGCAGTGGAAAATCATTCAGCCCCCATCCCCTGAAGAAAAATGAGCGAGCGGGAGGGATCACTTCGAGTTATGGCATTGTCCAAGTGCGCGCAGCAAAGAGCAGCCTTGGCCGCTTCTCCTTCGAGCGAGACCAACCGCTATGAATCACGCGAGGTAGGCTCACTGCGCAAGGATTCACTTGCCTGATGCGACAAACAAGGTTATCCTCAGGACTAGTGGCAGCAAGCAGGAGAGCATCATGAGCTATTTGCAACAGACCATCAAAGCTGTGATTCGACCGGGCGACGAGGTCGGCTATGTGGCCGAGTGTCTAGAAATTGCGGTCGTCACGCAAGGACAGACGCTCGATGAAACCGTGAAGCATCTTCAAGAGGCCACCGCGTTGCATCTGGAGGGCGAGCACCTTGCTGCCCTCGGTTTGCGCGAGAAACCGACCTTGGTGTTGACCATGGAGTTGGACCCCGCCCATGCCCAAGCTTCGTAGATTGGCTGGACGCATGGCTTTGGTTTCCAGCAGGTCTCCCAACGCGGAAGCCACGTTAAGCTAGCCCGTGAGATCGCCGGAACGCGCCAGGTTCTGACCGTCCCACACCACGCCGAATTAGATTCAGGCACCCTCTGCGCCATCTTTCACCAGATCAGCCGTTTCATTTCAGAAGAAGAGCTGCGCCCACATTTTCATACATAACCAGGCCGCTTGTGGTGGACGCCCAAGACGTTACCCTGAGCAGCTCTATGTATGACTACAAGACGCGACCCCTATGTCACTCCCGACCCCTTTTTCTCCTTTTCGGCAGACAGCGATCCGCCGGAAGAAAGACTCGCAACAGCTTTTCAATGATCCGCAGGAGGAGCCCCGGTGATGGCGGTCAAGTCTGCATGCTGCCACGCCCCCCCCTTGACCACATAGAGCTCGTGGATGTGGCCATCGTCTGTTTCAAAGGTGACCTGCTTCGACTGCCCCGCCTCCCAACTATACGCGTTACGTATAGCCTTAGCGGGAGGCGCCCCGGTGATGGCAGTCAGGTCGGCGTGCTGCCATGCCCCCCCCTTAACCACATATAACTCATGAATGTGGTGATCGGTTGTCAGATAGACGAACTGCTTCGACTGCCCCGCCTTCCAACTGTAGCCAGGATTATCAGAAGAGAGGCCAAAACCAATGGGAGGCGCCCCGGTGATGGCGGTCAGGTCGGCATGTTGCCACGTGCCCCCCTTGACCACAAATAACTCTTTAAGGTGGCTATCACCCGAACCAGGTCTATAGAACATCTGCTTCGACTGCCCCATCTCCCAGACGTAACCCCAATCATAGGCCCCATCGGCATAGGTATGATTGGGGAGGATGGGATCCCCACTGATGGCGGTCAGGTCGGCGTGTTGCCACATGCCCCCCTTGACCACAGATAACTCGTGAAAGGGGCCAAATTGGTCTTCCTGAAAGGTGATTTGCTTCGACTGCCCCGCCTCCCAACTGTACCCGTCACCTAGCCTCCTGGCGGGAGGAGCCCCGGTAATGGCGGTCAGGTCGGCGTGCTGCCACGTGCCCCCCTTGACCACAGACAACTCATGAATGTGGTCATCGGCTGTTGTAAAGGTGACCTGCTTCGACTTCCCCGCGCTCCAACTATACCCGTTACGAAGGGTCGAGAAGGGAGGAGCCTTAGTGATGGCAGTTAGGTCGGCGTGCTGCCACGTCCCCCCTAGGACCACATATAACTCATGAATGTGCCGATCGGTTGTCCAATAGACAACCTGCTTCGACTGGCCCGCCCCCCAACTATACGCGTTTTTTATTGACGCGGCGGGAGGCGCCCCGGTGATGGCGGTCAGGTCGGCGTGCTGCCACGTCCCTCCCTTGATCATGTATAACTCGTGTATGTGGTCATCGGCTGTTTTAAAGGTGACCTGCTTCGACGACTTCAACGACTTCGACCGCCCCATCCCCATGCTCCAACTGTAGCCCTTAATTAGTTGAACGGCGGGAGGCGCCCCGGTGATGGCGGTCAGGTCGGCGTGCTGCCACGCCCCCCCCTTGACCACAGATAACTCGTGAATGTGGTCATTGGCTGTCTGATAGACGACTTGCTTCGATTGTCCCGCCTCCCAACTGTAGTCGTAGGGGTAAGGCATCGGTTACCTCCTCTTGCGCCATGAGAATTGTGTCTTGTGCACTTCCTGTCTCTGGTCTTGCATCGACGCGATCATGTTGTTATGCATGCCCAGTCGCGCGGGCGCACCTGCGTCCCGCAGCGTCGTCTTCCGCGAGGTCTGCTCTTGTGGATTCTGCATTTATTTATCGAACAGCAAACTCGATGCCAGCATGGGGCAGGAACGTCGCATCATCGGATGGCATCGTGAATCTCTGCAGTTTCAGCGGGTGCATCGTACGGCTCGCCAATGCGCTTGCGGAGCTCATCTCGTAATCGCTGCGGTGTGTATCGAAAGAAATACATGCGGTGAATCCAGAAAGATTCACGGCCTGCCTGGGTAGATAACGAGATGGACAGGCGCCTCCCACTGCGCGAAGTTCTCTCATCCGCCCAACCCTGGTCGCGCTGGAGTACGACCTTTTCCCACGCGACCACTGCCCCATTCAATTGATCTTTCCGAGTTCGCTTGTTCTCTCTTCAGGGATGGAGGCTGATTGATCTTCCACTGCGCGTGTCCATTCCGATCTCTACGTTTCTCTAGAGGAGTGGCCAAGGCTGCCCTTTACTGCGCGCATCGGACGAGCACAGTTTCATCGTGCGCGTTCTGCGAGCAAGAAGGGCACCTGGCTACTGCCTTCCCATCCTTCCGAGGCCGCGCGTTGCGCGAGCACGGGGATCGCCCCAGCTACCCTGCTCATTTTTCAGCATCCTGTTTAGGACTGTTCGACTGGTTCTTCGATGAGCGCCCCGTTGCTCTCTGGCTCGAAGGCCACTACGGCCTCGTCTTTTGCAAGACCATTCAAGAGGGGAAATTCTTCTGAGGATGGAATCTCGGAAGTCTCGACTCCCTCCGGTGACTCATCTTCGATCGGCAGGAGGGACTGCTCGGACTCGCCGAGTTCTTTGAACTCGCGCAACGGGGGAAGTTGGCTCAGGTCTTGTAACCCGAAATGTTCGAGGAAGAACTTGGTCGTTCCATACATGATGGGCC
>ERZ1292625.478-Hain-H41-01um-R1-478-length-61143-cov-13_pt1 | contig 61143 bp, 62 predicted proteins | sample MGYA00564400_ERZ1292625 | MGnify/ENA primary metagenome ERZ1292625 (study PRJEB36523, sample SAMEA6512639) | groundwater metagenome | collected 2019-01-08 | study: AquaDiva: Metagenomics assemblies of 32 groundwater samples | reverse complement strand
CCCCCAAAATTAAAATATGGTTCGAGCCGATGTTTTTCTCTGGGTTCTTTTGCGGCGGGGAGTATCTGTATTGTACCAAGCTCGAACCTACTTTCAAAACAGATGACGTGCCACACACTTCCCACTATATGGCCTTGGGAAAGCCATGGAGTTTGTTGTTGTGCTCTCGGACGGAATCGAACCGTCATCGGCCCCTTCGGAGGGGGCTATCCTATCCGTTGAACGACGAGAGCGACGTACCTATCCTAGCGCATTTTGTGGTCACGAATAATTTTCTCGACCCCGGCTCGCGGTTTTGCCTGCTGGCAAAACATCGCTGCGCCCGGCACCAAAGCATAAAACCTGCAGCAGTGCAGGTTTTATGCTTTGGTGCTCTCGGCAGGAATCGAACCTGCATCGTCAGCTCCGCAAGCTGATGTCCTATCCATTGAACGACGAGAGCGAAGTAGGGGAGCGCCCCCATTGAATGTATATCAGAATCCGAGCCAGCTTGCTACCAGGTCGGTGAAGGAGTGCGTGTGCGCGCTCTCATCGACGTGGTGGAGAAAGTAGGCATATATCGCGTCTACGTCGACCCCGACGAGCGGGATGATTAAATGTGGTGAGAGCCAATTCTCTGTTTTAATCGAGAGCATGGGGGGGTATTCGTCCTCGATATCCTCAAGGACCGAAAAAGAAATCATCCGATCAAAGGGATGAAGCTCGTCGCCGATCATAAGACCTTGCTCAACAAGCTGGAAACGATGGATCGGTGGCTCCTTTGCCGCGTGGAGCGCGAGCGCCCCTGCGGCGACGATGATTAAGAACGCAAGAAGAAGATTACCAAATAGGATCGCGGCAATAGTCGCCGCAGTTGCGACAATCCCTACGACCCAATACCAATCGGCATCCTTAGGATTATGGTCGTACTCTCGCCCTTCCCACTCGAGGAGTGCTGCGCGTTCTGCCATAGTCCTATGATAGCAGACGCCGCGTTGGCACCTCGCCCGTATGCACAATGGAGATCAGTTAGCTTCAGTGCGGAGAGGGTGAGATTCGAACTCACGGTACCTTTCAGTACGCTTGTTTTCAAGACAAGTGCCATAGACCACTCGGCCACCTCTCCTTGGCGCACTCGTGCTTTATAGCATACACTTTATTCTATGCGCTATCTCGGTATCGATTATGGGAGTTCGAAGGTCGGTCTCGCGCTCTCTGACGAGGGCGGCATGATGGGGTTCCCGCACTCTATCCTCACCAACACCCCGAGTCTTCTTGAGGAGCTCTGTGCGCTCATTGTGAGGGAGCAGGTGGGCGCGGTGGTTATGGGGGAGTCGCGCACACTTGCCGGTGGGGAGAACCCGATTATGCAGGCGGCGCGCGAGCTCGGTGACGCGCTCACGGTGCGCGCAGGCGTGCCGGTCTACTATGAGTCAGAGGTCTTCACGAGTGCCGAGGCGCGCCGCGCGCCAGCCAAAGAGAAGAAGACCCGCGCGCCCTTGGCGCGCGGGGCAGTGGACGCTTCGGCTGCCGCACTCATACTTACCAGCAATCTCTCCCGCACCCAAGGCCCCCTTTTAAAATACAGACAGTTCTAATGGGGCAGGTAAGCCCCGTATTTCAATTGATGAGTTTAGCAAAATTGAGGTTCGGGTCGGGACGGTGGTGAGCGCCGAGCGTGTCCCTGAGACCGACAAGCTTTTGCGACTCATGGTTGAGTTTGGTGAAGCGAGCGGCCCTCGCCAGATTGTGTCGGGCATCGCGGCGTACACCACGCCGGAGGCGCTTCCTGGGCGCCAGCTCGCCTTTGTGACCAACCTCGAGCCACGCGTAATTCGCGGACTTGAGAGTAACGGTATGCTCTTTGCCGTTGGATCAGATGATACGTTTGCGTTTCTCACGCCTGACCGGAATGTGCCGCCAGGCACCAGTGCACACTAAGAGGCACTAAGAGACGTTGCGCGCACGCTATACTGTGTGCATGGCATCTGTTTTGAGTGAGCGACTCCGTATCGCTTTTGCGCCGCCGCGCTATCTCGCACTTCCCTATGCGGGCATCGACCTCTCTGCAAGCGGCGTAAAGGCTGTCCGCCTCCACCGGAGACCAGAAGGACTTGTTCTCGCGGGTTATACAGCAGAAACGCGATTCGCCCCCGGGGCTTTTGTAGATGGCGAGATCATTGACCGTGCTGCGGTAGTTGAAGCGCTAGGAACCGCAGCACACATGACAGGAATTACTGCTACCAACGCAGCACTTCCGGAGTCAAAATCATATTTGTTTGAGACGGTCGTACCTGGGGCACGCCGATCAGAGTGGCGCGTTGCAGTCGAACAGCAGCTCGATGAGCTTGTCCCCTTGCCCCCAACCGAAGCGGCGTTTGATATTATCGGAGTACGAACAGTAGAGCAGGGCGGGATGCAGATCGCCGGTGTCGGATTTGCGCGTCGTATTGTAGACAACACCATCGCAGCATTTGATGAGGCGGGAGTAGAAGTTCGGGCTCTTGAAGGGGAGCCGTTTGCAATGGCGCGCGCACTCCTCCCCACGGGAGATACTTCCACCACACTCATCATCGATATTGGGAAGACGACCACCAAGCTCACTATTGTGGTGAATCGAATCCCGCGATATGCCGCCACGATTGGCATCGGAGGTCACGCACTCACGCTTGCGGTACAGAAACACTTTGGAGTGACTGAAACTGAAGCACGAAAAGTAAAGGCGGATCGGGGCATTGTCCCCTCGCCCGGGAATGAAGATTATCTTGCAGCGATGCTTTCAACCGTCTCTGCTATTCGTGACGAGATCGCTCGCCGCTTGCAGTTTTGGCAAGATCACGCAACCACTGAAGGGAAGCACGAACCGGTTATCCAAGCGATTATTGCGGGAGGGAATGGGTCGGTGCGGGGTCTCCCTGAATACCTCGAAGGGTCACTTCATGTACCCGTGATGACCGGTGACGTATTCACCAACCTCGCATCACGCAATGACTGGATCCCTGAACTCGATTACCGCGAGTCGCTCGCCTACGCCACAGCCATCGGCCTCGCGCTCCGTGACGCTACCAATACCTATGAATGACGAGTTGACCAACCTCCTTCCGCTCGAGCGCCAGAAGGCCCTTCGGCGCAACTATTTTCTTCGCTTTTTTGTTGTCAGCGCATGGATGACGACCATTCTCGTTATGGTAGCAGGGATTCTTCTGATACCCACCTACGTCTTCCTCACCCGAAGTTTTGGGGCGAAACAGGCCCACCTCGCGTCTCTTACGTCAGCTGTCTTCTCTGCAGATGAAAAAAACCTCTCAGACCAGATTGCGTCTCTGACACAAGATGCAGCAGCACTGACGACATTTAATACAGCGGTATCGATGGGAACGCTCGTTGCCAGTCTCCTGAACGTAACACGCCCAGGCATCGTCCTGAGCGGGATTAGTTACACACCGGCAAGCGCCACAAAGAAGAACATGGCAACCACCATGACACTCTCGGGTACGGCGGCTACGCGCGAAGCACTCCGGAGTTATCAACTCGCTCTACAAGGAGCGCCGGGGGTAAGTACGGTTGTGCTCCCCGTGTCAGCGTATGCGCAAAGTAGTGATATAGCTTTTTCAATCACACTCACTCTCGCGCCATGAGACCTCCTCTCACCAATGCCGTGCTCACCCTCCTCCTATTTCTCGCGGTGGGTACGGGATATCACTTCTGGTATGGCGCTATAGAGGACAAGAGCGCCTCGGTTGCAGAGCTCGAGCGTCTCATTGTCTCCAGTACAGAGACTGAAGCGCGTATCGCTGCCGCACGAGCATCGCTCGCGGGAGTAGCAGGCGCAGAAGGGAACGTTCAAGACTACTTTGTAACTGATTCACGCGTTGTTTCTTTTATTAACGCCCTCGAATCAAGAGGCACCACACTCGGCACGACGGTTAAGGTGCTCTCGGTTGCCAAGGGCACCACCGGAGGACGTCCAATGTTCACTTTTTCACTGGCGATCAATGGAACCTTTGACGCCGTGATGCGGACGGTGGGCGCAATTGAGAACGCTCCGTATGCAGTAATGGTCACCAACTTTGGCATCAGGCACCAAGAGCAAACACAATGGGGCGCTGACCTCACCCTCTCGGTCGGCTCAACAGCCTCGATAACCGCTACCAGTACGCCATGAATACCACCACACACCGCATCGTAGCCTCGCTCAAGCGACTCCGTCGAAGCTCGTACGAGGACCCAGAACGGGGGTGGGTGATTCTTATCACGCTCGCCGCCATTGTACTCGCGGGAATTATCATTTGGGATATCTGGGCGTTTGACACGGTTGCAAAAGGCGGGGTGATTGGTAGAAGGGTAGCGAGCACCACCCCGGCATTTGACAGTGCCGTGATAGATAAGATTCAGGGTATTTTTGACACGCGCGCTGCAGAGGAGGCGAAATATATAACCGGCGCATACCACTTTACTGACCCTTCGCAATAGGGGAGAAGTGGAGTAGGGTAGAAGGAGGCCCCCATAGCTCAATGGATAGAGCAGCGGACTTCTAAGCCGTTGATGTTGGTTCGATTCCAGCTGGAGGCACCAGGAGTATACTAGCAGTATGCACACCCCCCGTTTTTATCACTCCAAGGCCGCGCTTCCCAAGGGCGCGCGCGTGAGAGATACGTTTGATGGCGCAGTTGATGAGCTCTTTTTTATCGAGCATCCAGCAGTGAGTAAACAAGATTCACGTGCACCAGAACTTCTTAAGAAGTTTCGTGCACGCAGAAAAGTCTCCAGTCTCTGGGTCTACTATCCATGGCTCCATACTGCGGTGCGGATCCCATCACAAACATTCTATGAGCATTTGCGGACAGCACGGAACCGCAATCTGATTCGTCCCGAAGAGCAGAAAAAATTTCGCCAGTCTATTGTGGGTGTGGCAGGACTTTCAGTCGGGTCAGCAGTGGTTGCCTCGCTTGTCGCGACAGGCGGACCACGTCGGTTGAAGATTGCTGACCCAGATACGATTGAGATCACCAACCTCAATCGTATGCGCGCCACACTCGCCGATGTGGGAGAAAACAAGGCAGTGGTTGCGGCGCAAAACGCATGGGAAATTGATCCGTTTGCACAGATCGAGGTGTGGGATAAGGGCATCCAAACAGAGACGGTAAAAAAGTTCATCACTGCCAAACCAACTCTTGATGTGTTTGTTGACGAGATGGACGATATTCGTATGAAAGTAGAAGCACGCCTCGTATGTAAAAAAGCACGTATCCCGGTGGTGATGGCGACCGACAATGGCGACAGTATCATTGTTGACGTCGAGCGTTTTGATCAAGAGCCAAGCCGCCCGCTCTTTCATGGACGGGTGACACTCACGCGAGCGGAGATGGCGACGATGACCCGGAGCCAATTCGTCGCACTTTCAACGAGGATTATCGATCCTGCACACCTCACCACTCGCCAACAAGAATCGATACGCGCTATTGGTTCTGAACTCGCGGGCATTGCACAGCTCGGGACGGCGGCCGCCCTTGCTGGGGCCGCAGTGAGTTATGTGGTACGGCGCATTGTATGCGGTGAGCCGCTCCCGTCGGGGCGCTACTCGATGGGATGTGAACCAACATTTATCCCTGGTTACCTGAGCGCGCGCGAAAAACAGAAACGCACACGCCACACCCGCGCATTTGTGGGAGGGCTCGGAGCACACTAGCGCTGTGTCGGTTGTACCCAACGGTGTTTTTTGCCGCGCACCGTCTGGATCTCGCCGTAGGGGACGAGAGTGAGATGTGGTTGCGCACGCTTCCCGACAGCTGAGCAGAGCTTTGCGTACTCACTGTTCACCACCCTGATGTTTTTAGCGATCTCATCGGTTAGCGCAAGACGGAGCGCACTGGTTGGACGCGTCCCAGGCGATAGCTCGATGATAATTTTGAAACGCTGGTCCATTTGTTTCGTGTGAACGACACTCATAGTGAAGAGTCCGGACACCCGTGCGTAATAGCGTGAGTGCTCGAGTGCGTACTTTACATTTTCATTATAAATAATCAGCGCGTAGAGTGATATGGAAAGATCTTTTCGACCATAGAGATACACAAAAGGGAGTCGCCACTCGGTAAGGGGGACAGCATGTTCGCGCGCGAGAGTAAGAAGGTGATCGTGTATTGAGGCGGGTAATGTGTTCTGCCACAAGACCCCGCCATTATCACGGGTGCTATAGCGAATGAGGGGGAGGCCGGCATTGGCGGTGAGGACGAGTGAGTCGCGATCCACCACTTCAAAATATCGTGCGCGTGGGTAGAACTGATAGAGCCCCGTTACCCGCGTGGCCGCAGGGAGCTCGGGGGAGGTGAGGGAAGAAAGGGAGCGACGAACAAGTTGTGAAAGCGGCGTCTCGTGCGCGACCACCCCCGACTCGGCCATCCCGTAAATGTTGGCAGTGAGGGTGAGGTCGTTTGGGTTCTTGCCAATCATTTTGAGCACCCACGACCGCCACGTCTCACTCACCGCTTCGCCGGCAAAGAGGAGGCGGACATCAAGCTGGTCCCAGTCGATACCGCACTCAATTCCGTACTCGAGAATGTCTTTGATAAAAGGGGGATATCCGGCAAGAATAATGCGTGAGAAAAGCGGAGAAAGTTTCTTAATCTGGCGCACGGTCTCGTGCTTATCAATACCAGGTGTGATGATGGTGAGCGGGGTGCCGTGTTCGGCAGACCAGCGTGCCGCGTTAAAGAACTCGATTCCGGCAATCCAGGTGCCGAGTGAGAATGAATTCACAAAGAGTGTTGGCCCTGTCTGTGCGTCAAATATGCGGGTATACAAATGCTGGGCTTTTTGTCCCACCACACGATCCTGTTCTTCGCCCCGTGGCCAAAAGAAAGGAATACCTGTTGAACCCGAGCTGGTTGAAATGTACTTTGAGCGCTCGAGAGAGCCGTCCCAACTGAGTTCAGCGAGATTATAGGCCGAGAAGTAATGTGGCTTGTCGGTGAGGGGGACGTGTGCGAAGTCTTCTTCAGTTTCAATACTACTCGGGCGCACGCGTGCCTTCTTTAAAAAATCTTTATACGCAGGAACCCGCTCCGCCGCTTCACGAAAGAGGCGGAGCGCCCGCGTGAATGCACGTCGTCGGGAGTTGAGGGTCGTTGAGGAGGGGTCGAGATCCTCTATACGAGGGGGAGTCATGGGTCGCAGGTAGTATACTATATGTATCACACGTTTTTCTATGACGGACTTCTCAACACCAACATCTAGAGCTACGCCAACGCAAGCAGAAATCACGGAGTGGCTCACCCGTGCGGTCCAGGCCCCCTCGGGCGATAACTCGCAGCCCTGGCGATTTCGATTTGAGGGAGACACGCTTTTTCTACTCAACCATGCCGAGGCGGACGCCACACAATATAATTTCAGACAACGCGGTTCACTCTTCGCGCACGGGGCACTGATTGAAAACCTCTCACTCATAGCAGCTGAACAGGGGTATCAACTCGAATGTGCACTCTTCCCGCCGGTGCAGGGAGCGACTGCACGGCTCACGTTCGTACCCACCATACCAGTCTCCTCACCGCTTTTGGCCGCACTCCCAATACGTTCCACCAATCGGAAGCCATACGGGTCGCGCCCATTGACGACCGATGATCGGCGCACGCTTACCGAGGCCGTTGCTACCATACCCACAGTAAGAGTCCAGTTTGTTGGAGAGGCTACAGAGCGAGATCGACTCGCGCAGACATTGAGCGCCAATGAACAGCTGATCATGGAAAATCAAACACTCCACGACTTTCTCTTCAGCATCATTCGTTGGTCACCAGACGAAGAGAGGGCTGCACCCGGGCTCTCGGTCAAAACAATGGAACTCCCGCCGCCCGTGTATGTCTTGTTCCGTTTCGTGCTCAACTCATGGAGACGCGTGCAATTTCTCAATCGCTTTGGTTTCTCGAAGTTCATAAGGACCCAAATCACCACGGCGTATCGCGCTTCAGCAGCATTCGGAGCGATCGTTGTGCCTCACGACACAGATACAGATTTTGTTATCGCAGGACGTGCGTTTGAGCGCCTCTGGTTGGCCGCGACACTCCGCGGCATCAGCCTACAGCCAACGGCGGCATTGCCGTACCTTGCGGCACGTGTCGCTCAAGGGGCAGCAGCTGCCTTTTCGCTTGATCAGCAACGTACGATACAGGAAGCATATAGCGCAATTGCCGCTACCTTTGAGGTGAGTGAGCACGAGACGATTCCGATGTTATTTCGCTTGGGATATGGTGACCCTCCATCAGGCATTTCACATAAAGAAGTGCCCATCATCCTCGGCGCGTAAATACAGTCATGGACATTCTCACCACCCTCATCTACAGCCCTTCGCTCGACAGCATTATGCTGGTGGTGGCAGCGGTGGCCGACATCTTTCTTGCGGGCGCGGTACTCATGAGTAATCCGCGCAGCGCGACAAACCGCATCTTTTCGCTCCTTACCCTCTTCACAATGCTGTGGCTAGTCACCACCTATATCGTACGCCTTCCAGACTTTCTCCTCGTCTCGCTTGAACTGCACCGGTTTGGTATTTTTTGTGCCGCGGCGATGAGCGGACTCTTCTTCCTCTTGGCGCACACGATGCCTGCCTCTACGATCCAGCTCAAGCGCTCAACGTACGTGGTGGTGATTGGGTCAATCCTCCTCATGATGGGCGTCAATCTCTCGCCATATGCATTTACTGGAATCTTGATTGCGAATGGCACCAGTTCGCCGCTTCCAGGACCGGGCCTGGTAGTGTTTAGCATTCTCTCGACGCTCTACAGCGCGCTCACGGTCTATTGGTTGTTGCGCAAGTACAAACACTCAACTGGAGATGTGCGGCGCCAGTTCGGACTCGTGCTCTCGGGTATTGTGATCATGCTGGCACTTATTATTGGGACGATTCTCATCCCAATCATCATCTTCAATTCAATACAGTTCCTTACTTTCACGCCACTCTACACCCTGGTGTTTCTCGGGATGACTGCCTACGCGATAACGAAGTATCAACTTTTCAATATCAAAGTTTTGCTCACTCAAGCGTTGACGCTGGTGCTCTGTCTCATCCTCTTTGCGCGCATCTTTGGAGAAGAGAGTGTCAACGGACAGGTTATTGATGGAGTCGTACTGGTGTGTATGGCAGTTTTCGGCTATTTCTTGGTACAGAGCGTAAAAAAGGAAGTGCAGCAACGCGAGCGGATCCAGCTTCTGGCGAGCGAGCTCGAGAAATCAAATGAACAACTTTCTGAGTTTATGTCGCTCGCGACCCACGAGATCCGCAATCCGGCCACCTTTATTAAGGGCTATGCCGCAGGGGCGCTCGAGGGCGATCTCGGCGAGCTCACTCCTATTATTAAAGATGGAATGCAGAAGTTGTATGTGCGCGCAAACGACATCATTCACCTCGGCAATCAGTATCTCGATAAGTCAAAGCTTGAGCTCAACCAGCTTAAATACGAGTTCGCCCCACTCGATGTGCGCAAACTCATTGAAGATTTGGTGCATGAGTTTGAGCCCGCGGCTATTCAGCAGGGGATTACACTCTCTGCTAAAACAGACTCGGCGGGAACGTATACTATCGAAGCCGATGCCGGGAAGATTAAAGAGGTGGTCGCCAATCTGATCGATAATTCAATCAAATATACTCCCAAGGGGTCGGTGACGGTGACACTCTCCCAGAAGAGCTCGGTCGTGAGGGTGGAGATCGCCGATACGGGTGTCGGCATCTCCGACGACGTGATCCCCAAACTCTTCAAGAAGTTCTCTCGCGCAGATGCACAGAAGGCAAATATTCTCGGCACCGGACTTGGCCTGTATATCGCTAAAGTCTTCATCGATGCGCACCACGGGAGCGTGCGCGTCGAGTCGACAGGCAAAGACAAGGGTTCGACTTTCATAGTTGAGTTGCCGATCACGCAACCGACTGGCGTGCCTGTTCGCTAGCCGCCACAGAGAAGTCTGGTATGCTGAAACTTTGCCGTGGTGGCGAAATTGGTAGACGCGCTAGCTTCAGGAGCTAGTTCTCGCAAGGGATTGGGGGTTCGAGTCCCCCTCACGGCACCAGGCACCCTTAGCTCAGTTGGTAGAGCAACTCATTTACACTGAGAAGGTCGGGGGTTCGAGTCCCTCAGGGTGCACTTGAAACTAATATATATGGTATACCAGTTGATACGTATATGAACGAATCCTCGGGATCTACGTCAGCACCCTTGTGTGTCGGCATCATTATGGACGGCAATCGCCGCTGGGCGAGGGAGCGCGGGCTCCCGAGCTTTGAGGGACATCGTGTCGGAAGCGAGGTGCTCCGTACGATTGTAAAATCTCTTCACGGGAAGAACGTTGCCCACCTCATCCTGTATACATTCTCCACCGAGAATTGGGATCGAGAGCCCAAAGAGGTGGCATATCTCATGGATTTATTCCGCGAGTTTCTCGGGAAGCATATGGAGGAACTGAAAAAAGAGAATCTCCGTATACGCTTCGTGGGACAGCTCGCGCGCTTTCCTGACGATATACAAGCGCGCATGCGTGAGGTCGAGCACGATACGAGTGAGAAAGACGGCGGCACGTTGTGGCTCGGTATGTCCTACGGGGGGAGGGCAGAAATAGTGGCGGCCGCGCGTAGCGGGGCGGAGGCGGGAGAAGAAATTACCGAGGAGTCACTCGCACGGCATATGTGGACGGCGGGCATGCCTGACCCTGATCTCATCATCCGCACCAGTGGCGAGCAGCGCCTCTCCGGCTTTCTCACGTGGCAAGGGGTCTATAGCGAGCTCTTTTTTACCAAGACGAAATGGCCCGACTTCTCTCCTGAAGAGTTTGATGCAATTCTTGCAGAATACGCACAACGCGAGCGTCGGCGCGGAAAATGACTCTCCCCATTCTCTATGAAGATAGTGATGTCGTCGCGGTGAATAAGCCCTCGGGGCTGGTGACGCATGATGACGGTCGCACCAAGGAGCCAACCGCGGAGGACTGGTTTAAGGAGACATATCCAGAATCGACCGGAGGATATGTACACCGGCTCGATCGCGATACGTCGGGCGTACTCGTGTTTGCTAAAAATAGCACCGCATATGAATATCTGCGCAAAGCTTTTCACGATCACACCGTTGTCAAGACGTACCTCGCGATAGTCTATGGCGTGCCGAAGGAGAGAAGGGGTGTCATTGATTTTGATATTGGTCGCTCACGCAAGGACTTCAGGCTCCGGAGCGCACAACCGAAGGCAAAGGGGCGACTCCGTGAGGCGCTCACGCGCTATGAAGTGATCGGTGAGATCCCCGGTTACGCACTTCTTAAGGTGATGCCCGAGACGGGGCGCACCCACCAGATCCGGGTACATCTAAAGGCGATCCACCACCCGATTGCTGCTGACCCGCTCTACGCACCAAACCACCCGAAGGGGCTTGGGCTCACCCGGATCGCACTCCATGCCGCAGAGATTGACCTACCGCTCCCCTCGGGGGAACGGGCACATATCACCGCCCCGACCCCCTCAGATCTTGAGGCAGCATTTGCCCAGTTTCTTCCCGCGTGATAGAGTGCGACCCACATGCACAAGGTGATTACTCCCGTGAACGCTGAGGGGCGCGCGAAGCTTGGGCTTCGCGCGGGCGACACGGTGCGCGTGGTCCAGAACATCGTTGAGCTCAAGAAAGGTCGCGGTACCGACAAGAAGGAGAAGACGACCAAGAATGCGCGCAAGCAGACCTTTGAGGGCCTGGTGCTCTCAACCAAGCATGGTAGGGAGGCGGGCGGGATGTTCACGGTGCGCGCGACTCTCTCGGGGGTCGGGGTCGAGAAGACCTTCCCGCTCTACTCGCCGGTCATCGACTCGATCGAGATCGTGAAGCGTTCCCGCGTCCGCCGCGCCAAGCTCTACTTTATCCGTGAGAAGGCAGCAAAGGCGGTCCGTCGCCAGCTGCGCAACGCGCGCATGATGCACCTCAAGAGCGACGAGACGATCCCTGTTGAGGTTGTCGCAGACGATGTGGTGGTGGATGCTACCGCAGTTGAAGTAGCGGCAGAGGAAGTGGTCGCTGCGTAGTTTTCATACCGACAAAATCCGAGCCCACGTATGCTCGGATTTTGTTTTTCCACAATTGGTATACGCTACTACCTTGAGCTAGAGTATACTGGGTGCATGGGGAAGAGTGGTCCAAAGCCGAAAGGGAAAGTGAAAATTACGTGGTCTGCGAACTTTGCCTATGCCCTTGGATTGATCGCCTCCGATGGCTGTCTTGCTGGAGGACGACATATCGTTCTGGTATCGAAAGACACCGAGCAGCTTGAAAACTTTATGAAGGCTCTCGCGATTACCGTCCCTATAGGAAAGACAGCATCCGGTTACAATGGGAATATCGCATCTAAAGTCCAGTTCAGTGATGTCCTGTTCTATAATTTTCTGGAAACAATTGGTCTGATGCCTCGTAAGTCAAAAATTATTGGAGAGATACAAATTCCAGCTAAGTACTTCTTTGATTTCTTACGCGGCTCTTTTGATGGTGATGGATGCACCTACTCCTACTGGGATCCGCGCTGGAAGTCGAGCTTTATGTTCTACACTACCTTCGTCTCCGCGAGCTACAAACACATCGAGTGGCTCCGCGACGAGATTCATGCGCAGTTAGGTATTCGTGGACACCTGACGGGGGATGGAAAAAGAGTTATCTTTCAGCTCAAATACGCCAAGGCAGACTCACTGAAACTATTGCGTAAAATGTATTACTCAAAAAAGGTGCTCTGCCTTTCTCGCAAACGATTGAAAATTGAGAAGATGTTAGGTATAGTGGGTGAGTTGCTAGTGAAAAAGAGCAAGAAATTGACAAGATAATGCCCAGGTGGAGAAATTGGTAGACTTACCGCCTTGAGGTGGCGGCGCCGTAAGGCATGGAGGTTCGAATCCTCTCCTGGGCACACAAACACAAAGCCAAAAAATTCCCCAAACAAGGAATCCTTTACAAAGCATCAACATCGGCCACCAGGCAACTGGTGGCCCGACCTCTTTATTTTTATAAAAAAGAGCAGCAGTACGGTACACTTTACCCATGCTCTACACCCGCAAAGGAGATACCGGGACGACGACCGCATTTGGCTGTAATCAGCAGCGGATCTCTAAGTCGTCAGAACTTCCCGAGGCGCTCGGCTCTCTCGACGAGCTCAATGCGTTCATTGGCTTCGTGAAGATGAAGAGCAGCGAGCCGCGGATCGCCACCACGCTGCGCGATGTGCAAGAAAAACTTTTCATCATCCAGGCCGAGACGGCGGGAGCGCAGAAGAAGACAGAGGAGGGGAGTGTGCTCGCTCTCGAGGAGCTGGTGAATGCGATTGAGAAAGAGATTCCGCCACTGAAGGGCTTCTCGATAGCGGGCGGGACCGAGCTCTCAGCGATGCTCGACGTGGCGCGAACGCTCGCGCGCCGCGCTGAGCGCCGCCTCACGGCGGTGAACGAGCTCAAGATCCGCGAGCTCTCTCCGGAGACGCTTGCGTATATGAACCGCCTCTCCTCGCTCCTCTTCGCGCTCGCGCGGCTCGCCAACCACCTCGCGGGCGTCCCCGAGGAGAACCCGAAATATTAAAGTTGCTTCAAAGCCTTCGTTTTAAACTCGATTTTATGTCATACTTTGCTCATGAATCGCTCCGAGAGCTATGCCGCCGTTAAGCCCTCTAAACCTAACGATCTTGAGGCTAAACCAGGTATCGTTGACGACCAGGAACAGATTCTTGCAGGATTTTCTCCCGAAGAGCGAAAGATCATCCGCGAAAGAATGCGTCTCCTCTCGCTCATTCCAAATCACATTGGTAAAGACTTCGAGATGGCAGTCGAGCTGAATACATCGGGCGAAGGATGGCACTGGAACTTCGCTATCAACCACGTCCGTGTTGACCCGAAAGATCTGCTCGAAAAACCCCTCGACTGGTGCCGCCAAACAATGGTGCATGAGGGTGGTCATCGACGCGTGTCACGTGTTGATTTCATTCCGAAAGATATTTGGGAACAGCCGGGTTTTTCTTCGATGATGAACGCGATCGAGGATCCACGCATGGAGAACTTCATTTCTGAAGCGTATCCTCCATATCGCAAGCTCCAGAAGACAGCGTACGAGCACGATCTTGAGTCAGAAAAACGCATGAAAGAATCCGCCGATGGAAAGCTTGGGCGACAGCCACGCTTCATGCAAGCTGGATTTGAATATATCAAGCAATGGTTCAAGCAGACCCAAGGTAAGCCATTCGAGCTCTCCGCAGATTTGCCCGACGACGTACGAGTGGTCGTTAATAAAACTCTCAAGGCAGCCGAGGATTCGTGGCTCCGTTATCCGACCAGAAACGAGGCTGACAAAAGCGAGGAGGTCATTAAAGCGTATGCGGAAAAATCATACGAAATCAATCGTGATCGAGTGTGGCCAGACTTTAAGAAGCTTGTCGAACAAGATATTAAGGATCAAGAAATTCCGGAGTTCCTTAAAGACCTTATGCAAGGAAAGGGCGAAGGAAAACCAGAGGCAGGACAAGGAGAAGGACAGAGTGAAGGCCTTTCGCCACAGGACATCCAAGATATTAAAGATGCAGTTAAAGCGGCACTTGGCGAAAAGGGTGAAGGCAAGCCCATACCTCCTGGCGCGTTGTCGGAAGAACTTAAACAGAAAATCCAAGCCGCGTTTGACGCGCTCCCCGAGGATAAAAAGCGCGAGATTATGGAAGCGGCACGCGCTGAAATAAAGGAATTGGCAGACGAGTTCGCCGCTCAATTTGAGGGTGAATATATTAAAGCCGGAGAACCACAGGGCGAACCAGAATCGGGGACGCTCGAATCCGAAGGTCGTGCATGGAGCGAGGCGGAGCGAGCGGCTGATGACACGCGACACGAGATGCGGCGGCGCATGGAAGAGTCACTTGGGCGTAGCGAAGGCGATCCATATCGAGAGGCACTTACAGAAATGGCCTCATACATCGATGCTCTCACTGGTGATCTGCGTGATGTGTTGGTGAAGCGCAAAATGACCACGACGGAGGCAGGGTATCGTTCAGGAAGGCGCTGGAATATTCGTACCCGCATTAAAGAGCGTATTGCGGATATCCCGCTTATCAAAACCCAGAGTCGAGAACAGCCAGAATCATCTAGCGAAGAAACCGACTACGCGGTCCTACTTCAAATCGATCTCTCCGGTTCGATGAGCCGTGGTAACAAAATCGAAGAGGCGTTTAAAGCGATTGTGCTATTGAGCGAAACATTGAACAATCTCAATATCCACTTCGAGATTGATGGCTTCCAAGACCTCCTTCTCGAATTCAAACGTTTCGAGGAACAGCTCGATGAATCGATGCGGCTTAAACTGAATCAATTGTTGCTTGAAGTTGAAAATGAAAATCCAGATGGACACAATAACGCGGGTGATAACGACGATGGTGCCTGCCTACGAGAAGCATCACAGCATCTGGCTAACCAAACAGCACGGGAGAAGATTTTGATCGTCCTCTCCGATGGCCAACCCGCCATGGATTCAGGGCGCAAGAGTCAGGGACAGCTCGATCGAGAACTCAAGGCGGTTATCCGTGAGATTCGTGAGAATACTGACCAAAAACTCATCGGCATAGGCATCAATTCGAGTGCTGTTTCTAGCTATTACGAAAACAATCTCCCGAATGTCGATGCGAAAGAGCTTGCCGAAACCCTCGGTGAGTTACTGCGTAGCGTGATTGAACGCAACTGACACACCCTGATATACTTCTCTCATGCCCGAAGGCCCTCCCAAAACGGCACCCAAGATACTCGAACAACAGCTCATAGACTTGAGAGAGATTCAGCGCGCACTCGCCGAGGCGAGAGAGGCCGGGGATGTGGCGGCCGCAGAGGCACTTATGGAGCAGCATCGAGATGCAGTCGAGCCGATGGAAGCCTCAACATCTCCAGGAGAGTCGCCAGAAGGTGCCACATTAGCAGATGCCGAACGCATCCTCGGCAAAGAATCGATACTTGGTCCCAAAGCTGTGGAGCAGGTGTTCGGAGTCAAACTAGACCGCATACCAGCCATCCCGTTTTCACAGCAGGAATTGCAACGCGCCAAAGAGCTCGGTCAACAACTCATTTTCTACACCGACGCTCTTTCACCCACTACGCTAGGAGAAAAAGTCAAACCACTTACTCTCGCGAATTTGAAACAGAAATTCACAAAAGCCCACGACGACGGCAAAGTTTTCTACGAACAAGATTGGTACAAGAATGAAGATTTCTTCAAAAAAGAGAAACCGCGCGTTGGTTGGCGACTCACCTCAAAAGATCTACTCCCAGAGTCAACCTCGAAAAACTATCTCGAACAGACCGATGTGCTGATCGAGTATTTACAAAAACAAGTCTTCAAGGGAGCAAAACTTCCGAAACCATATGAAGACGCGATCGCAGAGTGGAAGCGTGAACGAGAAAAGATCGAGCCACTGGCGACAAGCTCGACAGACACCGAATGGAAATGTGGTTCCCAAATGCTTACCGATCTTGCGATCACTAAGCTCACACGAGAATTACCAATCGAAGTCATGTATCGATTTATCCTTAACGATCAGATAAACAAAGATAAACCCCTCCCCTCAGCCTACACATGGACAGCGAGTCGTTCGTCTGGCGGCTACCTCGTGCATGTCGGCGGCTTCGGCGACGCGGGTGCGCTTGTGAGCAGGGGCGACCCCGGCGCTCGCCACGACAATCTCGGCGTCTCGTTCTCCCGCAGTTGATTTTTGAATAGTGAAGAATGAATCTTTGAATCCTCTCCGACCCGTTTAGGGTCGGAGACTCTCGAAAAATTATTCTGATATACTTCACCATATGACACAAACCTCAGTTGCCCCATCTGCCCTCATAAGCCAATCTATAGGCCTTCCGAATTTGGTCATTGTTGAAAGCTCTAAAACTCTTGAGGGGGCCGAGGCACGCGTCCGACAAGATCTAGCGGGCTTTATGAAAGCGTCTGACGCCACCTCGGTGCTTGACCACTTAGAGAAAGGCATAAGCGTCCTCTATATAGAACGAGGTGAGAAGCTCGATCCTCGCGTAGAAACAATTGTGACCACCTATGCGGCTGGTATGGCGAGCTTCGCTTCACCCAGCGGTCTTGTATCTGCCAGCTTCGATCCGATGCACACAGCCCTCACCATCGTTATTTCCCGTGACGCTCTTGAAAAGAGCTACCCACAGCTTCTCACTTACGCCGGTGCTGTCACTTCTATTTCATAAATCATATGTCTGAACGCCGACCAACTGCAAAGAGAGAGAAACCAGGACGCGAACCGTTCATCGTAGAGAAGGACGAGTCGGTGTCGTACCTTGGAGTCGAAGTGCCTAAAGGCGAAGGCGGTCCACTCGTCCCAGGTCGTCAGGAATCAGAAAATTATTTTTATACGGAAGAGGATTACCTGTTGCGCCGAGAGATGGCGACGTCAATCGCGCTCAATAAACCAATTCTCTTTGAAGGCGGCACCGGCATAGGCAAAACTTCAGCCGTTGCCGCGATGTGTGCCGAGCTCAACCTCAATTTCTGCAAGGTGTCCTTCGCGCGCGATATGGCGATTGAGGACGTAATCGGCGGTAAGACTATTGTTAAAGAGGGTGACGCAGAAGTCGTGAAATGGTACGACGGCAACTTGATGGTCGCGATTCGCCACGGCGGTATCGCCCTTCTCGACGAATACAACTTTCAAGGCAGCAAAGTCGGCTCGCGTGTGAACCCAGTCATTGATGCAATTTTGAACGGGAGAAAAGAAATATCGCTGCCCGAAAATGACAACGAGCGTGTGATGGTGCATCCCAACTTCCGCCTTGTCGCTGCGCAGAATCCTCCAGGCACCGAAGAGGGCCAAGAATTTACCGGACGTGAACAGATGTCCGCCGAGACATTCGGACGATGGACGTTTAATAAACTTCCCCTTGAAATGAGTCGAGACATGCGCGACAAACGTCTCGCAGGCATGATGGGAGAATCTGTTGATATCAAATTGCCTCCTGAAGCCTTCCGCAAGCTCGGCGAGGGCGTTCCGTTCCACGAACTCAAAGACATTCCTGGAATGACGCATTGGCGTCGTGCTGCCCTCGATGTGCTTGACCAGCTCAAAGCCAAGTCTACCGGTGCAGATCGCGATATGGCCAAGACACAGCGCCAGCGCCTCTACTTCAACCCGCGCCTTGAGCAAGGACTTCTGAACTACGTCTCTCGCTTCTATCGGGGAGACGTAAACCAGGTATGGGGCGAAGCATTCGAGCACCTTATCGTCGGCATGTACAAAGATGAGGCTGATCGCCAGGCGGTGCGTGAATTGCTCACGCTAAACGCCTACGAGCCACAGACCGACACGAAACGCAGGCCACTCGGCGATGCTGAGCGAGCTGAACAAGAAGGGGCAGAAGAAACATGGGCAAAAGTTGCTGAATTTGAAGACAAACTTGCTACTAAGATTTCTGCCCTCGAACAGGAGCTTGGCGTTTCATCTGGTGAGAGTAAAGAAATATCGCTTGCCGACGCAGAAAAGATTCTTGGAAAGGAGTCCGTGCTCGGAGCGAAAGATGTGGAACAAGTGTTCGGAGTCAAACTAGATCGCATACCAGCCATCCCATTTTCACAGCAGGAATTGCAACGCGCTAAAGAACTCGGTCAGCAACTCATTCTCCAAGTTGATTCAATGACTCACAAGGGGGGACTGATGTCTCGTGAGAAGAGTGCTCCGCTCACGCTTGAGAATCTGAAACAGAAATTCACAAAGTCCCACGACGATGGCAAAGTTTTCTACGAACAAGATTGGTACAAGAATGAAGATTTCTTCAAAAAAGAGAAGCCGCGCACCGGCTGGAGGCTCACATCAAAAGACCTCGTTCCTGACTCCACGAGTAAGAGCTATCTCGAGCAAACTGATGTACTCGTCGAGCATTTGGAGAAACAGATTTTCAAAGGTGTCGAGGTACCAAAACAATATAAGGATGCCATTGCCGAATTCAAGCGCAAGAGAGCAGAGATTGAACCGCTCGCAAAAAGTGGAACAGATGCGGAATGGAAAAAAGGTTCCCAGATGCTCGCTGATCTCGCGATTACCAAACTTGCCCGCGAACTGCCGGTCGAGGCCATGTACCGCCTCATTTTGAACGACCAAACTCGAAAGGATAAACCGCTCCCCTTAACCTACACATGGACAGCGTGTCGTGCGTCTGGCGGCAGCCTCGTGGATGTCGGCTGCTTCGGCGACGCGGGTGCGGCTGTGGACGGGGGCAGCCCCGACGTTCGCTACGACCGTCTCGGCGTCTCGTTCTCCCGCAGTTGATTTTTGAATACCGAATAATGAAGTCTTGAGTCCATGCTGACCCGTTCAGGGTCAGCATCCGCGCAAATTTTTTGCTAGTATGGACATACGGCTAATGAAGCGTCATTTACGGATGTCGCTCGCCGAAAAACACTGCTTGTCCGCCATTAGCGCAAACGGTTGAAGTAATGGGACAGTGCGCACATCCTATAACCCGAAACAGCTCACGCCTTTCGCGCATGCGAAACGCTGGGGCGAAGCCACGGACGATGGCGGACAAAACGAGTCGTACGTCTGACGGCAACCTCGTGAATGTCGGCAACTTCGACGACACGGGTGCGAATGTGAACAGGAACAACCCCGACAATCGCAACGACAATCTCGGCGTCTCGTTCTCCCGAAGTGTTTCCAACACCACTCAGATGAGTGGTGTTGGATTTTTCGTATACTTGATCCATCCGCCGACCATGCTACCGATCTCGATTATTTTCTCAGAGAGCGAGGCGAATCCGGCATCGTTGATGCTCCCCGTTTTATACGCAAGGCGCAGATGGGTCGTGAGCATCTTGAGTGTTACGTCCGCTTTATTAAGTATCAAAAGCCGAGACGCTCCCTGCTTGCTTTGTGCAAGGTAGAGAAGCTCGATGATTTCGAGTATGGTATTTTCTATTCTCACACCGAGCGTGTACCGTTCCGGTTTTTTGAATTTCAAGACTCGCTTGTGCGCAGCAAGGTACAATTGGCTCACTTTATGGAAAACGATCGGCTCGGTGTACGTCTCGACAGTGGATTGGGTCATAAGGATTTATTTAAGCTCATAATCTCCAAGGAGAACATTTTCGCCGCGTGGCGGGAGTTCCAGAAGTGGAAGATGAGCAAACAGGACGTGCTCGCATTTTCAGAACATTTTGAAGAGCATCTCTTGCAATTGCACTACGACCTTGCAAATGGGCGATACCGACATGGACCCTATATACGCTTCCTCATTCAGGATCCGAAACAGCGTAGTATCGCCAAAGCAAGCGTCCGCGATCGCGTCCTGCATCACGCCATCTGTCGCGTGATCACGCCGAGCTTTGATAATGCATTTGTATTTGATACGTACTCGAGCCGCAAGACCAAGGGCGTCCATCGAGCGATCGAACGGCTCGTACGTTTGGCGTGGCGACTATCCCGAAACAACACACAGACCGTCTGGATGCTTAAGTGCGATATACGAAAGTTTTTCGAGAGTGTTGGCCATGACAGATTGCTTGAGTTATGTACGAGACGCATTGATGACAGTCGTGTTATGGCCCTACTCAAGAATATTCTCGGTAGTTTTGAAGCGGAACCTAGAACTAGAAAGAGTATCCCTCTCGGCAACCTCACTTCACAGCTCTTTGCTAACATCTATCTCGACCGATTTGATCAGTATGTGAAGCGCGAATTGCGTTTCAAGAATTATCTCCGCTATACCGACGACTTCATACTGCTCTCCACTGATCGCGAAGAACTTGAACGCACCTTACCGCTCATACGGGATTTTCTCTTACGTGACCTCAATCTCGATTTGCACCCAACAAAAGTCACATTTCGGAAGTGGCATCAAGGCGTCGACTTTCTTGGCTATGTGCATTTTCCGCATCACCGAGTTATCCGTACGAAGACAAAGAAACGTATGATTCGAAAACTGCGCAATCGAAAAGAAACTTTTGAAGCTAGAGACATCGACGAAGATGAGTTGCGCCAAACGGTAGCATCGTATCTCGGTGTTCTCTCGCACTCTCAAAACAGAGGATTGGCGAGACGCATTCGTCGTGATTTTCTCCCTAAGGGTAAGGCTCTTACCGAGTAACTTATCAGCGCGTTGCTTGGGGCATCTTTTCAAGATTCGTGGTATAAAAATCTGGTGCGCCCGCCTGCGGCTAGGCGGACATGGTGGTCGTAGCTCAATTGGTAGAGCATCTGCTTGTGGAGCAGAAGGTTGTGGGATCGTGACCCATCGACCACCCAAAAAAGATTGTGCTACCATCTCCACATGAAAACTCTCTTTGGCGGCATTGCCCTTATCATAGTCCTCGGGATCGGCGGTTTTATTTACCGTAATGCGCTTGAGCACCCATCTCGGACGATCGCGTGCCCGCTCGACGCACAACTGTGCCCCGACGGCACGGCGGTGACGCGCACCGGCCTCTCCTGTACCTTCCCCGCATGCCCGCCACCCAACGTAACGCTCGCCGACCTCGGTATATCCTTTGCGCTCCCTGCTACACTCCAAGATGCTCCGCTCGCCGACTCAAGCGCGCAGTTCAATTATGACCTGGTGACGAACGCGTCATCGACGGCGTCGGGGAGTGTCTATATCTACCGGTACCCGATCGCCGCTTCTTCGACCGCGCTCGCGACGATACAACAGACAGCGATAACGACTCCATCGGGGCTCCCGGCGCGTGCTACGGCGCTCACCTCAACGGCGCTCGGGAACTATCGCTTTACGGTGGTCGGGATCGAGCGCAACGAGGGCGTCCTCATCACCGCCTACTACCTCGCCCGAGCCACCGACGTGCTACGTTTTGACGCAGTTGATACCGATGTTCGTAATTGGACGGATCCCCAGCTCGACCCGACGACGCTCCCGGCGCACCAGGCGCTCCGTGCACTCCTCTCGACACTCCAAGGACAGTAGCCTCGTGCTACACTAGAAACATAATTATTACCACTATGAACAATACTCTTTCTGAATTACTCGAGAATAGCGGGATACGAATCGCGATGATTGGTGCACTCTCGATCCTCGCGCTCTACCTCCTTGCCCAAACCATCACACTCGCGGCAGACTTCGGTCGCTCGGGCGTGCCCGCGACCGATACCATCACCGTGCAGGGAAGTGGCGAGGTCTCAATTGTCCCTGATGTCGCAAAGATCTCGTTTAGTGTCGAGAACGTCGCGGCGACCGTCGCAGTAGCGCAAGCGGCGACTACCAAACAGACCGACGCGGCACTCGCCGCGATGAAGGCGGCGGGTATTGCTGACAAGGACATCAAGACGACCTCCTACTCAATCTCACCGCAATATGCCTACCCGACCCCATGCTATGGGATCACGTGCCCGGTGCCCGTTGACGGCTACACCAGTGGTTCACCAAAGATCACCGGCTACCAGGTGTCGCAGAGTGTGCAGGTGACGGTGCGCGAGCTCGATGGCGTCGGTGCGGTTCTCGAGAGTCTCGGCAAGCTCGGTGTTCAGAATGTATACGGCCCCAACTTCGCCCTCGACGACTCGACGGCAGCCTATGCCGCCGCACGTGCCGACGCGATCATGAAGGCGAAGCAGCAGGCCACCGTTCTCGCGAAGCAGCTTGGCGTTCGTCTCGGGAAGGTCGTGAACTTCTCCGAGTCGAGTGGTGGCTACCCGTATCCGGTGATGTACGACATGGGGATGGGAGGAGCCAGCAAGGTCTCAGCTCCCAATATCCCGGCAGGTGAGAACACCTACAACGCCTCAGTCTCCATCACCTACGAGATCCGCTAGTTGACGCCTTGGGCGACGTGCGGTATGCTCTCAATATCAGAGAGCCCGCAGGGCTTTTTTATTTACTAGCCACCTTCGCATGACCTCACTATTTACCTATCTGAAACATGTGCGCGAGGAGTTTGCGCATATTGTTTGGCCGAGTAATCATACCGCGCTCGCGCACACGCTTGTGGTGATCGTCATTGCGCTCGTGATCGCGCTCTTTGTGAGCGTGCTCGACTACTTCTTTGGGCTGGGCGTGAGCTACATCACTGGCGTCTAACTGCAGCACCATGGACACGACTGAACACCACTACGACGGAGAGGGAGATGCAGGGATGGCAGACATCGCACCAGCGATGCGTAAGGAAGTGCGTGACGAGGTGACGCCGCGCGAGGAGGATGCGCGCTGGTACACCATCCACACCTACGCGGGCTATGAGAATGCGGTCGAGCGCAACCTCAAGCAGCGCATCGAGTCTTTGGGTATGGAGGGGAAAATCTTTAAGGTGATCGTCCCAACCGAGAAGAAGATCCGGGTGAAGAGTGGCAAGCGCATCGTTGAAGAGGAGAAGATCTACCCGGGCTATATCCTGGTGCGCATGATTGTGGACGACGATTCCTGGTTTGTGGTCCGCAACACCCCACGGGTCACCGGCTTTGTGGGCAGCGGCAACACGCCAGTGCCGATGGAGGAGGCCGAGGTCGCAACACTGATGAAGCGGATGACCGCAGAGGCGCCTAAGCATCGCATTGACCTCGTGAAGGAGGATCCAATCGTGATTACCGACGGTCCCTTCAAAGACTTGGAGGGCAAGGTGGGTGAGATCGATGAAGATCGCGGCAAGGTGAAGGTGATGGTCTCGATGTTCGGCCGCGAGACGCCGGTCGAGCTCGACTTTTTGCAAATTCGTAAACTCTAAGGTACTCTCATCACACCTATGGCAACTATTGTAAAAAAGATAAAGCTCCAGATCCCCGGCGGGGCGGCGACGCCCGCGCCCCCGGTGGGCACCGCGCTCGGCCCTGCGGGCGTGAACATTGGGCAGTTCGTGACCCAGTTTAACGCCGCGACCGCGGAGAAGCGCGGCACGATCATCCCGATCGAGCTCTCGGTCTATGACGACCGGACCTTCACCTTTATCATGAAGAATCCGCCGGCCTCGCGCCTCATCCTCAAAGCCTTGGGGATCGAGAAGGGCTCGGGTAAGGCTAAGGAGAAGAAGGCGGGTACCATCACCATGACGCAGATCGCGACCATCGTCGCGGAGAAGATCCCCGACATGAACGCCACCTCTCACGAGGCCGCCGCCCGCACCATCGCTGGCACCGCAAGGTCAATGGGCATCGATGTGACCAAATAGGGAACATCGATGAACCTTGTGAGGTAGTTTTAGAGCGTAGCGAAGAAAAATAGCCACAAGGTGTACAGCTCCTGTAGTGAATTAGCACTCTGATTGCACCACCCCGCTAATATCGGAGTATGAAATACCAGCGTCTGAGCGTGGAGGGAACGTGAAGAAATACAGCAGGGACCGATTTCAGAGAAGTGTCTGATGAGGAGATTGCGAAAGTAGAGTACAGACCATTGATTTTTGAGCATATCTACTCTATAATTAACAATGCTGTTAATTCTTACATCTAAATTTTAAAAAAATAGTATGGCTATGCGCCTATTGAGATCCGTTCTGATTGTAGTAGTACTTTCAATTATAAGTTGGGTTTCGTATACAGAATACTACGTAGCATTTAGAGACCCTTACCCGCATTATCCCTCAGGCATAATTCTTTATATGCTCATTTTAACGATTTTTTTAATTTCTTATTACTTCTTCAATTTTATTGTTTGTAGAAATGAGAAAATTTTATCAAATTATTTTCGCCCCACTTGGCCAAAGCGACCCCGAGCCCTTTTAGTTCTCGCACTAACGCCCATAGGAAATTTTTTCACGATTCCGGTCCCCTTCTTTCTAACGTGTCTGCTTATGGTTCTGTCTTTATTTGAGTCGGGACTAAAAGCAATTAATGCTTTTGTTTTTTCGGCTCACTTCGTGGTCTTTTGCACAGCAATAGTAGGGGCGTACATCTTTGAGTGTATTGCCATGGATCAAGGTTGGAAGAGAATGTCCTATGCAGGAAGACTCATAATTTATTTGTTAGGTATGTATCTTTTTGCTAGTGTTCTGACAGGAATGTCTTATATCTAACTTCGTCCCATTCGAATACTGTGTCCCGCTCGTAGCATACGAGATGTCACCAACCATACCCCGTTCCAATCTGGGTATGTGCCATATGTACCGGAGTATGGAAGCCCCACGGGGGGTGGTGCAATCAGAGTGCTAATGCACCTGTAAGGAGTTGATGTGTCTCATTTTCGTTCTAGAGTTATGAATCGATACGTAAAGCCGGAGGACTCGTGTGGCTCGTCTGAAATAATTTTTGTGAACTCGTTTTCATAGGGAGGAAAGAATGTATCGGCGCCTCTGGCGCCGGTTTGCTTTTTAACCTCCCCATCTATAGAGTAGGCCTGTGTTCAACCAGTTCTTTGGAGGGCCAAATGGCCACCTCGTTCAATGAAATCAGTGTTCATGTTCTCGCGCGGACGGTTGTCGACCGTGAAGTGGTACGCGCATGGCTCGACGAGATGGGAGCTGACGAATTCGAGATCCCCTCGGAGGAAGCAGTAACCGACCCGGCACTCCTGGTGGCGCTTGCGGCTAAGCAGTGCTACATGGCGTTCCAGCCGGGGCTCAACCCCAACGTCAACAAAGTGCGCAGTGACATGGTCGACTACCTCGACAACGTCCTGAAGCAGCGGCACGGCTCGGTGCTCGAGCACGCCGTCTTCACCCTCGGCATCAACGGCTGTTCGCGCGTCTTCACGGGCGAGATGAATCGACACCGCGCAGGCGTCGGCATCTCGGAGCGGAGCATGCGTTACATCCGCTACACCAACATCCGCTTCTGGATGCCGGAGTGCTTTCGCGCGGTCGAGAGCGACTCACCCGAGATCGCCGACAAGAAGACGCGCAGCCGTACGCTTCTGGCCGAGCAATTCGCGAGTCAGGAGCGCATGATGAGCACCTTTGCGCACATCTGGCAGGAAGAGCTCGCGCCGACGAGCACCTTCCACGCCAAGAAGGTGCTCACCTCGGCGTTCCGGCGCGGCATCGGGATGGGGATCGCCACCGGCGGCGTATGGTCGCTCAACCTGCGCGCGCTCCGGCACGTCGTCGCTCTCCGCACAGATGCCGGTGCCGAAGAAGAGATCGCGCATGTCCTGCGGAAGGTGGGCGAGATCATGATCGCGCAGGTACCCGAACTGTTCCAGGACTTCAAGCTGGTCAACGGCTCGATGGTTCCCGAGTACGAGAAGGTCTGACCTTCGAGGGGCGTCAGTTAGCGGCGGGACGTGTCCCGCCGCTTTCATTTTTTCTTCGCGTCGCGGTCAGTCCAGAGCCGTGGGATCATCGCCTGGGGCGTCCAGCTTTTCTTCAACTTTTTTATATCGTGCGAGTTCGCGTACTTACCGGTCGAGGTGTAATCGCGAGCGAGAATCGGCCCGGTCTCAAAGAAGACAATCTGCGCAATGCGTCGCCCCACCACGAGCGGGATGATGTAGTTTTTAGAGTTATTGGTGATCTCCATCGTCCAACGGTTGACGTAGCCTACGTCGCCCCAGCCGGCACACTTGCACACCTCGATAAAATTGCGCCCCATCGAGGAGCGCGCCTTCATCATCGTCGTGATCGAGTCACGGCCGCCGATAAATTCGTTGGTGTGTCCAAGTACCGTCTCACCCGGCCGGAGCATAATAACCTTGTCGTTTGGTTTAATGCCGTCCCATTCAAAATGATATTTCTTGAATGCCTCTTTGGCCCTGATAGCGCGTTCAGGCTTATCTGCTCCCCACACATGGCGTGTGTGCTCCTCGCTCCAGATGTTATAGAGGGAGTGGTTATAGTTTGGTGGCTGCTCGCGAAAGAACCATTCGCCAAGCGTTACATCGTAGCTTGAGGTCGCTAAGTGCGCACGCTTAAAGGGCTCGATCATAATCGTCCCCGCCTTCTTATGCTCAAGTATTTTCCGGTCAGATAAGGCCATTGTGGCGATTATACTCCTTTCCCTGTACCATTGCTCGCGGGTCAACAAAAGGAGATCCCATGGGCCAGTACATTGTGTTTGACGGAATGGATGGGTCGGGCAAGGGCACCCAGATGAAGCTCTTGCAGGAACGGTTCGGTGCCACGGCTGTGTTCACCCGAGAACCGGGTGGAACGCCGTTCGCCGAGGAAATCCGGAGAGTCGTCCGCGACAACCCGCTCGCGGCTACCTCGACGGGGCTCAACAACTTCCTCTTGTTCTGGGCGGCACGCGAGGAGCTACAGCAGAATCTCGTGGCACCGGCGCTTCAGGCAGAGAGGCACGTGTTCTCTGACCGGGGCGACTCGTCGACCTACGCGTTTCAGCTGTGGGGCGAACAACATCGCGAGTTGCTGGGTCTGTTCAAGCTCTTGCGTTACTTCGTGTTCGAGAAGTCGCGCGAGCGTCGCGCGCCCGATCTCTACATCATCTTCGACTTGCACCCGCGAATCGCGCGCGAGCGGGTGATGGCAGACAGCGCGCGCGAGCAGAACCACTTCGACATGCGCGATCTCGAGTACTACCAGCGGGTTCGTGAGGGGTTCCACAGCTTCGCGAGCCAGTGGCCAGCGGTATTTCTCGATGCGACGCGGCCTCCTGCCGAGGTTCACCAGGACGTTCTCGATCTGCTCGCGTCTCGGGGGATCGTTCCTTGAACACAACACCGGCGCGCCTTGGCGCGCCGGCACATTTTTAGATAGTAAGGTAGGATAGAAATCATGCAGTTTTCGAACATCAAGAAACAGGATAAGGCGGTCTATGAGGCCATTGTCGGCGAGGAGAAACGACAGAAGGAGGGGCTCGAGCTCATCCCGAGTGAGAATTATGTGAGCCGAGCGGTGAAGGAGGCGATGGCCTCCTCCCTCACCAATAAATACTCGGAGGGGTATCCGGGTCGCCGCTACTACGGCGGCCAGGAGTATACCGATCAGGTAGAGCTGCTCGCTATCGAGCGCGCCAAGAAGCTCTTTGGTGCTAAGTATGCCAACGTACAGGCCCTGGGCGGCGCCAATGCCAACATCGCCATGTACTTCGCCCTCCTTAACCCCGGCGACACGATCCTCGGGATGGACCTCTCGCACGGCGGGCACCTCACGCACGGCCACCCCGTGACGTATCTCACCAAGATCTTCAACTTCCAGAGGTACAAGATGAAGAATATCGAGACGGGTGAAATAGACTATGCCGAGATGCGCCGCACGGCAAAAAAGATTAAGCCCAAGATTATCCTCGCCGGCTTCTCGGCCTATCCGCGCGAGCTCGACTATAAAAAGTTCGTCTCGATCGCACGCGAGGTCGGTGCAATAGCGGTGATGGATATCGCACACATTGCTGGCCTCATCGCAGGGAAGGCAGTTAAGAATCCTTTCGACTACGGCTTTGACATCATGACGAGCACGACCCACAAGACGCTCCGGGGCCCGCGTGGCGGCTTGATTCTCGTGCGCGAAAGCGAAGAACTCGCGAAGTCGATTGATAAGGCGATATTCCCTGGCCTTCAGGGCGGCCCGCACATGCACCAGATTGCCGCCAAGGCCGTCGCCTTCGGCGAGGCGCTGAAGCCGTCGTTTAAGAAGTATGCGAAGCAGATATTGAAAAACACCAAGGCGATGGAGCAGGCCTTCAAGAAGCATAAGGCGCGCATGATCACGGGCGGGTCTGACAATCACCTGATTCTTCTCGATGTGTGGACCTCGTTCGGGATCTCGGGCGGGGAAGCAGAGGCGCTGCTCGACAGAGCTGGCATCACGCTCAATAAAAACGCGATCGCTGACGACACGCGCAAGCCGATGGACCCCTCCGGGATCCGCTTCGGCACACCGGCGATGACGACGCGCGGCTTTAAAGAAAAGGACGCCAAGCGTGTCGCCGAGATAATGATCGAGGTGCTTACGAAGCGTGACGACGTGGCCGTGAAGCGCTCTCGGCAGGAGATCAAGAAGCTCGCGCTCACTCACCCGATCCCCGAATCATTTTCCTAGCACGCCCCATTGGGACGACGAGGTGGTATGATATATCATACCTTTAGCGTTTTACCCATGACTCACATTTCCAAGAAAAGGATCAAGAAAGAAGTCGCGACAGAGCTCGCAGATCAGTTTCTGACTTTTCTATCACTCGCAACGAGTAAAAAGGAGGCACGCATTCTTGCCAACGAACTCCTTTCACAGACGGAGCGTGTGATGCTCGCGAAGCGTCTCGCGGTGGTCGTGCTCCTGGTGCGCGGGTACTCGTTTGGACAAATCGAAGAGGCGCTCGGGGTCACGCGCCAGACAGCTATACGAGTGTGGAAAGACGTAAAGCTCGGGAAGTATGACCACATAGCGCGCTATGCACGAAAACATACCAATCACTTCAAAAAAGAAGCATTTATAGAAAAACTCATCCGCACCATTCATCTTGGCATGCCTCCACGCGCGGGGAAGGGTCGTTGGAAATTTCTCGACAAATCCCTCTCGGGCTCATGAGTAAAAGGTATGATATATCATACCTTTTGTCCCGACCGTAAACCGTAAGGGGGGTTTGCTATACTCAAACATATGGAGGAGAAGATACAGAAGGCAGTACAGGGGGCGCTTGCGGATATGGGCGCAGGCGACGTTGCGTTTGCGATTGGGCGGCCGAACGGGGTGAGCTTCGGCGATTACGCGACCAACGCGGCACTGGTAGCAGCAAAGCAGCTGGGTAAGAATCCGCGCGAGCTCGCCGAACAGCTCGCAGACACACTCAGGTCCTCGACTACGCTCGGACCGACCTCGATTGCTGCAATCGAGGTCGCGGGGCCTGGATTTGTGAATATTACGCTCGCGCGCGAGGCAGTGGCGCTTGCGGTGGCCGAGGCCGAGGTGCAGGGGAGTGAGTGGGGGAAGGGGACCGCGAGCTCCGGCGTGCGCACGATTGTCGAGTACGGGAACCCCAACGCTTTTAAAGAGATGCACATCGGGCATTTGGTGGGGACGGTAGTCGGCGAGTCTGTGGCGCGACTTATTGAGAATGCTGGCGCGACCTTGGCGCGCGACACCTTCGGCGGCGACATCGGCCCAAACGTCGCGAAGGCGCTCTGGGGGCTGCAGAAAGCGGGTGTCACGGAGCCGAGCGCGACTGATCTTGGTACCGCGTATGCCGCTGGCTCAAACGCGTATGACACCGATGAGACCGCGAAGGTAGAGATAGACGCGCTCAATCAGGCGATCTATGCGGGGAGCGACGCGGCGCTGATGGATCTTTGGCGCCGCGGGCGCGAGGTCTCGATGGAGGAGTTCCGTCGTATTTGGAAATTGCTCGGCACGCACTTTGACTTTGAATTTTTCGACAGCGACACGACCGAGACGGGACTGCGAGTAGTGAAGGACGGCCTCGAGAAGGGCGTGTTCGAGATGAGTGACGGCGCAGTTATCTATAACGGAGAGAAAAAGGGTGTGCACACAATGGTTTTCATCACCTCACATAACACGCCTACCTATGAGGCTAAAGATATCGGTCTCGCGTTTCTTAAAGAGGAGCGATGGCCCTCGGACAAGGTAATTATCGTCACTGGCAATGAACAGACCGGCCGTTTCAGAACCGTTCTTTCGGCGCTCGCAGAGCTCGCGCCGAACCTCGCAGCCAAGATGGAGCACCTCGCGACCGGTTTTCTCAAACTCACTTCAGGCAAGATGTCTTCGCGAGAGGGAAATGTCGTCACTGCTGCAGACTTCATTACGAGTGTTGTCGAGAAGACGAGTGAGAAGAATGCTGACCCACTCGTCGCAGAGCAGGTGGCGGTGGGCGCGATCAAGTATATGATTCTGCGTCAAGCGCCAGGATCCGACATTATTTTTGACGAAGCAAAGTCACTCTCACTTGAGGGCGACTCGGGGCCATATCTGCAGTACGCGCTGGTGCGCGCTAAGTCAGTCGTCGCAAAAACAGACGAGACGAACTCGTCAAAAGGTATGATATATCATACCAGTAGCACCAAACACTCGGATGAAGCATATGTGCTGGAGCGAATCACGCTGCACTTCCCGGAGGTGGCGGCGCGCGCCGCGAGCTCGCGTGCGCCCAATCTCTTGGTGAACTACCTCACCGAGCTCGCGGGGGAGTGGAATGCGTTTTATGCCAAAGAAAGAATCATTGGTGGCGAGCACGAGGCGCACAAGCTCTTGGTCGCGCGTGCGTTCATCAATACGATGACCAACGGACTCACTTTGCTCGGTATCCCCACCCCAGAGAGGATGTAGCTTGCGTGAAGTGAGACTTCACGGTAAATTCACGCGCACAGGCCGTTCACTCCCGGACGGACCTGCAACCAAGGAGTTCTCGATGACGACAGCACAGAAGCGGCGCCACGCGCTGCATCGCATCCTTCGTTCCGGCGATACCCCGGAGCCCGTCAATCCGACGGACAAGAAAGAGGCGATGATCGATGCGCTGGGCAGCGAGTCCACGAAGGACGTGAAGCCGCAAATGACCCGGCCGCCGGCCCACTCGGGCTACCACGCCGGCGCTCGGCGCTGAAGCGCCACTTCCAGGAAGTACGACAGCCGCCCCGCGCGGCTGTTCCCTTTTTAGCCTGTAAACGCTACGATACGCAGATATGGTAGATGTTCCCGTAAAGTCTGATGCCGCCAAGCGCGAGGAAGAGATCCTCGCGTTCTGGGCGCAAGAGCAGATCTTTAAAAAGTCGCTCGAGAAACCCTCGCCTAAGGGCGACTTCACCTTCTATGAAGGGCCGCCCACTGCCAACGGGATGCCGGGCATTCATCATCTTGAGGCGCGTGCGTTTAAAGACGCGATCCCGCGCTACAAGACGATGCGTGGCTACCGGGTGGAGCGCCGCGCCGGCTGGGACACGCACGGGCTCCCGGTCGAGCTGCAGGTCGAGAAAGCGCTCGGCTTCTCTGGTAAGCCCGACATCGAGAAGTACGGCATCGCGGCGTTTAATAAGAAGTGTCGCGAGAGCGTTTTTGAATATATCGATCTGTGGGCCAAGTTCACCAAGCGTATCGGCTACTGGGTCGACGACACCACCGCCTACTTCACCTTTGACGCCTCCTATATGGAGGTATTGTGGAATGTCTTCGCGAAGACCGAGAAAGATGGCCGCCTCTATCGCGACTATAAGGTGGTGCCCTGGTGTCCGCGCTGTGGGACCGCCCTCTCCTCCCACGAGCTCGCACAGGGCTATGCCGAGGTGAAGGATCTCACCATCACCGCAGAGTTCAAGCTCGTCGACGATCCGACGACGTCACTTCTCGCGTGGACCACGACGCCGTGGACACTACCCGGGAATGTGGCACTCGCTGTGGGCGCGAAGATTACGTATGCGGTGATTGAAAAGAAGGATGAAGGGACAGGACCTGCTGTGCGATTTATCCTCGCGAAGGATCGTGTCGAATCACATTTTGGCACCGAGGGGTACACCATCGTTGCAGAGGTGAAGGGGAGTGAGTTGGTGGGAAAGAAGTATCAGCCGCTCTATGACTACGCCGAGAAGCTCGCGCAGGGGAGCGAGAAACAAAAGTTTGAAAAAGCATTTCAAGTGTATGCAGCCGACTTTGTGACGACCGAAGACGGCACAGGGATCGTCCACACCGCGGTGATGTACGGGCAAGAAGACTTCGAGCTCGGACACCAGGTCGGGCTGCCCAAGGTGCACCTCGTCTTTCCTGATGGGAAGTTTACCCACGGGACGGGCTCTCTCGCTGGGAAATCGGTGGTCGAGGAGACAACATCGGTTGAGATACTGAAAGATCTCCAGACACGCGGCCTCCTCTTCTCGAAGGCGCCGTATACCCATACCTACCCCTTCTGTTGGCGCTGCAAGACGCGGCTCATCTACTACGCGCGCAACTCGTGGTATATCCGCATGCATGACCTCCGCGACACGCTCGTTGCCGAGAACAACAAAATCCACTGGGAGCCAAAATATATCCGTGAGGGGCGCATGGGCGAGTGGCTCGCGGGTGCCAAAGACTGGGCCATCAGTCGCGAGCGCTACTGGGGTACGCCACTCCCTATTTGGCAGAGTGCCGACGGGAGCGAGCGGATCGTTGTCGACTCAATCGAGATGCTGAAACAGCACACCAAGAAATCGGGTAACACGTATTATGTGATGCGTCATGGCGAGTCGGAAAATAACCTACTGCAGATTGCGAGCTGTGATTTGGGCCCTGCATATGGCATTACGGAAAGGGGTAAAGAACAGTCTCAAGTGGTGGCAGAAAAACTTAGTACGAAGCATATTGATCATATCTATGCATCGCCACTTCGGCGTACTCGCGAAACAGCAGAGTATATTGCAGAACAGCTTGGTTTTGATAAAAGTTCCATACGGTATGATACGCGACTCCGTGAATTCGGTTTCGGAGAACTTAATGAGGGACCAATTGATGCGTTCACTCTATTTCGTACTACTCATGCATACGATGAAAAGATCCCAGGAGGGGAGAGCTATCAGGATGTTAAGAAACGCGTGGGCGAGTTCATCAACGAAATTGAAGCAACTCAGTCCGGAAAGAACGTACTTATAGTTACGCACGGAGCGGGGGTTGAAATGCTTCAAGCAGTAGCACTTGGCGCAAACAAGATCGTCTCATCAAAAATACCAGACAGTGCACACACTCATCGAGGTGAGTTACGCGAACTTGAGTTCATCCCGCTCCCGCATAATGAAGACTATGAGCTTGATCTGCATCGGCCCTATATTGATGCGGTGGTGCTCATGAGCGAGAAGGGAACAGAACTCAAGCGCGTCTCGGAGGTGATGGATGTATGGTTCGACTCCGGTGCGATGCCCTTTGCCCAAGCAGCCAAAGAGCGCGGCAGCGAGTCACTCGATGCATTTCTAAAAAAAGTGGCGTATCCAGCCGACTATATCTGTGAAGCGATCGACCAGACGCGCGGCTGGTTCTATACCCTGCTTGCGGTGGGCGTCCTCTCGGACCGCGGCACCTCGTATAAAAATGTCATCTCGCTTGGCCACCTCCTCGATGCCGAGGGACAGAAGATGAGTAAGTCGAAAGGGAATGTGGTCGATCCGTGGGTTGAGATCGAGACGTGGGGCGTGGATGCGCTCCGATTTTGGATGTACAGCGTGACGCAGCCGGGTGACTCGAAGAACTATGATGAGAAGACGGTTAAAGAGGCGGCCAAGGTGCTCTCGTGGATAGAGAATAGCGCCAAATTCTACACCTTGTTTAAAGATACCGAGCGTACGGAGGGTGCAGAGACCGTACTCGATCAGTGGATGCGTGCCCGTACGCGCGCCACGGTCGCGCTTATGACCGAGGCACTCGACGACTACCGCCCCTTTGAGGCGACACGCGCGCTCGCGAGTCTCGCCGAAGATCTCTCGCAGTGGTATGTACGTCGCGTGCGTGATCGCGTGCGCGCGGGAGACGCTGCTGCACTCACGACACTCCGCGAGACGCTCCACACAATCGCACGTCTGGCGGCACCGTTTGCACCCTTCCTCGCTGAAGAGGTGTATGTCCACGTGAAGCAGGAGCGTGACCCTGAGAGCGTGCACCTCGCTGACTGGCCTGAAGTCTCGACCTCCATTCTGCAAAAGATATTCCATCCATCAGACGATATGAAGCTGATTACAGATATGGCGCGTGTCCGCGTGCTCGCATCAGAGGCGCTCCAAATGCGACAAAAAGCTAATGTGAAAGTGCGCCAGCCACTTGCGAGTCTTACGGTCACCGAAGCGCTCTCTGAAGATTGTGCCGCGATTCTTGCCGATGAAGTAAATGTGAAAGAGGTCGTGATAGGAAAAGTGCTTGCTCTCGACACGGCACTCACACCCGCATTAATTAAAGAAGGTGACGAGCGAGAAATGGCGCGCGCAGTTGCTGATGCGCGTAAGAGCGAAGGGTTTAATACCCAAGATCGTGTACGGGTTGCTGTGCGTCCGGGAGGAAAGTACATCGCGACACTCTCAACCGGCGATACTCGCTTTGACGTGACGCGCGATGCGACATAGATACCATACGCGCGGAATCATACTTACCCGCACTTCTGTGGGCGAGGCAAACGCCCTCATTACGGTGCTCGCCGCTGAGCTTGGACTGGTGCGTGCACGTGCGCAAGGCGTCCGCCGCTCGGGAGCAAAGCTCGCGCCGGCACTCACCACATTTGCCGAGAGTACCCTTGTTGTGGTGCGGGGAAGGGAGGGGTGGAGGATTGCCGGCGCGGTACTCGAGACGCCGTGGTTCGCTCGGTTTACCACCCGGGAGACGCGTGATACTGCTGCCCGTGTCGTTGGACTCGTTATCCGTCTTGCACCAGGTGAGGGTGAAAACACCGAGCTGTTTTCGATTCTCGAGAGTTTTTTTACTGCGCTCGCGACCTGCTCACCTGAAATGTATGAAGCGATCGAAATTCTTGCCGCACTTCGTATTCTTGCTGTACTCGGTTTTGATGCCGGAGGAATACCCACAGGATTTTCTCTGAAGGTACTCAAGAAAGTAATGAGTGAACGTCTCGTCTATATCGCACGGGTGAATCGGGGTATCGAAGCGTCGGGACTCTAAGGACTTGCTATACTAGGGGATATGCCTTCGCCGTCTGATGATGATTTGAGTTCACTCGAGCGCGCTCGAGAACGTCTCTACCAGCCTGTTGCGCCCACTCCCGTGCGCCGTTCCCTCGAGGCCGAACATTTTGGAGGTACCCCGCATGTGTGGGAGGACGATCCGTTGCAGAAAGTTGCAGCACAAGTTGCATCTCAGCAACTCTCTGGAGGGAAAAAGCATGTGCGCCTTGCCAGTATCTTTTTTGTCGGCGCGTTTCTCTTTTTCCTCGTATCGCTCGCCGCAACCATTTTTGTATTTTTTGTGGGTGGAAACTCGGTCTCCGTCGACAAGGTTTCTCTTACTTTCGAAGGGCCAACCACAATCACGGGTGGTGACACCGCCTCCCTCGTTGTGACCATTACGAATACCAACGCGGTACCGATCAACGATGCGACAATCGAGATAACGTTCCCTTCAAGCACACGCAGTGCCGATGATGCCACTAAGCCGTATCCGCGTTATACCGAAAACCTCGGGACGCTTGCGAGCGGTGCGACTGTGACACGATCTCTCAAGGCGCGGTTCTTTGGCGGGCAGGGTGATGCGCTCAAGACATCAGCCTCTCTCTCTTATGCCGCTACGGGCTCTAATGCCGTATTTGTAAAAGAGACAACGTATGCGCTCACCGTGTCTACGACGCCGCTCGCGCTCACGGTCGAGACCGTTTCTGAAGTTGTGTCAGGCCAGCTTCTGACACTCGCAATCACAGCACGCTCAAATGCGAGTGTGCCACTCACCAACGTTGTCGTGAATAGTGTCATGCCATTTGGTTTTACGGTGCAGGACTCTTCGCTCCCGCTCAGCAATGGAAGCTTCCTTATCGGGACACTCGCGCCGGGTGCGACAAAGCGCATCACGCTCTCTGGCACGCTCAGTGGGCAGCAGAATGATCAGCGAGCGTTCCATTTTTCTATTGGGACCGCAAAGACAGCCAATGATCAGGCCCTCGCCGTTAACTACATGACCCAGAACATTTCTGTGGGCATTGTCGCTCCGTTTATTAACACCACTCTAGCGATCAATGGTGACACGGGAGCCACGGGCGTACTCACGGCCGGAGCGCAACAAAACATCACCGTTTCGTACACGAATACGCTCACCACTACTGTCACAAATGCAAATATTGCCGTGGCGATCACTGGCGCAGCGGTTGATTATGAGAGTCTTCGTACCGAGAATGGCTTCTATCGCTCGAGCGACCACACAATCGTTTTCAGTCGTGACACTGACCCGGCTCTTGCAGTGCTCGCTCCGGGTGCTTCAGGTCTGGGGACCTTCTCCTTCTCAACACTGCCGGTGAACGCGCTCTCTGCGTCACCGAGTGTCACCCTCACCACCTCGGTGTCAGGGACGCGCGTCGGACAGACAAATGTCCCCGAACAGGTGACCGCGTCAGCGATGCGTGTCGCGAAGGTGACCACGCTGCCGACCTTGAGTGCAGCATCGCTTCGCATGGGTGGGCCGCTTACCTCAAGTGGGCCGATCCCACCGCGCGTGGGACAGGCCACGACCTACACAGTTTTGTGGAGCATACGTACCCACGGAGGCGCGCTTGCGGGCAACACACTCTCAGCCACACTCCCAAGCTATGTCACCTACACGGGAGCAACTTCAGGTGCGGGCAGTTTCTCATATAATCCAGGTGCTCGTACGGTTACCTGGGGTGTTGGTGACCTTGGTGCCAACTCAAGCGCGCAAGGATACTTCCAGGTTTCGATTACGCCCTCAACCTCACAGCGAGGAACCTCGCCGGCGCTTACGGGCGGCGTAACCTATAGCGGCTATGATCGCTTTGCGGGGGTACAAGCCAATGCGACGACCGAGGCGGTGACCACTGAAACGCCGACCGACCTAGGGTATGTCGCGGGGAAGGGAGTTGTGCAATAATCCAGGTCTATGACAGATCAGAACCTCATGGAGAAGATCGTCTCGCTCTGTAAGCGCCGGGGCTTTGTTTTCCCGGGCTCCGAGATCTACGGCGGTCTCGCCGGCACGTATGATTATGGGCCCATGGGTGTGGTGCTGAAAGAAAATGTCGAGCGTCTCTGGCTCCAGATGTTTCGTGACAGTCGAGACGATATGTACGGTGTCGATGCCTCGATTTTAATGAATCCAAAAGTATGGGAATCATCAGGTCATGTCGCCGGATTCTCTGATCCGCTAGTGGAATGCGAGAAATGTCACCATCGCTTCCGCGCTGATCAACTAGACGACCCAACAAAATGCACGGACTGTGGAGGAAAACTTGGTGGGGCGCGCCAATTTAATATGATGTTCGCGACGAAGGCAGGAGCGTCAGAAGATGATTCTGCGACCGTATATCTTCGACCCGAAACAGCCGGTGGCATCTTCACGAACTTCAAGAACGTAGTCGACGCACTTCACCCGAAGTTGCCTTTCGGTATTGCGCAGATAGGGAAGGCGTTCCGCAATGAGATTGCGCCGCGTGATTTCATCTTTCGCTTGCGCGAGCTGGTTGCGATGGAAGTCGAGTATTTCGTAAGGCCCGACCAATGGGAGCTTGCGTTCGAGGAATGGCGCAACATTATGCATGCCTATGCAGATGCGGTAGGAATCCCGAGTGGCATGGTACATGAGCTCGAAGTGTCGGACAGCGATCGTGCCCACTACTCGAAGCGTACTATCGATTTTGAATTCGACTACCCATTCGGCAGAAAAGAACTGTGGGGACTCGCGTACCGCACGGATTTCGATCTCTCGGCCCATCAGACGGGCTCGAGCGTGAATCTCGAATATCAGGACGAAGAAACGAAGAGCAAATTTATTCCACACGTGATTGAACCAGCTCTTGGTGTTGATCGCACTATTCTCGCAATCCTGACAAGCGCCTATCGCGAAGATGAGCTCGGCGGTGAGGTGCGCACCTATCTCGCACTCGCGCCCAAGATCGCACCGGTCAAAGCGATGGTCTCGCCACTTCTTAAGAACAAGCCCGAGCTCGTTGAGAAGGCGCGCGAAGTGAGGAAGGAGTTACAAAAAGTGCATCCGGCGATAGCGTGGGACGACAACGGCAACATCGGCAAACGCTACCGTCGTCAAGACGAGATCGGCACACCCTTCTGTATCACCGTCGACTTCGACACTCTTGGCGAATCTCCTGATCTTAAGGACACCATCACCCTACGTCATCGCGATACGGGTGAACAGGAACGTCTCACGATCGTCGAAGTAGCTGACCGACTCCGCTCCGCCCTCGCGTAAGCGTCTGCCCCTGGCCCGGGCAGATATGTTAGGATGCCCCTATGGGAAAGGAGATTAGGATTTCTATCACATCAGGCACCCTCCTGACCGCGCTTGCTGTCGGGGTGGGGGCCTACCTCTTCTGGCTTCTGCGCGACCTCGTGCTCTTGGTGCTTACCGCGATCATCATCGCTTCAGCGATCGAGCCGTGGATTGCCTTTTTTATCCGTTACCGCATCCCGCGTTTTGTGAGCGCACTCTTGGTCTACGGGATACTGTTTGGGTTCGTGTTTGGGATGCTGTACGTTTTCTTCCCGCCCGTCGTGGCTGATGCTACCGACTTCTTTTCGGCGATGCCGACGTATCTCGATACGCTCAATCTCCCCCCGACCATCACCAACTCGACCAGTTTTGTGAATACAACACAGGGCGACCAGTCATTCCTGCATACGCTGTTATCGTTACAGTCCGTCTTTACGGCGACCTCTGAGGGGGTCGTACAGCTCATGGTGCTCTTCTTTGGTGGGCTTTTCTCCCTCCTTCTCATCATCGTGCTCTCGTTCTACTTTGCTCTCCAGGATACGGGGGTCGACGACTTTCTGCGTCTTGTCTTGCCTGTGTCATATGAGAATTATGCAGTTGATTTGTGGCGCCGCTCACAGAAGAAGATCGGGCTCTGGATGCAGGGGCAGGTGGTGCTCTCGGTGATCGTTGGGGTTCTCGTCTACCTCGGTCTTCTCATTATTGGGGTTCCCTACGCGCTTTTGCTCGCCGTCTTTACTGCCGTTGCTGAAATCATTCCGGTGTTCGGGTCGCTTATCGCAGGCGCTCTTGCGGTGATTATCGCGTTCTCAAGTGGCGGAGTCCCTCTCGGGTTAGTTGTTGCGGGGCTCTACGTCGTCGTCAACCAGTTTGAGTCGAATCTCATCTATCCGCTTATCGTGAAGAAGATCGTGGGTATTCCCCCGCTTCTCGTCATCGTGGCACTTATCGCAGGGTACACGCTTGCGGGTCCTTTGGGTGTGGTGCTCTCGGTACCAGTGGCGGCTGTCGTGCTTGAATTTATTACTGATTTCGACAAGCGCAAGCGCAAAGCAGCAGCGTAACATCATGAGTGCTCGCTATCTCACCACCACGCTCCCGTATGTGAACGCCGATCCGCATATCGGCTTTGCGCTTGAGACGGTGCAGGCTGACGCGCTCGCACGCAGCTGGCGCCTCGCTGGAGAGGAGGTCTTTTTCTCCATGGGGACCGATGAGCACGGACAGAAGATATTTGATGCGTCGGTCAAAGCAGGACAAGACGTGCAGGCCTACGTCGATCACTATGCAGAAGAGGTGCACAAGCTCACCGGCGCGCTCAATCTCGAGATCGACGGCTTCATCCGCACCACCAGCCCCGAGCACAAAGCGGCAGCCCAGGAGATGTGGCGCCGCTGTGCCGATGCGGGAGATATTTATAAAAAGACGTATACCGGCACCTACTGCGTCGGCTGCGAGTCATTTAAGACCGAGAGAGATCTTGTGGAGGGGAAGTGCCCCTTGCACCCTTCGCTCACGCCCGAGACAGTCTCCGAAGAGAATCACTTCTTCAAATTCGCAAAGTATCAGGATCGCTTGCTTGAGTATCTCACGCGGAGGGACAGCATCATCCCCGAGTGGCGTCGTGAAGAGGCGATCGCTTTTGTGAAGAGCGGCCTTGAAGATTTCAGTATCTCGCGGGAGAAGAAGCGTCTCACGTGGGGCGTGCCGGTGCCCGGGGACGACGAACAGGTTATGTACGTTTGGTTTGATGCACTCACGAGCTACCTCTCCACGCTTGGGTGGCCTACCGATGCAGAAGGAAAGTTTAAAAAGTTTTGGGAAGAGGGCGCGACGCTCCAGATGGCGGGGAAGGACCAAGTGCGCTTCCAATCCCTCATGTGGCAGGCCATGCTTTTCTCGGCAGGCATTAAGAATACCGACCACGTGTTTTATCACGGGTTCATCAACTCGGGCGGACAGCGGATGAGCAAATCTTTGGGGAACGTCATCAGCCCGTATGACCTAGTGAAGAAATATGGTACTGATGCCACCCGCTATATCCTCCTGCGTCACGTGCACCCAGTCGAAGATTCTGACGTTACGTGGGAGCGTCTCGACGAGTGGTATACCGCCAACCTTGTGAATGGGCTCGGCAACCTCGTCGCTCGCGTGATGCAGCTCGCGGAGACGAATTTAACCAAGCCAGTTGCGCGCCTAGAGGAGTCGCCCTTTGCCGAGGAGTACTGGAGTGCGCTCGGCGCATTTGAGTTCAGTCGTGTTATGGACTCGATCTGGGCACGGATACAGAAGCTCGACGAGCGTATCACAAGCGAGAAGCCGTTCGCGCTGGTGAAAGAAGATGCCGAGAAAGGTCGAGCCCTCATTGCTGACATGGTCGTTGAGGTCTACCAGATCGCACGGCTCCTCAGCCCCTTCATGCCCGCAACAAACGAGATTATTAAAAAAGCGGTTCTTGAGAACAAAAAGCCCGAGAATCTTTTTCCACGTTTGACTGTATGAACGTGAAGTATGTGGATGCGCACTGTCACATCCAATTTGATCAGTATCAAGAAGATCAAACAGAGCTCATCGAGCGGATGAAGGAAGAGGGCGTGCAGGGCATTGTTGTGGGCTGCAATCGGGAGAGCTCCGAGCGCGCTCTTGCGCTCGCTGAAAAACATGAGCACCTCTATGCGTCAGCTGGCCTACACCCCAACCGCGAGAACGATGAAAGGTATGATATATCATACCAGCGAGAACTTGCGATGAATCCACTCGTGGTGGCGATAGGGGAGTGTGGCCTCGATTATTTTCGCCCCACGGAAGTGAATGATGCGGTAAAAGAGAGTCAAAAAGAATTATTGAAACAGCAGATTGCGCTCGCCGCCGAGCTCGATAAGCCGCTTATCATCCACTCTCGCCCAAGCAAGGGCACCCAAGATGCGTATCACGATTTGATTGAGATATTGACTGAAGCGAAGCAACAGCACCCCAACGTGCGCGGCGATATCCACTTCTTTGTGGGAGGCATTACTGAAGCGCAGGCGCTCATCGCGCTCGGTTTTACCCTCTCCTTCACCGCGGTGATAACCTTCACCCGCGACTATGACGAGGTAATCCGCTCGGTCCCGCTCGCCTCTATCCTCTCCGAGACAGACGCGCCCTATGTCGCACCGCTCGCGCGGCGCGGGCAGCGTAACGACCCCCTCGCCGTCATCGACGTCGTCGCCCAGATCGCCGCTATCCGCGGTGAAGACCCTGAAACCGTCCGTCAAACCCTCGCCGAGAACTCCAAACGCCTGTTTTTGCTCGGATAAGGGGCTCTTGCTATGGGGTAAATCGCGTGGTAGGATGTCGCTATTATGGCTAAAAATAAGGATGCAGAGGTGAGTATGGACGATGTTGATGCGATCGGGAGTGATCCGCGTGTCTACGAGCTCGGCTTTCATCTTGATCCGGAGCTCCCGAGCGAGGAGGTTAAAAAGGCCTATCAGGCCGTGCGTGGGATGATCGCTGATGCGGGCACCGTGGTCGCTGAGGGCGAGCCACACAAGATCCAACTCGCCTACACGATCTCCCGCCAAGAAGTAGGAGGGCGCCGCGACTTTGATAGCGCCCACTTCTCCTGGATCGCCTACGAGACGACTCCCGATAAGCATGCCGAGGTGATCGCTGCTGCGGGAGCGAATAAGCAGATCATTCGCTTCATCGATCTCATCACAACCAAAGATGCGGCGCGTCACGCGGTCGAGATGCAGGAGATCGCGCTCACGATGCCGGAGCAGATCGAGGAGGAGCCGGATGCTCCTGCTGCGGGAGCTGAACTCGATGCAGTCCTTGAGAAGGTCACCCTCTAAAATATGTACCTCAACAAAGCATTTCTCTACGGCAATCTCACTCGCGACCCAGAATTAAAGGCGCTCCCATCAGGTGGGCAGGTCGCCAGCTTCGGTATCGCGACCAACCGCACCTATAAGGACAAGAATGGTGCCAAGCAGGAAGCGACCGAGTTCCATAATATCGTTGCGTTCGGTCGCACGGCTGAAGTTATCGCGCAGTATATGAAGAAAGGTCGCCCGATCTTTGTTGAAGGTCGGATCCAGACCCGCTCATGGGATGACAAAGAGACGGGTAAGAAGAACTACCGCACCGAGATCGTCGTCGACAACTTCCAGTTTGGCGCCGATGCCAAGGGCGGTCCCTCGACAGGCTCTGGGCAAGCAGCCGGTACATCAGATGAACACTCGGCGCCGAGCGAGGGCGAGACGATCAAGTATCCAGACGAGGAGATCAACCCAGAAGACATTCCTTTTTAATTTATTACCATGGCCTACCAAGCAGAGCGCGAAGAGATTGAGATTAAGAAGTTTATCGACTACAAAGACGTTGCGTATCTACGCCAGTTCACCAATGCACACGCCAAGATGCTCGCGAAGAAGCGTACCGGAATCCCGGCGCTGAAGCAGCGTGAGATTATGCAAGCCGTGAAGCACGCTCGCTACATGGCGCTCCTCCCCTACGTCGCTGCGTAAGTAAAAAACAAAAGCCGCTCGGAGAGAGCGGCTTTTGTTTGTTATGCTTTCTCGACGCGCTCGGTGTACTCGCCCGTGTCGGTATTGATGCGGATGATGTCGCCCGGATTGATGAAGAGGGGAACGTTCACCTTGGCTCCAGTGACGAGCTCGGCGAGCTTGGTCCCGCCAGAGACCGTGTTGCCCTTCACCGCGGGCGGCGCATCTTTGACCTCAAGCTCCACCTTGATAGGGATTTTGATCGTCATAGGCTTTTCTTCGTAGGTGAGGACCTCGACCACGTCATTTTGTTTAAGCCACTGGACCTGATCGTGTACCTGGTCGAGCTGGAAGGAGAAACGATTCTTCGGGTTTCCCTCCTCGGCAAACCAACTTTCCTTACTATTAGAATAGAGGTAGACGGCATTCATCCGCTCTGTGTCGGCCTCCTCTGCCGTCTCGTTTGAGTGAAAGGAGATCTCCAAGACGCTGCCGGTGACCATGTTGCGCAACCGCGTCTGATTGACCGGCTTGCGCTTCTGCATGCGGAAGATATGGGCCGAAAGTACCTCGTAGGGGGCGCCGTTATAGGTGATTATTTTCTTCGGGAGGATTTCGTTGTAGGAGAGTACGGCCATAGGGCTGAAACTAGGGGCGAATAAAAGAGGTTATAAAAAGTACCCGCCTCCGCGGAGCTCCGGCGAGGCGGGCCACACAAAACGGATAATTCCTGTATGCTAGCAGACACCATGAGTTTTTCAACCACCGAGCTTGCGACCCTCTCTGACGCCGAGATTCTCGCGCGCTCACAGAAGGAGCCAGACCTCTTTGCCATCCTCGTTCGCCGCTATGAGGCGCCGCTGCTGCGCCGCGCCCGCACCATCCTCAAGAGCCCCGAGGATGCTGAAGAGGTCGTCCAGGACGCCTTTACCAAGATGTATCTCTATGCCGATAAATACCAGCCCCAAGAGGGCGCGACGTTTTCATCCTGGGCGTATACGATTCTCAACCGGGTCGCCTATACGAAGTATCGCTCCAAAAGCCAAGAGTGGGGCAAGCGTGCAGAACTCTTGCCCGAGCACTACGAGTCACTTCCAGACGCTCGTGCGGAGTTTCTTGAAGATCTCTCGATTAGAAATGAGGTGATCGCGGCACTCGCTAAATTGCCCGAGGCTGCGGCGAAGATTTTAAGACTTCAGTTTATAGAAGGGAAGACTCAAGAGGAGATTGCGCGTGTCGAGGATCTCTCGATACCAGCGGTGAAGACGCGCGTGCATCGCGCCAAGAAATTATTTAAAGAAGCGTATGATGAACAACACCATGACTGAACAGCGATCAGAGATTGAGCGTATCGTGATGCAGCGCGTCCACCTTATTCGTGCGCTGCGCGTCGCGATCTCCGGCGGGGTACTCTCCACCCTTGTCTCCTTCCTCGCAATCTGGGGGATCGGGAAGCAGGTGTGGGTCGCTCGTGTGCTTGAGAACGCGCCCAAGGATCCCCTCGCACTTCCGCACTTCTACTGGGCAGCCTTTGACCACACCACGCTCGCGGTGCAGGCTCTCGTGGTTGTTATGGCGATCTGCTTTCTCATCATCGCGCGCGAGATCGCCCGCGCCATCACGATCGTCACTAACCCCGAGAGTATCTAGTGCAGTGTCGGACATAATTTTCCACAATCGTTCATAACGTCATGTACCTTCCTTTACGCTATAGCGTAGAATAAGGTACATGAGAGTTGGTAAGACAAATACAAAAGATGAACGTACCCCAACGCATAGGAATATTGGAAAAGTTATTGCGCGCGGGCGCGGGAATCGGCGCGTGCCGCTCCAAACGATTATCCTTGGAACAGTAGCGGTGACTGGTGTTCTTGCGGTCGGACTCGTTGCGCCAAGCACACTGCGTCTTTTTGAATACCTCATTCCCACATCTCGCAAAAATACGATTCGATTCAATCAGCGCATTACCCAGGCGCTCCTTCGACTTGAGCGACGTGGGCTGATCCAGATAACTGGAGAGGGAAGAAAGCGAGAAGTACACCTGACCTCGCAGGGCGAAAGTATCATTGATGCGCTGTATGCAGGGGCATACGTCATCCCTCTGCCTCTTCGTTGGGACGGGAAATGGCGGCTCGTGATGTTCGATGTGCCCGAGCAACGAAAAAAAGTCCGCGACACGCTCCGCCTCCTCTTACGGAGCGCCGGGTTTATCCGTTTTCAAGACAGTGCGTGGATACAGCCGTATCCGTGTGATGAGCTTGTAACCCTCCTGCGCTCGCATCTTGGGAGTGGAAAAGGGGAGATACGATATCTCGTCGCCTCCTTTGCCGATGAGAGTGACTTTGCTTTTCGCAAGCACTTCGACCTTGTCGTGGGCTAACAGCGCGGAGATATTTGAATGTACCTTATTTCACGCTATAGCGTAGAAGATGGTACATATTTTTATCGAATGTCTATGGACCGTAGAGCTCGAGGAACTTTGACTTCGATATTGAGGCAAGCGCCTTGTGTTTAGACGGATTTCTGTCGCTTACGGTAAAGCCAAATCTTTCCGCCAGTTTTGGTTGTTCAAAAATGATCCACGAATGGCCGCTCAATTCTTGAACACTCTGTAATGTCGGATCGGTAACCAAGCATCGTGCGAGTTCCTGAAGTCCGTGCCTGAACAGAGCAGACCACTCAAGGGGACGTTTTGTAAATGTTGCCGGTATATGCAGATTGATATGCGTTTCATTCTCAAGTTCATATGATAACGCTTCATTTATAGGTATCCAGCCGCTTCGTTCTGCGTTGTGAATGCGCAATTTCTTTTCGAATTCTTCCGGAGAATTAGATCGGAGCGCAAACGTGGCGAATCGTTGTGCTACCTCATTGGTCAAATCAGCATCAGTTTCAAACTGCGTTTCGAGCACGCTTGTGATGAAGTCAGCATACTCTTCTTGTATATCGGGGAATAAACTCTGGCCCACCTCTGCGAGACGAGCAACCATGACTTTCTTTTGCGTCTCTCGGTCAGTGTCTGGCGGCATTTCGCGCACGTAGCGATCGAGCATCGATTGGAGTCGTTTCGCGAGAGTCGTAGTTGCGCGTTCCTTATCGTCTTGGGGCCCTTGTGACGGAAATTCTTCAGACATTCTGTTTTCCTGACATTACGCCTCCGCGAGCTTGGCTTTGATTTGCTTCAGGAGTTCTTTGGCGATGTCTTTGTTGTCGCGAAGGAAGGTGCGCGTTGCATCGTACCCGACACCGAGCTTGGTCTCACCCATGCGATAGGTCGCTCCTGACTTGGTCACGAGATCAAACTTCTCACCGAGCGCAATAAGCTCGCCCTCGCGGCTGATGCCCTCGTTATAGAGGAGATCAAACTCAGTCGTTTTAAATGGTGCCGCCACCTTATTCTTTACCACCTTCACTCGCACGCGCCCGCCCACGACCTCTTCACCCTTCTTGATTGAAGCAATACGGCGAATATCGAGTCGTACGCTGGTATAGAACTTGAGTGCTTTACCGCCGGGCGTGGTCTCCGGGTTGCCAAACATCACCCCAATCTGCATCCGGATCTGGTTGATGAAGATGACGATGGTCTTAGAGCGCGCGGTGATAGCGGTCAATTTCCGCAGCGCTTGGCTCATGAGCCGGGCCTGCTTACCCATGTGCTGCTGACCCATCTCACCCTCGATCTCGTCTTTGGGGGTGAGTGCTGCGACTGAGTCCACCACAATGACGTCGACGTTTCCGCTTCTGACAAGACTCTCAACGATGTCGAGCGCCTGCTCGCCCGTGTCCGGCTGTGAGATAAGGAGCTCCTGGAGCTTTACTCCAATACGACGTGCGTACTCTGGATCGAGCGCGTGCTCCGCGTCGACAAAAGCAGCGATGCCGCCCGCTCTCTGCGCCTCGGCTATGACATGGAGCGCAAGTGTTGTTTTGCCCGAAGATTCTGGACCAAATATCTCAATGATGCGCCCGCAGGGGAGACCGCCGACTCCAAGCGCGGCATCCAGCCCGATCGAGCCAGTCGAGATGGCAGGAACTTTCTGTGGCGTACCAGCGCCATAGGTGGTGATCGCTTCGTCGCCGAACTTCGTGCGAATTTCCTTCAGCGCCTGGTCGATCGATTTCTGGCGTTCGGTCTTATCTGAGCTTGCAGCGGCGAGTGTTTTGGCGACCTTTTCTTTCTTTGGCTTAATAGGCATACGGGACGAAAATGGTGCGGGTAAGGGTAACCGATCTTCCGAAGCGGTCTTCTGCTTCAACGGTAAGTATAGACCCTCCCTGTGGGAAGGTCAGCGTTGACGAAAAGTATCCCTGCTGGTCATATCCCAACGGGAGTCCGTTGAGCGCGAGGCGAGTAATGCGCGCGGCTACCCCGCTCACTGTTACGATACTACCGGTCACTTCCGCAAATTCTTCAGGGGTGGAGATGGAGAGGGAGGGACCCGCAAGAAGTGGCCACGCCTTAAACACGCCGTACCCTCCACTGATAAGGAGTATGACACCAATGAGGTATTTGGTCATACTAGCGTATCAGAACTCGTTGTCGGTTTCCACGTCTGGCGTTCGATTGCTCGCATTTCCCGTACGTACCTCGCGCGGCTTTGAGCCATCGGCCGGACCAATGACCCCCTTTGCCTCAAGGACGTCCATAAGCCGAGCGGCACGCGAGTACCCGATTTTCAGTTTCCGTTGAAGATAGGAGGTCGATGCCCGCCCCACCTCTTCGACTGCAGCCTGCGCGTCCTCATAGAGGTCGTCGTCAATATCGTCGTCGAAGGTGCCGTTTACCAGACCAATCACGTCGCTTGGTTCTACAGCGATGTTCGTTCCGTTCCCACCAAAATCGATACTGGAGAGATCACCAGCATTATGACTCTTGATATAGTGCACCACCTTCTTTACCTCATTTTCACTAATGTATGCGGTTTGGAGGCGGATTGGTTTTTGCATATCGCTTGCTAGATAGAGCATGTCGCCTGCGCCGAGGAGTGACTCGGCCCCCGACCCGTCGAGAATCGTACGCGAGTCGATCTGTGAGGCGACCTGGAGTGCCATGCGTGCAGGAACGTTTGCCTTAATGAGACCAGTAATGACGTTTACTGAAGGACGTTGTGTGGAGAGAATAAGGTGGATACCCACCGCGCGTGACATCTGGGCAAGACGGACGATCGATGCTTCAAGCTCGCGTGGGTAGCTGTGCATGATATCCGCAAGTTCGTCGATGACGATTACGATATACGGCATTGCTTCGGGGAGCTCACGAGTATCATCGGCAGAAGATCCACGGAGGACCGATTTTTTGGCTGGTTCGTAAATCGTCGTGTGGTAGGAGTCAATATCTCGGACTCGTTCAGTTTCAAGCACGTTGTAGCGGCGCTCCATTTCTTTGATAGCCCACTTGAGCGAGAGGATCGTCTTCTTCGGGTCGGTGATGACCGGAGTCAAAAGGTGGGGGATGCCGTTGTAGGCAGTGAGTTCGACCCGCTTTGGATCAATCATGATAAAACGCAGCTGGTTGGGACCATTACGATAGAGGAGAGAGGTGACGAGCGCGTGAATTGCCACCGATTTCCCGGAGCCCGTTGCCCCCGCAACAAGTCCGTGGGGCATTTTCGCAATATTGACGTAGTGTGGCGTACCGCTAATATCGCGCCCAAGGGCCGCAAGGAGCGGCTTGGTGCTCTGCTCCCACTCGTGACTGATGAGCAGGCCACCGAGACCAACCATTGCTTTGATTGTGTTAGGCACCTCGATACCCACGAGCGACTTGCCCGGGATCGGTGCCTCGATGCGTACCGGGTGAGCCGCGAGAGCGAGCTCTAGATTATTTGCCAGAGAAACAATCTTTGAGAGGCGCACACCCTCGGCGGGTTTTACCGCGTAGCGCGTGACGGTGGGGCCCACCGAGACCTCGTCCATCTCTAGGTTGATACCAAAGTTCTGGAAGGTGCGTTTGATAATGTTGGCGTTCGCTTTAATATCGCCAACCCCGGGCTTTCCTTTATCGGTGCCGAGAAGCGAGAGAGGAGGGGGTTCGTACTCGCCGTCAAAGTTGGCAATACCCACTCCGGTACCAAGCTCACCTGTGGGGCGATTAAACACCGTCACCACGGGCTCTCGTTCTTCATCGGGGAGAGGCGGAGGCAGGGGATCCTCTTCAAAGTTTTCTTCAGACGACGGATCGGGGACGCCGACGACCCCCTCCTCGGTTTCTTCAAACATCTCGTTCTCACGTGTGCGGCGCATACGTTGCCAGAGGGTCATCACGTTTTGACCGAGAAAGATAGCGATCGCCTCAATGTCAGTAAGAATAGCGAGCCCGATAGTTATCGTGGCACAGAGGAGGACGAGGGATCCCCAGAATCCGAAGAATTGTTTCAGCATATCCCCGCTCCACGTTCCCACGACTCCCCCGAAGTCGGTTCCCGGGAAGAGGCCGGCGAACGCGAGAATAGAGGCCGCGATAACGAGCACCCCTGACGTCGCTAGGGGTGCGAGCGCAGGGCGACCAAAGCCTGCATAGAGTCCGATAGCGATCAGTATGAATGGGAGTAGGAAAGCGCCGATACCGAGTGCGGCATAGCTTGCGGAGAAAATTGCATTACCCACGGGGCCTGACCCATGAAAGATGGAGAGAATAAGGAGCACACCTGCCGTACAGAGGAGGATTGCCGACGCATATCGGACAACCACATCATACTCGCGCACCGCTTCGTCACGACGATCGCGCGCGCGCCCGCGATCATTACCGCGCTGCTTTCCGTTGCTTCGACTCATGGTACATATATTGTATCACCCCGCGCCGTCTGCGTGAGACCGGAAGCTTGCAAGGACTCGTCAAGGACGTATACTGTCCCATAACATATGGGACAAGAGATATCGTCTATCAGACAAGAGTCAGACATGTCTAATAAGACACGTGGCGGTAAGGACACGCAAGTAAATGATTTCGTCCTAGAAAAAAGCATATTTAATAACGTATTTGAAAAGGACATACGTAGAGTATTTGTGTATAAAAAGGCAGAGCGTCTCGCAAAGGCGATCCACCTCATCACCCCCGCATTTACAGAGTCACCGGCACTTCGTGATCGAATTGACACGATCGCTATTGCTCTGATAGACGCCGCTATAGAGCCAACTGCCGGTGCCCGACGCACACTGTCACGTGAGCTTCTCGCGCTCTCAAGCCTTCTTTCTATAGCGCGTATCGGCGGCCTTCTTTCGGCAATGAATGTCGAGCTCATTGCCCACGAAGCGCGAGCGCTACTTCACGAAGTTGCTGGGTATGAAGAGCCTCGCGTATTTCTCGATACAGCTCCCAGTCTTGCTGATATGGCAAAACAAATGGTGAGACAAGATTATCAGAGGGCGTCCGAACGGAGCACATCACGAGGTATCAATCATAATTCGTTATCTCCTGAAACGCAGAAGCAGACGATAAAGGACACAGGAAGTATAAAGGACAAAAGGACGCATAACCGGCGGGATACTATATTGTCCGTTATAAAAAATAAGCGAAAGGCCAGTATCAAGGACGTTTCTACTCTCATCCGGGACGTTTCTGAAAAAACTATCCAGCGAGAACTCCTCGCTCTGGTGGCAGAAGGCATCCTAATAAAGGAAGGGGAGCGTCGCTGGAGCACGTACACTCTCGCATAAGCTCTAGGCTGGATTTTGACTCACCGCCCTCGATCTGCTATCATAGTCTTGTGGTAGCAGCTCTGACATAGGGCGAAGAAAAGGTCGGAAACGACCTTATTTTGCGTGCTCTGTTGGGCAATGTTATCCACACGTTTTCTTCGGGATATAGTGGTTTCCGCTATATACTGGCTACTAGTCCTTGCGGGGACAACTGTTCCCCGAAGGGCGTACTTTGATAACTGAATAGTCCTCGAGAGAGGACATCAACCCTTGCCAACTAACCCATGGCGTACTGGTCGATACCGTACGCTGTGGGGTAGTGTGAAATGTGCAGTGCTCACACGAACTCAACTTGATTATTATGTGCGCTATAAATTCTTACTAATGGTTATGAAAACGGTAACTACAAAAGCGATCGCGAAGGTCGCAGCGGTAGCGACCGGACTCGCAATGGCGACGTCAGTGCTCTCGTTTGCACCGATGGTGCACGCAGCAGCACTCACCAATGCGCAAGTCCAGTCGATCCTCTCGCTCCTCACTTCGTTCGGTGCTGACGCAGCAACGATCGCAAATGTGCAGGCATCGCTTACGGGCGGTACTCCAGTCTCACCTGGCAACTCGTCAGGCAGCGCATGCGTGTTCACCAGAGACCTCTCAGTCGGTTCGACAGGTGCTGAAGTTACAGCACTCCAGAACGCCCTGAAGGCTGGTGGCTACATGGCAGCTAATGCAACGGGCAACTTCGGCCCCTTGACGAAGGCTGGCGTTGTCGCATGGCAGAATGCAAAGGGAATCACCCCGGCTGCCGGCTACTTCGGCCCTAAGAGCCGTGCCGCATTCTGTGGCGCGAACCCAGGCACTGGGCCGGGCACGATACCGGTGACGGGCACTGGCCTTAAGGTCATGCTCTCGCCAACCTCGCCGAATGGCACTGCGCTCGTGCAGGGTCAGGCAGCTGCTGAGCTCGCGCAGTTCACCTTCGCGAACCCAACAGCGTCACCGATTAACGTCACGAACCTTACGTTCAAGCGCATCGGTGTCAGCAATGACTCAACGTTGACCAATGTGTATCTCTATTCTGGCGCGGTACGTCTTACGGACTCCGCCGGGGTGAGCAACTCATCGTTCAACTTCAACAGTGCGAGCGGGCTCTTCACGGTCGGTTCGGGGATGACTTACACGATCTCCGTCCGCTCTGACATTGCCGGCTCGACCTCGGGTCAGCAGATTGGAGCAAGCCTCGTTGCTGTTACAAGCAGCGGCACGCTTGACGGCTCGGTCAGCTTCCCAATCATGGGTGGCCTCCAGACGATTTCCGCAGCTACGCTTGCGAACGTCGATCTCGGTGTGACCACGCTCCCTTCGGCATCAACGGTTGATCCACAGTCTGACTACACGGTGTGGCAGAACACGGTCACGGTTGGGACCCGCGCAGTACTCTTGAAGTCCTTCGCGCTCCGCAATATCGGTTCTGTCCAGGGTGGCGATGTGGTCAACTATCGTCTGTATGTCGACGGAGTCTCTGTCGGACAGACGGTGAACCGCTTCGACGGGAATAACATGGTCACGTTCGATCTCTCGGCAAACCCAGTTCGCCTTGAGACCGGTGGTCGTGTGATGAAGGTCGTGGCAGATGTCGTAGGTGGTGCATCACGCACCTTCCAGATGTCGCTCCGCTATGCTGCGGACGCGCTCTTCTACGACACGGACCTCAATCAGCCGATCCTGGTTCGTGGTGACGGCTCGTCAATCACGGCTACGTTCGCAGCTCACTCGGCTACCTCCGCGACTATCAATTCAGTCTCAACGTCGGCTCCGTCAGTGACTCGCTCATCTGACTCGCCGACCGCGGCTGTTGCGAATGGTTCAAGCAACGTTAAGTGGGCGACCTTCAAGGTCCTCGCCACAGGCGAAGATGTGAAGATCGACAACCTCAACGTTACCGCGGACACGTCATCGAGCGGTCTTGGTCTCGACAACGGTAAGGTCTTCGTCAATGGTATCCAGGTCGGCTCGACCAAGGATATTGCTGAATTCGGCGGTACGACTACCAACTACACCTTCGGTTCGTCCTTCATCGTACGGACGGGCACGCCGGCTGTCGTTGATGTCTACGCTGATGCGAAGACCAGCACTACTGCGGTCAACCTCACGAGCGGTGAGACAGTCCGTATCTACCTCGGTGTTGGTTCGTCAAATGCACAAGGACAGGTTTCGCTCGCAAGCATCAACGTCCCGACTGCAGATGTGACGGGCAATGCCATCACGGTAGCCGCAAGCTCGCTCTCAGCCTCTAAGGCATCGTACTACGGTAATCAGACGGTGATCGCTGGCGCACAAAACGTGAAAGTCGGCGCCTTCACCCTCTCAACCGGTGCGACCGAGGGCGTGAACGTCAACACGATCGAGATCGGATTTGCTTCGGCAGTCTCCTCGACGATTAGTGATCTCGTGGTTAAGGACAACGCAACGGGAGCTATGTACGGCACAAGCAAGAGCACGATTGGTACTACCAACTCGTTCTCAGGCAGCGTGACGATCCCGGCATCCGGCACACAGACGTTCGATATCTACGCGAACGTCAAGACAGGTGCTAATGCAGGTGCTCTGCCGGCAACGACAGTCACCACCAGCACAACGGGTACTGGCTCCATTACCGGAACGTCAGTCTCTGTTGCATCTGCCCCGACGCTCCAGACGATAACGGTCGGCAGCGCCACCCTCACGGTGACGCAAAACTCGGGCTCAACGCCTGATAATGCCAACATTATTGCCGGGAGCTCGATGGTGAAGGTCGGTTCATTCCGCTTCACCACGCAGTACTCCTCGTACACGGTAGACAAGGTGGCTGTGAAGGTCCTTGCGGATGCTTCAACCGCGGTCACCAATGTCGTCGTGCAGTACAAGGATATGAACGGTGTAACGCAGACGGCGACGAAGGACTTGACGCTCGCTTCGAACGCCTTGACCCACTCGACGGCTACGTTTACTGGCCTCTCCTTCTACATCCCGGCTGACAGCAACCGCGATCTCGATGTGTATATCAACACACCGACTGTCGCGTCTGCTCCGGGTGCTTCAGGAAAGGCGGTTACGGTTACCCTCGATTACAACGAGGGCTTCAACGCCACTGACTCATCAGGATCAGCTGACACGTCTCTTGCCGATTCAGCAGATATCGCCTCAAGCGATACGGGCGGCAAGGGTACGCTGTACGTCCGCAAGTCCATGCCGACTCTCTCGGCTGGGACTGCGCCGAACACCACGCTTGTTGCTGGCTCGAACGAAGCTCTTGGTCGCTTCAATGTCACTGCGGATACCGCAGGTGATATTGACTGGGGCCAGGTAGCCTTCACGGTCTCGAAGACCGCCGCGGTAACTTTCGGCGCGACCACTACGGTTGCCGTCTGGGATATCACGAGCGGCGCGAGCCAGGTTGCAGGCACCTTCGCGACGACGACGGGTGCTCTCCTTGGTGGGCTCGACTCCTACGGAGCTCTCACCAGCGGTATCCTGTTCTTCCGTCCGACCTCCGCTCAGACAGTGGCGGCTGGTCAAACCCGCAAGTACGAACTGCGCGGTACGCTCGCTGACTCTGCCACAAGCGGTACGAGCAACCTGAGCGTCTCGATCGCGAACCCGCAGACGACGGCCTCTTCAACCGCGGCCTTCTCGTCCGCGGCTGGTACCCTCGGGATCGCGGGGGCGGCCTCCTTCGCCTGGTCTGACTGGTCTGATGCTACGGATCACGCCTCAAGCGCGACCGGTGCGTCAACTCTCGACTGGACAGGAGACTTCCTCGTGAAGAGCCTCCCGCTCACGATCGGTAGCCGTTCAGCTCCTCACTAAGCTCTTGAGCTTTCCGGCTAGGATATTGGCCTAGCGAAAACAAAAACCACCCCTCTGGGGTGGTTTTTGTTTTGTGGTATTCTTCTCCGTATGCAGACAAAGACGAAAATCATGGCCCCAGCTGTGTTGCTCATCTTAGGGCTCCTCGTATGGCTATCGGCAGAAAAAACACCAGCCCCCTCCGTCGCACCCCAAGCCGTATCCGAAACTAATGCGACGACGTCGATCTCTGTCTCCTTAGACGACGCCGCGTCACCACCTCAGGCAGCAGAAAAGAGTTTGTCTTTGACGATTAACCCAGCAGACACTATCGTTTCTTGGAACTTCGCAGGAGGAGCAGTCGGGAATGATGTATCCATCAAGAAGGCAAAAGACGAGATAGTACGACTGAATAGCTTGTTGGGAACAGGCGAATTTTCAGACTATCTCCTCTACGTAAGTATCGCGAATCAATACAATCTTCTCGGAGATGGGGCGAGTGAGTTTGAGTTTCTGAAGAAGGCGATCGCTCTCGATTCACTAACAACCGGACTTGCGTGGCATAATGCGGGCCAGCTCTTTACGCGGCTCGGCGCCTATAAAACGGCACGGACTGCTTTTGAGAGAGCGGTTGCTGCGCAACCCATCGCACAGTATCATCAGGCGCTCCTCTACTTTCTGAAAGCGCAGTACCCATCAGACTCGGCCGCCATAGCGAAGGAAGAGGCCGTGCTAAGCGCACAAAAAAAGTAGTCAATAACAAATGAAACAATTGGCAAAATGGTACGAGTGGGTGCTTCTGCTGCCGGTCGTCCTTCCTCTCTTCTTTGTGCAGGGCATGATGTACCCACTCCTAGCACCGAAGACATTTGCGCTGCGCACTCTCGGCATCCTTGCGCTCTCGCTCTTTGTGTTTCTCGTTTTGCGAGGACAGCCATTTTTTTGGGATCGCTTGCGGCACCCCCTTACGTGGATACCGGGCGCACTGCTTGTACTCGCATACCTTACCTCGCTCATCGGTGTCGATTTCTACCACAGTTTTTGGTCTACGTTTGAGCGAGGCGATGGTCTTCTTACCCTCAGTGTCTGTGTCGGATACTTTTATCTTGTGCTCCTCTCTGCCGAAAAGCCCTGGCTTTCACATCTTCTACGCTACGCTGCGTGGGTCGGTTCAGGCGCGGCGGTGTATCTGGTGGTGCAGTGGCTCGTGACGATAAGCGGTGGCACCATCCCCTTTATCGTAAAGGCAAATGGTCGTATCGGCGGGACAATGGGGAATGCGGCATTTCTTGCTGCCTATCTCGGCATGACATTTTTTGCGACCCTTGCTGTCGCAACGGAATATCGATTGCGATGGAGAAGAATCCTCATGGCTGGCGCCGCGCTTCAGTTTTTTGCCATTGTACTCACCGCTACCCGTGGGACCATGCTCGCGCTTCTGGGGGTTGCAGGTACCGCACTTCTCTATGGGGCGTTTGCCACCCACCCCTACCGCACTGCCGCACGGAAGATGCTCGCGCTTCTTATCGTTGGGTGCACCCTCTTCCTGCTTTTTCGGGCCCCACTCTCGACGGCGCCGTTTGAACCCATACGCCGATTGGCATCTATCTCGCTGTCGGATGCGACGGTGGCGAGCCGATTATTTGTCTGGCGGACGGTGTCAGAGGAGGCTCTGAAGCGCCCGCTTCACGGATACGGAGCCGAGCATATCGACGTTCCCTTTGATCAGGTCTACGACCCCAGCATCATCTCTGAAGAATGGTTTGACCGTTCCCATAACGCCTATCTTGACTACGCGGTTCAGTATGGAATTGGCGGGCTTCTTCTCTATCTTGGACTTATCGCCGCTTTTATATATATGAGTGTGCAACTAGTGCGTGGACAGAGCCGCTACGGACCATTTCTCCTCGGTATTGCGGGGACCATTGCCATTCAGAATTTCTTTGTGTTTGACACCGCAATGACCCTCTGGCTGTTCCTAATGTTGTTTGCGGGCATGGCGATACACAATGTGTCCGATGACTCGCGCACTCGGACCGTGCTCTTTTCTCCGCGACCAGTTATTGGTGTCCTTGCGGGCATAGCGATTTTGACGCTTGTAGTGCCGGTGGTGATTCAACCGCTCCGCGCCAATCTTCTGGCATTTGAAGCGTATCAGTACCAGATTGTGGATGTTGCGAGGACTGCGAGTACCACAGAACGTGGGGTGGGGCTCGCAACCTATGCCGATCTGGAGTTCGGCTACAACGCCTACTTTATGTACACGCGCGAGCAGGTGAGGCGTCTCTCTGGTGCCGATCTACGTACTGCCTACGTATACACGGTCGCGCTCCTCAATCACAACTTTGAAAAATACCCATACGATGCTCGGACCGCAATGTATCTTGCACAAGTTATATCGCTCGCGCCACCAGACGTTACTCCAGATACCGAGCTTTTGTCGAGCGCTCTTGAGCGCATACTGAGACTCTCGCCCAAACGCTCGCAGGCGTGGTATATCCTTGCGAACCTCGCACTCGATAGGGCAAATGCATATCCAGCGAAGTCGAAGGAACGGCTTGCGGGGTATGCGGCTGCACAAGATATTCTCGCTCGCTATGTAGCGCTGGTGCCACACCTCTCACAGCCGCACTTTGTGCTTGCCCAACTTCTCTTTGCGTCTGGAGACACGGTGGCAGCTGCCGAGGAGGCGGAGAAGGGGAGGGAGACGTATCGGGAGGATCTCGATACCGCGAAACGTGCCGTGGTGTATTATGAGACAGTGTTTGATCTCCCCAATGCGGCGTTCTTTCTGAGCGAGATTGTACGGCTTGACCCGAGCAATGAAGCAGCGCGGAGCGACTTAGAAACAATACGAGCCCATGAACAATCCCAGTAATTCAAACCAAAAAATCGAGCGGCGCCTCCTCCCGTATTTTGTGGAGTTTGTGAAGTTCGCAAGCGGCTTCGCCGCCATCATCGCGGTGGCGCTTCTCACACTCCATATTGCGAGCGCAGCGATGCCGTAGTGTACATTCTGCCGGTACTCTGGTAGAGTGCGCAAGTACGAACCGAAGACCGTAGGTCGAAGATCCCGAGCTCTGTCGAGGGACTGACGATAAGCCCTACGCAGGGAGATCACTAATGGTCGACTTCTCCTTTTAGTTCGTTCGTACGAACTGTATGGCAATATCACAAGAAAAAAAGCGTAACATCGTGACGCGGCTTACCGATGCCTTCAGTGAGGCGTCGTCGATTGCGTTTGTTGGCTTCAGCAAGCTGACCGTGAAAGACTCGTCCAAGATGCGCACTGAGCTCGCCGAGAAAGGTGTCCGGTTCTTTGTTGCGAAGAAGACCCTTATCCGCCGTGCGCTTGAGGCACGCGGCTACCAAGGACAGATTCCGGAGCTCCCGGGTGAAGTTGCGGTCGCGTGGACGGTGAGTGACGAGACCACAGCTCCTGCACGCGGTGTGCATGAGTTCGGCAAGAAGCTCAAGGGAGCACTCGCGCTTCTGGGCGGCGTCTTTGACGGTATTCTCCTCAACGCAAAAGATATGACGGCTATCGCGACGATTCCGCCGCTGCCGGTCTTGCGTGGGATGTTCGTGAACGTGATCAATAGCCCGATCCAAGGGCTCGTGGTTGCGCTCGATAAGATTCGCGAGAAGAAACTAGCGTAATTACTGGCAGCCCCGACGCTCCGGCTGCCGGAGGTCGGGGTCCCGACTTCGCAGCGAACGTCGGGAATGAAATTTAAAATTATCTTATGGACGAAAATAATGTAACAGAAGAGGCGCCAGCAGCTGCTCCGGTCGCCGCAGAGGAGGCCGTGGAGGTCCCGAGCAAGTTCAAGAAGCTCGTGGAGGAGATCGAGAAAATGACGGTTCTCGAGCTCTCGGAGCTCGTGAAGGTACTCGAGAAGAAATTCGGCGTGAGCGCGGCAGCAGTCGCGGTCGCTGGCCCGGCAGCCGCCGGTGTCGCCGAAGAAGAAGGGAAATCGACCGTCGACCTTGAGCTCACCGATTCAGGTGCAAGCAAGATCGCGGTTATTAAGGTAGTGAAGGAGGCGCTCGCTCTCGGCCTCAAAGAGGCAAAAGATCTCGTCGATGGTGTCCCCTCTATGCTCAAACAGGGCATGAAGAAGGAGGATGCCGCAGAATTGGCGAAGAAATTGACCGATGCTGGTGCAAAAGTGACGCTTAAGTAAGAAACCTAAAACGCAAAACCCGCCTTTTCGTAGAGAAAAGGCGGGTTTTGCGTTTTCCTGCCACTGCCGTACACTAGCGGCAATTATGGAAATTCTGGCTAAGCTGTTTGGCTCGGGTGCACGTATCAAGATGCTCCGCCTTTTTCTCTTCAACAAGGACATGTCCTTTACTACGGCGGAAGTAGCCGAGCGGACAAAGCTCTCCAAGCCCATCGTGCGCCGTGAGCTCATTGACCTCGCCGCTGCAGGGCTCCTACGCAAAAAAGGAGTGCAAAACCCAGCTCGCTATCAGACCAACCCACGATTTGAGCATCTTGGCCCTCTCGACGTATTCATTCGTGAGACAACCACCGTGCGCCCCAAGAGTATGGTCGATACCCTGAAGCGTGCAGGTGCCCTCCGTCTCGTGGTCCTCTCTGGTCTCTTTACGGGCGTTCAGCAGGCACAGATCGATCTTTTGGTAGTAGGCGACAATCTTGAGGATCGAGTACTCGCCAACGCAGTGCGTACGCTTGAAGCAGAGCTTGGGCGTGAGATCCGCTACGCAGCCTTTGCCACCACCGATTTTCGATACCGCCTAGGGATCTACGACCGCCTTTTGCGGGATGTTTTTGACTATCCACACCGTCTCCTGATCGACAAAATAGGGCTCTAAAAATGCTACACTTTACGGAGGAACTCGCGTACAACGGTGGCGGGTCATTAATCGCATAAAAGCTTTTTGCACTATGGTTTTCAACACTTGGGCGGATGTTCTTAGTCGATCGTTCCAGGACCTGTTCTATGGCTTGGTGACGTTTATTCCAAATGTGGTGGTCGCCGTCATCATTTTCATCGTCGGCTGGCTCGTCGGAGCGGGTCTCGGCCGGGTGGTGAAGCAGGTTGTCGACTCACTCCGAGTGGATAGCGCGCTCCGGTCGACTGGTATTGAGCGTCTGCTCTCTCGTGCGGGCTTCCAGCTCTCCTCGGGTAAGTTTCTGGGCACGCTTGTCGAGTGGTTCTTCGTCGCTGTCTTCTTGGTTGCGTCGCTCGACGTGCTCGGCCTTACAATGGTGAATTACTTCATCAGTGAAGTTGTCCTCGGATACCTTCCACAGGTGATCGTGGCAGTCTTGATCCTCCTCGTCGCTGCGGTTATTGCTGAAGTAGCAGAGCGCGTCGTTGTCGGTTCAGCCAAGGCAGCATCGCTCCGTGAGGCTGGATTCTTTGGAAAAGTAGCACGCTACTCGATCTGGATCTTCGCTCTTCTCGCTGCGCTCGCCCAGCTGAACGTCGCGACGGCCTTCGTTCAGACACTCTTTACGGGTGTCGTGATCGCCGTTTCGCTCGCTGTGGGTCTCTCCTTTGGCCTCGGTGGTCAGACAGCCGCTGCGCGCTATATCGAGCACCTGCACGCAGAGATGAAGGACTAAATTTCTCGCACAAAACCGCCCGCCCACATCGAAGTTGTGGCGGGCGGTTTTGTGCTTGACGCCGAGGAGACGCTCGACTATACTCCCAATTACGTGTCTACGAACCGAAAAACTTCACTTTTAGGAGCGGATAGGCCGTAAGGCCTCGGGTGCACAATGCACACGAAAACCGCCCCTTGGGGCGGTTTTCGTTTCGAGTAGGAGACACGGATTTTTGACATACGAATACGCAAAAAGTAATAAAGCCTCGCGCGCCGGGAGTGGTCCTGGTGGGTGGGGTGTGTGAATCCCGCCTGTTCTCCAGGAACAGGCGGGAGAAGGTGCTGTTCAGGTCTCCGTACGGGAGACATAAGGGTGCACGGTGGATGCCTTGGCCTAGGACGGCTATGAAGGACGCGACTAACCTGCGAAAAGCTTCGGGGAGGCGGTTTGTAGCCTTTGATCCGGAGATATCCGAATGGGGAAACCCTACAGTTTTGAACTGTAATCTGCGAGGTAACGCTTGCATGATGCGAACCCTGGGAAGTGAAACATCTCAGTACCAGGAGGAAAAGAGAACAATAGGAGTTGCGTTCCATTCAAGCGTATGTTCGTTTGAATGGAACGCAACTCTCGTGATACCCTAAGTAGCGGCGAGCGAAAAGGGAAAAGCCCAAACCGTTTTCTTCGGAAAGCGGGGTTGTAAGATGCGAACGTCCAATTTATTGGAAAAGAGTTACAAAATGTCTGTATAGCGGAAGTTGCTGGAAAGCAACGCCCCAGAGGGTAATGGCCCCGTACGCAAAATGCATGACGACTCTTGTTTGTATTCTTGAGTATCTCCAGACACGAATAGCTGGAGTGAATCTGCCGGAACTAACCGGTAAGGCTAAATACGTCCTATGACCGATAG
>ERZ1292625.477-Hain-H41-01um-R1-477-length-61153-cov-11_pt1 | contig 61153 bp, 53 predicted proteins | sample MGYA00564400_ERZ1292625 | MGnify/ENA primary metagenome ERZ1292625 (study PRJEB36523, sample SAMEA6512639) | groundwater metagenome | collected 2019-01-08 | study: AquaDiva: Metagenomics assemblies of 32 groundwater samples | reverse complement strand
GGGTAAGGCAATCTTTTTCTTGACATACCTTAATTTATCTGTCTATATTTAATTAGTGAAGAAAAAATCTTCAGCAAAAATATTTGGCTTTTTGATAATTTCAGTTCTTGTGGTAGGAGTCGGAGCAACAACTATCGCAGTTCAAAACTCCACAGAGACACAACAAAGAGCCGATCGTCCACATAGAACTGTAATACTCCCCGAGGAGGCAAAGACTCAGGATATAGTATCACTTGGTGAAAAGATTCATCCAAAGTCCGGAAAAAAAGTTAAAGGAATAGCAATTATTGAAAGGATAAGTCCCCTTCAGGCTGGAAAGGGCGCAGGAAATAATTCTACATGCTATGGATTCTACGCACAGGGCTCCAAATGGAAAACACTGGAACCTTGGGTATTTGATACATACAACACTCAGGGTCTTGACCAGAATACACTATTTAACCTTCACGCCAATGATATCTCGAAATGGGAGGATGCTGCGGATGGGAGACTTGGCAACCGAAAGTCAGTTGACATTCTTGGTAATGGAAGTATAACCACTTTACCGCTTGAGATTGATCTTTTATCCCCTGATGCTGTAAATGAGGTCTATTTTGCCGATGTGCAATCCCCCGGCGCAATAGCAATAACAGTAGTCTGGGGAATATTTGACGGCCCCGTAACAGGAAGAGAACTTGTTGAATGGGATCAGGTATATGATGACGTTCACTTCCTCTGGTCATCAAACGGCGATGCGACGAAGATGGATTTTGAAAATATTTCAACGCATGAAATGGGACACGCATTAGGGCTTATTGATCTGTATGATTCTTCGTGCTTTGAAAATACAATGTACGGGTATGCTACTTATGGGCAGACTATCAAAAGGACACTTGAAAAAGGAGATATAAGCGGAATAAATCTTCTATACTAGGTTGTTAGGAAAAAACTAGTTGCTAGTGGCTAGTCGCTAATTGCTAATCGCTGCCTATATAAACTCTTCTACCCTCTTATAATTGTGGATTTCTGAGGGTGTAAACCAGAGCGTTTTCTCAAAGTTTGCTTCTTCAATACTTGTCGAGACATGTACAAGATTCATGACTCCTCTTTTCTCATCATTGGCATAAGCTGCCGAGTCAGTTGAGAAATCTCCGCGAATAGTTCCCGCAGGCGATGAGACCGGCATTGTAGTGCCAGCTATGCTCATCGCATTCTCGACAGCATGCTTTCCTTCAAGAAGTATCGCGATTATCGGGCCAGACTTTATGTAGTCAAAAAGCCATTTATTCACCATTTTTCCAAGCTCCATGGCATCATCTGTGCCGAGTTCTTTCTTCGCGTCTCTCCCGTAAGAATTGTAAGTCTTTAAGGTCTTTTCTCCCCAACGCTTTAAAGTTTCAGGTTTTCCGCTTTGGTAATGTTTGAGAAGTAAATCTTCAGAGGCTGTCACCATTTTCATCGCGACAATTTTAAGCCCGGTTCTCTCAAACCGCTTAATAATTTCTCCCACCAATCCCCTTTTTACGCCGTCGGGTTTTATAAGTATTATTGTTTGTTCCATATCCTGAAAATTTCTAAGCTCTAATTTCTAATTAACCTAAATAATTTTAGATCAATTAGAGTAATTAGGTCAATTAGGTTAATTTTAGTAACTTTTCAAATCTTTGTCCATCAGCAGAATGTCCTGAGCTGGTCGAAGGATCAAAATTCCCTATCACCGCAAGATTCAAGGTCGAAGCTATGAGATATTTTTTAGCTACTTCAAAAACCTCTTCGGTCGAGATTTTATCAATCTTAGCTAAATAATCAGTGGGGTTTTCTACTTTATCTTCAAGGATTTCCTGCGTTCCATAAAATCCTGCAACCGCTCGCGAGTCTTCAAGCTCTAAGACTAAATGTCCTTTAAGATATTCCTTTGCTTTGGAAATTTCCTTGGTGGTAATTCCGTTTTTCTCAGTCCTTATACGGTGGTACTCCGCAACAATTACTGAGATCGCCTCATCAACTCTCTTAGGATCAATTCCGGCAGTTGAGACCAGAGTTCCGCAGTCCTGATTGTGGTCAGAGCTGGTTCTTATATAATAGCCAAGTCCTCTTTTTTCTCTTACCTCGTGAAAAAGCCGCGAGCTCATTCCGGATCCCAAGATTCCTGCAAGAATCCCGAGAGGATATTTCTCGTCGTTATTAACAGGAACAGTCCGTACTCCAAGTGCAATGTGCACCTGCTCGGTGTTCTTCTGCTTGATAAGTATCTCCGGTTTATTTTGCTTCTCAACGACTTCGACAAACTTTTTTGTGTCAAACTGTTTCATTTCTCCAAAATATTTCTCAACAAGCTCCGAGGTTTTCTTCGTATCGACTCCGCCTGCAATTATTACTGTCATATTTCCCGCGGAATAAAGGCTTTCCATGTAGGAAGTAAAATCCTCTCTCATCGTACTTTTTATTACATCTTTGCGTCCCCCGATATCCCACCCCATTGGCGTATCGCCATAAAGTAAACTTTCATAAATGTCCCCGATTTTCCGCGCCGGTGTATCTTCATAAAGGTTTATTTCCTCAATTATTACTCCCTTTTCTTTCTCAATTTCCTCGGGTTTAAAGAGAGAATTCTGAAGCATGTCAGAAAGTACATCAAGGCAAATTTCAATCTTATCGCTTGCCGATTTTATATAATATCCGGTCGTTTCTTTACCTGTAAACGCATTGAATTCTCCGCCAATTCCATCAATTAGGCTTGAAATGTCCATGGCTGAAGGTCTCTTCTTCGTTCCCTTGAATGCCATGTGTTCCAGAAAATGCGAAGCTCCGTTGTTATGTTCGGTCTCGTATCTTGAGCCTGCACCGACTAAAACCATAACAGTAGCGCTTTCAAATGAAGGCATTGGGATGGTAAGAAGTCTTAGGCCGTTTGAAAGTACTTGTCTTTGGAATTGCATAAATGATTAGAATTTGCTGTTTGTAATTTTTGATTTTTCAATCGTCAATTGTAAATAGTAAATTGTCAATAGTTGTGTAGCTTGTCGCTGAAACTGCATATTAATATTAATTAATGTATAAAAAGAGGTCAGAATCCCCTCCTGACCTTGGGTTAATAATATCACAAGCATCTTCAGTTGACAATCTATATTTACTTTGATATATTTTGTCAGCTATGGGAGAGATTTTAAAATTTGGCGCAGAAGTGGAAGCGGTACATATCGGAGATCATAAATTTGAATTTTCTAATGTTGCATCAGAAAGGCTCATCAGATTTTTAGCATCTTCCGGCCATTCTATTAAAGGCGGCGAAGGTCCATCTTCAGAATTCGAAGGCATTACTCCTAGACAGATCGCAAGAAATCATTATGGCTTGAGCGATGGTTATTATGAATTCGACAGAGTATCAGGAGAATTAATTATCGACGGCGCAAAGCCAGTACGATTTGAACAAGAAGTAAAAAAATCACATACGACATTCTTCCGAGGAATAGTGGTAAATCTTAACCAGCCCCAGCTCATGAGGGGATGGGCAAGTACTGCTAGAGAGCTTGCAAGAAAAGGATACGATAAAGCATTAATTGTTCCATTCTCTAAGGATCGGCCTTTTGCTGATACGATGTACCCACTAAATCCTGGAGATGAAGTACTTTATCCTCTAAAACCAACTCAATCTTCAACCGAGCGAGTACTTACTGCTTAGTTTCACATCTTCTCCGGCGAGTCGATGCCTAAATGAATCAGGATTCTGAAGATCTGAATTCTGTGAGCTTTTGTTTTCCTGGTTTGTACTCAAAAACTAATTTTCTCGGATGACCTGGTCTTCTTTCCCCAACTTTCCTATTATCAAGCATATAAGATCCTCCAATAAGAGGTTTCAAAAGTCTTGGAATACGGCCTTTTTTGTCCCATCTGGAAATTGTTCTTCTTGTTTTCTCCATCTTTTCGATTTCATCAAGAGGTAAAACTCTTTTTAATTCATCCATATCAAACTCAGGTTTATAATGTTTCAAGACCTCTTCTGCCGAAATTACTTTAGCGTTGAGACCAAAACCCTCAGCGTGATTTTTAATTCTCTCCCTATGATAATCCCAGCTAAGATATAACACTTCTTCAGATTCTATTCCTCTATATTTTAAAGCACTATTTAAGGCTTCGATTTGAGTTGTGGTTTGATTCAAGTCTTGGTCCCCAAACTGAATAGCTCTTTCTGGTGGAACCTGTGAGCCATTTGGTCTTTCTTTTGTTAAGGCTTCCCACATAAGATCTCCAGTGCTAAGAGTTTTATCTCCAAAAGAAGCATCACTAAATAGGTATATAAAATCTACTACTCCGTTTTTAAAAATTTCTCGAGCGGCATTAACAATAAATGCGGAATAAAAAGACAAACGTACCTCTCCCTTTCGTGGCCCTTCATCTTTTAAATTAATAGCATACGGATCAACAACCAAATATGTGTAATGTTTTCCTAAAGCTTCAGGCAATTGAGCATTTTGCACAATTTCAGGATGGGCACTCTCTTTTGACATGACGCTATTATATCAAATGCTGTCAAGCGAATCTCACATCTTCTCCGGGGATTCGATGCCGAGGAGATGCAGGCCATTTTTCAGAACTTGCCCTACTCCGGAAGTTAATTGCAGTCTAAATTCTTCAATCTCCCATCTTAAAGAATGGAATAACATATTTCGACAATTTCGTTGTATCATATATCGATATATAATACAGTGAGCAATTGATTTAGGAACTAAATTAGAGTAGAATCATTCTTTGTTATGCCTTTACCAGAACAAGATACCCCCGAAAGGGAAATAGCAGAAGAACGAATCTATAGAAAAGTTATAGATTTAGTTTCGAATGTGGCAGTAAGACGAAAAAATCTCCCTTCACAAGTCCATATCCTTATTCAGGATGAAATAACAGGAGTAAAAGTTGCAGCTTTCCTTTTGGTTCAATATATAGGAAATAACGGAATGACTAAAATAACACCTTACTCTGGAGCGGTTTTACCTTCTGAAGAAACAGTTATGGACGCAGCAGATATATTGATTAAGGCAAATCCAGGCATGCCAATGATATGTGACAAAGAAATTGCAGATGAATTAAGTCAAAACTCGCTTGTATGGGTGGAGGAAGATCATTACCGACTTGAAGGAAGACCAGACGGGGTTTTGGAAGTTTTTACCCCCTACGGTGCTCTCCAGTCGCTTGAAATAGCTCGGGAGCTAGGCGCAAAAAGCGTTCAAGTTTATACTGAATGATTTCCTACTACATCTTCTGTGGGGCTTCAATGCCCAGAAGATATAGACCGGTCGAGAGGATTTGGCCTACTCCGGAAGCTAATTCCAGTCTGAATTCTTCTTTTTCACTTCCCACCACCTTATGCTTTTGGTAGAAATTGTTAAAAGCCTGAGAAAGTTCAAATAAATAATTTGCAAGAGTATTTGGCGCAAAATTCTCCTGCGCATCCTTGACAATTTCCTCAAACTGAATTAATAATCTAAGAAGCAGAAGCTCTTCAGGAGCAATCTTGTCATTCTGAGTCGAAGACGAAGAATCTGGATCCTTCGCTTTGCTCAGGATGACACCCTTCTTTTTCGCAAGAATACTATTTGTTCTTGCGTACGTGTATTGAATATACGGCCCTGAATTGCCTTCAAGACTTATCGACTCCTCAAAGCTGAAGGTGATATCGCTTTTGCGCGAAAACTTCAGCATAGAGTATTTCACGGCTCCTACAGCTACCTTTTCCAAAGTCTCTTCATCCATTCTCTTAAACTGAGATTTTAATCTTTTCCTCGCTTCATTCAAGAGCCATTCGCCCGCCACTACATTTCCCGACCGCGATGACATCTTGCCGTCCTTCAGATTTACAAATCCAAATGCATAATGCGTAGTTTTCTTCGCAAGTTCGGGCAAAACCTTCTCCATCGCTTCCAAAACCACTTTGAAATACGGCTCCTGCTCACTTGCGGTAATAACTATTGAGCTGTCATATTTGAAATCCTCATATTTTAGCTTCGCAAGAGCCAAATCTTTGGCTTCATAAGTCGCGTAACCTTGCCTGCCGGCAGGCAGGTCTTCACTTGTCACAAAAACCCGCGTGTGATTTCCGCGGAAAACCATCGCTCCTTCATGCTTTTCAAAAATTCCGTTGTCAATATTTGCCAGAACTATTTTCCTTCCCGGCTCCGCGGTCTGACTCTCAAAATAATATTTATCGTATTTTGTCCCAAGCCTTTTGTAAATTCCTTCAAAATGCTCAAGACTCCATTTTCTTCCCTCTTCCCAAAGTTTGTTTAAATCAGGGTCCGACCCTGCATAGAGTTTTAAATTTATTTCGGCAATCTCTTTTTTGGCCTTTTCATCTTCTTCATAAGCCTTTGCTCCTGTTGCGTATGCTTTCCCTAATGATTTAATCTTTCCCTCATGTTTTAGTTTTTTAAAATCGTCAATGGTCAATGGTAAATGGTAAATTCCATAAATCGCTTTTGCCACATGCATTCCAACATCTCCCTGATAATTTGCGCGGAGCAACTCTGCTCCCTGAAATTCCATAAGCCGGGCAAATGATTCTCCCAATGCAATATTGCGCAAATGGCCAATATGAAATTCTTTGAAAGGATTGGGATCTGCAAATTCAAGCATGATTTTCTGGGATTTTAAACTAGACCCGATGCCATAATTTTTTGAAGATGCGATATGATCCAGTTGGGAAATTAAATATTCACGGGACAGAAAAAAATTGATAAATCCGGGAGCTAATGCTTCAATCTTATCTATATTGGGTACTTTTTTTTGAAGCTGGTTTGCAATATATTCTGCAAGTTCGAGCGGGTTTTTGAATTTTTCCTTTAATTTGTGAAAAGTCGTCATTGCGACGTTGGTGGAAAAATCTGCATGCGATAAATCCGACGAAAAAATTATTTCTTTTTCATCGACATTTAAGGATTTTAAAACTTCCAAAACCGCAGCTTTTATCTCTCCTCTAATTTCCATAACCAACTTTATTTTAACACAGAAGACTTAACATTAAGCATGCGGTTTTATTAACAAGCTGTTGAGAGCTAACGAGGTCCGACCTCGTCAAACTCGTCAAACAATTTTAAGCAGCAGGTTTTTGTGGAACCACAAGCGGAGTCAATCTATCTTTAATCATTGTTAAAGCTCTTCCGGCAATTTCAAAATCACTCGGAGTCATTTCCGACTCATAAACCTTTATTTCACCACTTGGTACTGCAAGTGGTTTCCGAGTAGGATCGATCTTAACCCCTGAAGGAATGTAAGAAACTTTCTTATAAACTCCGTCTTTTGTAAAACAGTATTATGTCGCAGCATTATTTGCTAAGCTAGGATTTTTCTTTGCATATACTTCAAAAGCTCCACGACTGGACTCATCAGCGTGAACACCAATGAATAATTCTCTGTCTGTAATAATTCCCAACTTTGAAGAATATTCTGAAATCCCATCAATGAAATTAACGCTTGCTGGTTGTCCATCTACTCCAACTACGTCTTCTACACGGCTCGTAAATTTTATAACGTTTTCAGAAAGCCTAAAGAAAAATACGTTTTCTGTTCCATAAAAAGCGTTATCAGGAACTTTCTCCATAAGCTCTGCAATTTCATCCTCCATCATCGCGAGCTTTATAGCAGCAAGGCGAAATCTTTCCTCTTGCGTTTCGGGTTCTTTTATATCTTTATGGTCGGCTGAGGGAGCTTTATCTGTATCTTCAAAATAATGCTGCGGAATTTCTTTAGGTTTTCTTTTCTCTCTTAATCTTTCGAAGGTTTCGGCTGGAGTTTCCTTATTTCCGTTCGGGCCCTCTGGTATTTTCGATTCATCTGCCATATTCACCCTCAAGTCTAACACATTCAAAAGAATTAAAACAACATAATCACGCTAATACTAATATACTAGTATATTAGTATTTAACTGAATTACAGAAAATCTATTAGTTGATTGGCTTATTGGAAATTTGTTGATTGGTAATTATTCCCGTCGGGGTTGACACACTCCCTCATAATTGATACGTTGGTAATGGAGACTAAACTTGTTTTTGGCGAGTTATTAGTTCTAAGTTATTAGTTATTAGTTTAAAATATGAAAATTCTTCTTGTTGATGATGACCAATCGCTTGCCACTATTATCACTACCGCCCTCGAAAAAGAAGGTTATGCCGCAACGGCTTCTTATACAGGAAGAGGAGGGCTCGATAGGGCTAAGTCAGAACTTCCCAACCTTATCCTACTTGACCAAGTTCTTCCTGATATTTCAGGCAACCAAGTCCTAAAAGAACTTAAAATTGACGAGCAGACAAAAAATATCCCGGTCCTTATGCTCTCAAACTTCGGCCAAACCGAAATGGTAAACCAGGCTATAAATGAAGGCGCGGCGGATTATATATTCAAATACCAAGTCGAGGTCTCAGACATAATAGGCAAAGTCAGAGATGCATTGAAACCAAGCGCGCCAATTGCTTCCTGAATATGGATAGGAATAGCAAAGACTACAGCTTAGTAATTACAGAGGTCATTAAAAAACAAATGATAATTTTGGGCCCCGATATCACTCTTTCAAGAGCAAGGAATGTAAAAGGACTTAAGGTGGATGATTCAGGAACAGTAACTGAAATCTCAGGCCCCCCACAGGAATTAATACAGGAACTGATAGACCAATTCGTGCAATTATCAGGGCTTATTGTCCAAAAAACCATGGAGCCAATCCTTGCGAATTATTCGCAGGATGGATCTGCATCCGCGGCAATTCTTAAAAGTGTTCAGGCACAAATTAGACCCGCGCAATCTCCCACACCGAGAAAACCTGAAGATAAACCTATGGAGGAAACTAAATGACTGACATGACGAGATTTTTATCAATAGCCGTTCAGGCCGGTGCATTTATCTCCGCTTTTGCGGCAATTGCTGCTGGACTTATAATGACAAGAGTCACGAAGAAGTTTGGTACTGGGATCCTGGCTTCGGGATTTAAGACCATTTCCGTCGGAATTTTTCTTATAGCTCTTGGAATTATATTTGATGCAGGACAAGTATATTTTAACTTGACAGGCAATGAGCAAATAATAATCATATTGACAGGACTTAAGGAAATCTTTTTCGTAGCAGGCACTTATATCATCGTTATAGGAAGCAAGAGAACGGCTGACAAATTAGAAACTCTCACCAAATAGAATGAATGCTGCCCTTATTATCTCCATCTCTTCCGCAATTTTCTTCGGCCTTATTGCAATCGCGGTTTCATTAAGAAAAGACAGAAAAGAAAAATCTTTGGGTAGAAGTACAGGAAGCTCCAGATATAGTTCTGTTGAAGAAGAATTCGTTCACATGATGGTCCATGAACTGAGAGCTCCTCTTACTAGTGTCAAAGACGCTTCAGAGCTTCTTATAACAAGCTCCACATCTCTTACAGAAGAAGAAAAAGGACAATTCCTAAAAATTATAAACAGGCAGTCAAAAGCACTCCTTGAGCAAATTTCCGAAATCCTTGATGCTGCAAAATTTGAATCCGGAGCTTTTGTGCTTGAAAAGAAAAATGAAAACGTCCAGGAGCTAATCAGCGAAAGGATAAAGATGTTTGAACCTCAGGCTGCAAAAAAACAAATTTCTATCTCCTCTCATATAGATCCGCTTCCCCTGGTATATCTTGATTGTTTAAGAATTGATCAGGTACTCAACAACCTTATTTCAAACAGCATAAAGTTCACCCCTCCGGGCGGAAAGGTGGCAATTGAGGCTAAATTGGCCGGAGAAAATGTAGAAATTTCAGTATCTGACACTGGGATTGGAATTGATAAAGATGTGCAGGGCAAGATTTTTTCAAAATTTTATCAGGCAAGAAGTCCGCTAAGGCAGGAGGAAGGGTCAGGAACCGGGCTTGGCCTTTATATAGTTAAGAAGATTATTGATGCCCACAAAGGCACTATAGCTCTTGAGTCTGCAGGCGGTAAAGGAACCGTCATGAAATTTAGTCTTCCAATTCAAGAACAAGTGCAAGTAAAAGAAGATAATCCCCTATCGGCACAATATACAATGCCCAACTAAGCCGTTTTTGATGCTTTATTACGATAAACTGCAATAAGCAAAGATAAAATCAGGAAATAATAGCTTACTACAAACGGCCAGGAAATCGAAATATTAACAGCTCCTGAGAAGCCTGAGAATATATTTACAATACTTTCAAAGTAAACAAGTAAAGGTACACTTAAATAAATTATTACTCTTCCCAAAGGCTCAAAAACGATTGAAAGAAGGAATCCAACCCCGCCGAGGATCATAATAATCGGCACAGTCCATAGGACTAGCGCATTTATCACCACAGAAGATAAAGAATAAAGGCCGAAATTGGCAAGAAGAATTGGCAAGGTAGCAATTTGAGCAGCAATTGTAGTAGAAACATCCTGCCCTACAACAATAAAACTAAAAAATTTCTTAAGAAAACCAATTTCATAAAAAAGCGGGCGCAGGAAAATAAGTCCCGCTGTTGCAAGAAAAGAAAGTTGGAAGCCTATATCCCAAACAACAAACGGCGAAAATAAAATCATAATATAAGCAGTTATGAAAAGTGAATAGGCTGATAATCTTTGCCGCCCGAGAATCTGCGCGGTAAAAACAATTATTCCCATTATTGCGGCCCTCACTATTGAAGGCTGAAATCCTGCCAGCAAAGCATAAAAAATAATTCCCGAAATTGTAAGGACTAACGCCGTCTGTCTTTTAAAAAAAATTAAAAATATTGCACTTAAAAATCCTGCGGTCAAAGTGACATTCATCCCCGATGCCGCGATGACATGCATAAGTCCTAAGAGCTTTAGATTTTCTAAGAAATTGGTGGAGAAATTAGATTTAATTCCGAAAACTATACCAAGAAGAAGAGCTGAGTTATTCGGAGATAAATTTCTTTCAAAAGTAGAAATAATTAATTGGCGGACGTTATATAGAACTGCTAATTTATCCTCTTTAGCTTCGATTTGAGGACTTTTCATCGTGATAAATCTGCTTCTGCTCTTTAGCAAATTGATTGTTAGACTGCCATTTACTCTTAGGATTTCTCCATAATGGTATTCTTTTTCAGAAGAAGTATTGATATTTATTCTATTACCTTTATAAAAAAGCTGGAACGACTGCTGATGTCCTTTCGGAGTCGGTTCTGTCATAAGTCGTGAAGTAAAATCTACATTCTGTCCCTCTGAAAGCTCTGCTTTATCTAAAGTAATGAATCTTAAAATTAAAACTGATGTGAAGAATAAAATTATGAAATATTTTACCACCTGAAAAGTTAATAAGCTGAAATTTTGCTTTTAATCTCGGAAAAAATCTTACTCCCTACAGCTTTCTTACTTAACAATTCATCAACTGTCTGATATGGCCTGTTTTGAATAATTTTTGAGGCTGTAACAGGACCTACGCCAGGTAATGTATCCAGTTCCTTATCCGATGCCGTATTTATATTTATGAGGCCGTCTATTGAACCCTGCGAAGTGCTTGCTCCCATGACAGAAGAGTTAATTGAACCTGCGCTCGTCTTCTCGCCTGCTGCGGGTATGTAAATTTTAAATCCATCCGTAAGCTTTGAGGCAAGATTCATTGTCTTTGCAAACCAAGCTCTATCAGCATTGCCCGACAGACCGCCTGACTTTACTATCAAATCTTTAAGCCTTGCGTCTTTGGGAAGCTCATAAACGCCCGGGGAAATTACCGCACCCTCTATATCTACTATAATTTTTGCTTCAGACATTGAAGCGTTTCCGATTTCTCCCGAAGGTTTTTGGAGTGCAGCATCATCCGAAGACTTTGAAGCCATTAACCCTATCAAACCATAACCTAAGAATATCAACCCCAAAACTCCGAAAATTATGGGAACCCAATACTTTCTTACAATAGGAGATAATTTTTCTAAAATTCTATCCGTTTCCATTGGGCAGTTCCTTTAAAACAAAGTTTATAATCTTCCCCGGAACATAAATAATCTTTTGGATTGGCCTATTATCTAAGTATTTTTGTGCCTTAGGACTTCTGCTGGCAGTTTCGGTAATCTTCTGCTTATCATTAACATCTCCTAAATCAACCGTTAAAACATCTCTTACTCTTCCATTTATCTGAACAATTATGTTCGAGTTTTTTTCTTTCAGATATTTCTCTTCATATCCCGGCCAGGATGCCTTATGAACCGAATTTTGATTTTCTATGATGTGCCACAATTCTTCGGAAACGTGCGGCGCAAAGGGAGAAATCAACTTAATAAATGTTGAAATCTGCTCCTTTGATATACTTTGTTCCTTTGCTAAGAAATTGTAATATTCCATCATCGAAGCTATTGCAGTGTTATATCTTAGCTCTTCCAAGTCTTCTGTAACCTTCTTTATAGTCTTATGCATCATTCTCTGCGCTTCATTGGAAATTGGAAATTGGAAATTGGAAATTCGAGTGAAAAGAGTCCATACTCTTTTCACGAAGCGGTACATTCCTTCAATTCCCGTATCATAAAAATCTCCGCCTTGAATAAATGGGCCCAGAAACATTAAGTACAATCTCAAAGTATCAGCTCCGAATTTTTTAATATACGCATCAGGAATTACCACATTACCTTTGCTCTTGCTCATCTTTGCCCCTTCTTTTATTAACAAACCATGCGCGCGAAACTTCGAGAAGGGCTCTTCAAAATCAATTAGACCCAGATCTTTAAATACCATCGTGATAAAGCGGGAATACAAAAGATGAAGCACCGAATGCTCCGCTCCGCCAATATACATATCTACAGGCAGCCACTTTTCGGTTCTTTTTTTACTAAAAGGGGCTTCTTTGTTATCAGTAGATATATATCGGAAAAAGTACCATGCGCTGTCAAGAAATGTGTCTGATACGTCAGTTTCCCGCTTCGCAGGTCCTCCGCAATTCGGACATTTCGTACTTACAAAATCTTTAATTGCCGCCAGAGGCGACTCAACAGCTTGTCCTGAGCCTGTCGAATGGATTCCCTTTGGCTTCCAATCTTTAACCTCTGGTAATAAAACCGGCAAGTCCTCATCTTCAATCGCAATCCATCCTGGATTTCCGATTTCTCCTTTATTAAAACCTCCCTCATTTTTGATTTTTGATTTTTGATTTTTGATTTTTTTAGCGCAGTTTTCGCAGAAAACGAGCGGTATGGGCGGCCCCCAATATCTTTGTCTTGAAATAAGCCAATCTCGAAGGTGATAATGAATTTTTCTCTTCCCAATACCCTTCTTTTCAAGATCATCAATGATTTTGGGTATAGCATCAGGTACAAAATAATCTTCCCAGTCCTTCCCGGAATTTATTACTTCACCTGAACCTAAATAGCACACTCTTTCTCGATAAGCCGATTCATATAACATTTCCCAAATATCACTATACTTACGTACAGTTTTTTCAAGGGTTTTCATCTTTTCCCAAACAGGATTATTTTCTTCAAATAGTTCGATTGAAGCTATTTCTCCGTCACCAAAAATAACGATTAATTTTTCACCCACTAAGTCGTGCCATGCATTTTGCAAAACAGATTCTTTAGCAATCTCAATAAACCTCAAAAGATTTTTTTCTTTTACCTCGTAGATAGCTGAATCTTTATTTTTTTCTTTAAACCTAACGCCAAGCTTCTCCAGCTCCTTTATAAATTTATCAAAATCTTTACTCCAAGCTCTTTTTACATACCCTATGTAAAAGTCTTCGATTGGCTTGATCACTGGTTTTATTTGGAGATTATACTTTTTGGCGAATTCGTAATCTCTCGTATCATGGGCAGGAACTGCCATAATTGCTCCGGTTCCGTAACCCATGAGAACATAATCTGCGACCCAGACGGGAATTTCTTCCCCATTAACCGGATTTATTGCGAATAAACCTGTATCCACACCTGTTTTTCCTTGTCCTTCTGCAATTCTCTCCTGTTCTGTTCTGGTTTGAGCTTTTTGGATATAGTTATTAACTTCTTTATTTTCTTTACCAATCTGCTTTGCAAGAAGATGCTCAGGAGCCAAAACCATAAAAGTCGCTCCATGTAATGTATCCGGACGGGTTGTAAATACTTCGATATAGCGATTGTCATTCTGAGGCTTTGCTCGCCTCGCTGAGACTTCTGCGAAGCGGGCCGAAGAATCTTGAGATCCTTCACTTTTGTTCAGGATGACAAAACGGATTGTTGCTCCTTCTGACCTTCCAATCCATTCCTTCTGCGCGATTTTAACCTTTTCGCTCCAATCCAGGCTTGGGATATTGTTTAGTAATCTTTCCGCATAGTCTGTAATCTTGAAAAACCATTGTTCGAGGTCTTTTTTGACCACTTCAGCTCCGCACCTTTCACATTTTCCTGCTATAACTTGTTCGTCTGCCAAAACTGTCTTATCCGCAGGACAAAAATTTACACTTGCTTTCTTACGATAAGCTAAACCGGCTTTAAAAAGCTGGGTAAATATCCACTGAGTCCATTTGTAGTATTCAGAATCGTAAGTCTCGACTTTATTATCCCAGGCAAATCCATTTCCTATAGCGTGAAGCTGTCTATAAAAATTCTTTTCCGAAATCTTTGCCTGTTCTTTGGGATGACGGCCAACTTTTAATGCGTAATTTTCACTATGAATTCCAAATCCATCAAGACCAATTGGTTCGAAAACATCATGCCCCTGCATTCTTTTAAATCTGCCGTAAACATCCGAGCCTGTAAATGCGTACATATTCCCTACATGCATGCCTTCAGCTGAAGGATACGGAAACATCATGAGGTTATAAAAAGGTTTTCCTTGTCCTGCTTGCCCTGAGCCCTGTCGAAGGGAGCCTGCTTGCGGTGAGCCAGCCGAATCCACCGAAGGATTGGCATCCAAGTCCGGCTGATAAGTTTTATTTTTATTCCAATAATCTTGCCATTTCTTTTCAATTTCTTGAGGATTGTAATCCTGTTTACTCCTCGAAGCTTTAGCGAAGTGGGGCCATTTTTTTTCTACTAAACTTGGGTCATATTTCGGAATTACCGTATTAATCTTTGATGACTGCTTTTTCATCTTAGTTTATCGCTCGAAGTCTTGCTCGGCCTTCGTAGCCACTTCGGCGAAGGAGGCACGAAGTTCGACCATAACTGGAGTATATCACAAGAAGAAATCATCTTCTATTCGTGGTTTCCATTTGGCGACAACTGAGTTTGCCTCGAGAAATAAGATGTAAATCCATTTGAAAAACTATTTTTACCACAGGGAACTTGCTCGGGTAGGAAGGTAGAGAAAGCAGAAGAGATTCTCATTTGAAATCTGGCTTGATCCTTACCGTCAACCGTTATTTCGTAAAGCTTATCTAGACTATCTGAATCTACCACATAAGCCGATCTACCAACAGCTAAGAAGATCGCAAATGCTCTACCAGAATCATTTACTTTAAAATGGGGCATAAATGTTCCATTATCAAATCTTACAGACGTATCATATCTGCTTCCGATTCTAATTATTTTTCCCCTACCGTGTCCTTTTCTTGATTTAAAGGCCGCAACTTGAACGATAAGTATGCCGGGGATACCAAAACTATCGCCATCAATTTCAAGCTCTGGTTTTTCTGTTTGATGTGCTCTAAAATCATATCCTAATTTTTTTTCTTGATCAACCACGTTTATCTATATATCATAAACTTAAATCTTCCGCAACAATCTATTGCTTTTTAGCTTCCGATTCTATACCATGGGTTTATGAAAGTCCTACTCCAGTCGTTTCTTATTCTATCTTCAGTTTGCGCTGCTATCATAACTTTTATAAACCTTGCCTACGCTCAAACTTCTTCCAATCCTGATTACGTAATAGAGCATCAGGAGCTCGAGCAAAAAACCTATCATCCTGAAAACGCAAAACAGAATAATCCAAGGCTAATAGTGGGAGAAAATTATCAGGCGGTGCTTGGATTTGGTGATATTCCGCAAATAAGTTTTTTTTCAATCAAAATCTCAGGCACAATACTTGATTATGGAAAGCTCTACCCAACCAATCCAATCCTGCGGGAAACAATTATAGAAACCGGGGGACAATCTGCGCACGGATACAGCGTTTTGGGATATGAGGATCATCCGCTTGCAGATGAGTCTTTCTCAAACCTGATACCGGACACTTCCTGCGACCGCGGACTTTGCTCTCAGGCCACTTCGGCAATCTGGAAAGACCATCTTACTTATGGTTTCGGATATACTTGTGAAAGTCTAGATAAATCTCTCTGTGTTGGCTTCGAAGATACTAATTCGTATAAAAGTTTCCCCGATGCATCCAAATCAGAAGCATACCAGCCAGTTTTTAAGGCAATCAACTCAGAAAACAGTAAAGCTAAGATTATTCATAAGCTCAACGTTTCAGCTTCCCAGAAGAACAAAATCTATTTGAACAATATAAATTATCTGGCTGTTCCCAATCTTTAAAATGAAAAAATTCTTTTTATTAATCTTTATATCTTTTAGTCTTTTAATCTTGCCTAAAACCGTAGAGGCTGAGCAAAGAGGGATTGGTGTTTACCCGCCAATAATTAAAATAACAGCTTCTGCTCCATCTGATATATCAGTGCCAATTTCGGTGAAAAATATGGAAGACAAGCCAATCGAAGCTACTATTTCAATTCGGCCTTTCAAGATAGACCAATCAGGAGCAATTAACTATATTTTATACAAAGATTATACCAGGGAAGTCTCAGCCCTGATTGAGACAGTTGTATTACAAGAAGAGAATCAAAATGTATCAAAGCTGGTTTTTTCGCCCAACGGGATAAAAAATCTAAAGCTAAAAATTGACATTGGCAAAGATCAGAAGGAAAAAGATATATACTTTTCTGTACTTTTTCTGGTAACCAATCAGGATTCTTCGGAAAACACACGCTCCCTACTCTCAATAGGCACCGCAACGAATGTTCTTCTTGCAATTGGAGAAAATACTCTGCCTTCATATCAAGATAGATTTTCCTCCTCAGTTCTTACCTCGGAAGGAAATTTGAAGTTCAAAATAACTTTAGCAAATACAGGAAAGCACTTTATGAGCATCAAGCCTCAGTTAATTATAAAAAATGTATTCGGTAAGGAAATTGAGATATTAAATCTCAAAGAGGAAAACATCCTGCTGGGACAAACAAAAGAATTATCCAACACAAATCCTGATAATCTAGTGATTTCGGGCAAAAAGTACTATTTTGGCCCGTACATAGCTATTTTGAGCCTAAATACTGCCGGTCAGGAAACTATATCAAACAAGAGCATAACAATATTCGTTTTACCTGGAAGCACTATCTGGCTATTAAGCGCTGGTACCATCATAATCTTACTAATAATCCAACGAATAAGAGTAAAGAGAAGGAAAAAAAATTAATCATTTCACATTTCTACCTATATTTACAATCTAAAATAACATTTAAAAAAGTATATCACTCGCCACAAGCATTTGCTAAAATAAATCCTCTAGTACGATTTTCTTTAACAAATTTAGGAATTATTTAGGATTTTTGATCAATTTTAGCAGCCTTAAATTCATCAATCTTGTGTCAAAATACTTGATTTAGCCTCAACTGATATACTTCAACTATATTTGATATTAAAATGTATATTTAAGAATATGAACAAAAATAGAACTTTGAGCCCTTTTTTACTTTTCATATAATTTTCTATCTTTTTCACATACTATAGTCCTTCGAATTTTAATAACAATAGATATAAAAGTATATCATCTTCTATTTACTCTAGGGTATTGACATATAAATCTCTAATTGGTTATTCTGAATATGTACCCTTTTTATTCTATATAATTTATATAATCGGTATAATTTCGAAGCTAAATGCTATTTTCACGAAAATTTGACCGTTTAACCAAAAATGGAATTTATCAATCAATTTATTGAGTTTCTTTCAAAAAATCGAGTATCTTCTATCAGCAGAAGGAACTATATATCTGATCTTAGGTACTTTATGAATTGGTATAAGACTGCTTACAACGAAGAATTCTACCCCGAAAAGCTAAACACCTCCACGATTGAAAGTTTTAAACTGCAAAATTCAAACGAAAATATACTTTCCTTTAGAAGAAGACTCTCCTCTATTAGGAAGCTTGCGAAGTTTGCTCTTGAGAGCAACTATATAAACTCAGACCCATTCAGTCAGGAAAAAAGCTTAGACCTGAGCTCAAGTGAATATCCGGATACTAATGGATTTAGAAATCACCTCCATGAAAAAGGAATTTCTTCAATATCTATAAAAAACTATCTATCAGACGTAAATCAGTTTGCTGAATGGGTAAATAAAGTCAGTATTTCAGGCTCAGATTGGATTGTTCAGAAAAACTTTTTCGAGTCCTTGAACACTGAATTAATTGAGGAATATAAAAAAAGACTATCAAGGCTAAATTTCTCTGCACCGACCATCAACAGGAAACTATCCTCGATAAGAAATCTAATATCTTGGGCAAGCGAAACAGGAAAAATCCCGCATAATTTTCTCAAGAATAAACCAACTTTTCCTTACAATGCGAAAGAATCTTTTATCCCTCTTGACGAAAATCCTCCAAATCAGACTAATGACGAGAATATAGAAGCAGCTGGCTTTGAATATTCTCATCTCCCCCCCCTTAGGCTTGCACAAAAGCTTGGTATAGGCTCAGCCCGATTACTGGATTTCTTATTAATTGATAGTTTGATAAAAGTTTCAGACAGCTTGGGAAGCTTATTCTCCAAAGAAAAAAAGGATTTAATATTCAGCTCAAACAAGGAAAAAGTGCCTTTAATTCAAGATCCTTTAAAATTCGTAAATATTAGCAAATCGTTTTATGATCCGCTAAATGTTTCTACCAAGAACTTATCTCTCGGTCAAAAAATTCTGCATACTATACGGTTTAGTAGGCCAAAATGGTACTTAAAGTATCATAGCTATGCAATAGCTCACTATATACATTTCGGGATTCTAATGATGCTTATGAGTGTTTTTGGGTTTGGCCTGTATCAAAGGTTTTGGGGACCTCCCAATCTCAGCGGCGTGCTCGGAGCTTCATTCTCTCCTTCTCCAAGAATTATAACTGTAAGAGAAAAACTCTCAGATTCTTCAGGCAATCCCATTATTTCACCTTCGGATGTAAGATTTGCAATATATGATGATGCAACAGCCTCAGGTTCATCTTTGCTGTGGGAAGAGGTAAATACAATAAATCCCGATGAAGGTGGAAATTTTTCTGCTTCATTAGGACAGGCAATCCCCATTCCTCCTGAGATCTTTATCTCAAATCCATCTTTGTGGCTTGGCCTAAGCGTTAGCCAGACACAAGAACTAAAACCCCGCCGGCAATTATCCCAGGTAGGCTCAGCAGATGACGCACAAACTCTCCAGCGTATGGGCATAGCCGGGCTCGATAACTATACCAATTCTATTCTAGCGCTTGATTCAACGGGTAACATCACTATCGGCGGCGGCGGATCCCATACTTTTCAGGCTGTTGACGGCCAGCTTATTCTCTCGGGAAATAACCTTACTCTTACTACTGTTGCGGGCACGAATTCCAATATAGAACTGTCTCCTGATGGCTCAGGAAAAATAGACATTACCAAACCTATTCATAATAGCTCAGACTATAGCAACATACCAAATGCCATTGGGAGCGTGGAATTCGATGATACCGTAAGCATACTTGCTACATCAAGTGCGCAATCGGCCCTTACTATCAACCAAACTGACCTAGGACCTCTTATTAGCGCATATGCTGGGGGAATTGCTAAATTCACCGTAGACAATTTTGGCAATACAGGCCTTGCCGGCCATCTTAGTCTTTCGGGAAATAGCCCCAACATATTTTCAACTTCCCCAAGCTCAACTTTGTCAATTGGATCTTACGGAAATGGAACGCTGGTCCTTCAGCCCGTAGCAAATGGGAACATAGAATTCTTTTCAGCTCTAAACTCTCTATCATCTTCAGGTAATTTGAGGCTCACAGGAGATATTATTCTTGCTACTCCATCTGCTACGACTTTCGGTGGAATAAAATATGCATGGCCTACAAGCGGTCAGTCAAACGGATATTTTCTAAAAACTAATGGGTCGGGAAATCTCTCTTGGTCAGCAGTGCCTGACCTTACGGGAATTTGGGATCAGACTGGGCGCGGAAATATGGGATTAGGAACAACATCTCCAAATTTCAGGCTGGATGTTCAGGATTCTAAAGCTGCTACAGCCGCAGCACAAATATTCAATACAGATACCGGCGGCTCCTCCACAGGAATGGTAGTTAAGCTGGGAAATACTTCATCAACTACCGATATCAACAATAAATGGGTTTCCTTTGAACAATCAGGAATTGGAATTGTGGGGCTTATAAAAGGAAACGGGTCAAGCGGAATAACCTTTCAGGGAAATGGAATAGCTGATTTTGCAGAATATCTCAAAAAAAATCAAAATGAATCAATAGACTTCGGACTGATCGTATGTATAAATTCTAATGGCCTTGTTTCCCCATGTAACACGAGTAACGATAATATTGTAGGAGTTACTTCGGAAAACCCAACCTTTCTCGGCGGGGAAAATTTGGGAAGCGGATCAATCGCCGTAGGACTTACCGGACAAGTAAAAACCGTAGTATCAAATATAAACGGGGATATAAAAGCCGGCGATGCGCTTACAGCCTCATACATTCCGGGAGTAGCAGTAAAAGCAAATAAGGAAGGCCGAATGGTAGGAAGAGCTGTAAGCAAATTCGATTCTTCAGATTGTCCATTTAATCCTTCTCAGGATTTTGGTTTGATAGGAAGCTCAGAGCAAATCTGTGAAGGCTCTATATATATAGTATTGAATGTTTCTCATTACGAGCCGACTATCGCTCAGAAATCAGAATATTTGAAGAACATAGTATTTGATCAGACTCAGGATGGTCTTTATGAACTAAAAGATGCAGCAGGGCAAACGATTGTGAAATCCGATGCTTTCGCAACGGCGATAATCGCAAACCTTACAGTAGGAGTAATAAATGCGGGGAAAATAGTCGTAGGCTCAATTGATGCGAGAGAGATAAAAATTGCAGGCGAAAATATAAAAGATTATATTGCAAGCGCTATAAATCAAGCGCAGCTTAATTCTCCTATAGGAAATTTCGATGAAGTAAGGACAAATGTAATCAGTCCCCTTTCTGAGAAATCAAATGTAATAGTAAGGCTTCCCGACAAATCTTCCTTAACTATAGAAAATGCCAGCCAGAGTGCGGTTGCAAGTATTGACTCTGAAGGTAATGCTAGCTTTTCGGGAACTCTTGCTTCAGGAAGTTTGGAAACAAAAACTGTAAATTCGCAAAATATAAATTCAGAGAATGCCTCAGTAACGGGGACATTGCGGGCAGGCAGGATAATTGCGGATAGCATCGAAGGGTTACAGCCTACAAATTATATTGACCTTGCGACTTTATCCTCTCAGCTTGCCTATGTAGGAAATCTAAGAGCCGTAACAGGGAATTTCTCTGACGGGCTTATTGTGCAAAGCCCTTCAAGCTTTTCCGATATTTCAATTTTCGGCCAGCTTAAAATTGATAGTAATCTAGTCTTAGCGGCAAATTCAATTAATACCTTCGGCATAGATCTTGAACTTCAGCCTCTAAGACAAGGCGGATTATCAATAATGGGTGGCTTAATATATATTGATACACAAGGCAACGCAAAATTTGGAAGTAATGCGGAGTTTGCCCGAGATGTAAGCGTACACGGAAACCTTTCTGCAAATATTATCTCTCCTCTCTCAGGCCAAGACCTTGTCGTAGATATTGACGGAAAATCTTTTATCATAAGAGGCTCCACCCAATCAGGTTCTCTGCTTACGCTCGATCAAAACGGCGACTTGACCTCTTCAGGAAGCGGAACATTTAATAAACTTAATTTATCCCTCGCTCAGCCTGCTTATGCAATTTCTCCTACTGAAATCATAGCAACAGGCTCAGCAGGAATCGCCACAATTTCTGCACGTCAGAGAGAACTAACTATTAATAATAAATTGGTAACCAGCCGTTCTCTTATTTACGTAACCCCGCGGATTGATACGAATAATATAGTCATCTATCTCTTGCGCCAAGTGCCGAATGTCTCGTTCACAATTGGAGTAAACAGTCCTTTGAGCAAAGAAATACCATTTAATTGGATTATAGTAAATTAAATAGTAAATTAAATTCTGTCAGACAAGAATAGAAATGTCACCCCCCTATGACTCAGTTTTATGATATTGCCTCCATGGATGATTTAACGGTGGTTTCCAGTTTAGTTTATGGGTTGTTAGAATTAATGGTAGTTGTTTAATCTTCTTTGGTCTTTCAGGCAATATGGTGTAATTAAGATATTTTTCTCTTAACGAGAAATGGATAGTTACATCAAGCCATTCCTCAACAAGAACGTTATCCCGGACTCTAACAGTTGTTGGCTGCAATTCTTCTAACTGATACCATTTGTTTTTAAACTGAATAGTAAAATCATTGTTAACTCTTCTTTTTGATTGGACTGAAAAAATGCGGTTGAGGTTTTCCTTATCAATTTCTGATAAAGCTTTATGAACATTCCCGTCCTTTGCTGGAGCAACGGCAAACTTGCTGTTAAATTTACTAATAAATGTTTCTTCTAAAAACTTGTCTCCCTCATCTGGAGTATTAATACCGGCAAGCCTCATTTCTTTAATTAACCTATCCTGAAGAGTTTGAAATAATCGCTCAACTCTTCCCTTAGCTTCCGCTGAATGAGCAGAGATAAGATTGATTCCCAGATCAAGCATTGCCCGCTGAAATTGAGTCATAAATTCATGATTATCCACTGCCGACTTATGATTAATTTTGTAGGTTGAAAATTTATCAAGGTAAACGCTTAATGGTTTACCAAGTTCCCCAATATACTCTTTCCAAAAAGTAAATACTGCAACTACTCCTTCATTGGCAGAAAATGCTGCTTTGGTAATTCTTCCTGTTGCATCATCAATTGAGGCCAGCAAACACATTTCAATTGGCAATCCTTCTTTATCGACGAATCTTTCTTCAAACCAATAATGGTACGATCCGTCAAATTGCTGAAGCTCTCCAAAATACTCTTTTCTTGGTCGCCAGGATCTGTATTTTCCCGTCTTTTTCTGTTTGTGCGGTTTCCATAATCCTTCCTCAATCATCCATACTCTTATGGTTTGAGAAGTTACGCCTGTGTCATATTGTTCCGCAAGCTTTTCTGTTGCAAAACCTGGCTTGAAATCGTGATAGGTATTCTTAATCTTTTTAAGTAAGTTTTCTTTAATTGAAGAATCAATGCAATGATTGCTTTTCCTTCCCTTTAACTTATGGATAATTGCTTCGTCTCCTTCTGTTTTTACCGCTTTTTTTAATCGTTTTACCTGACGGGCAGATATGCAGAGCATTTTAGCAGCCCTTCCATTTGTAATCTTTCTCTGAATTGTCGCTTTGATAACATCAAGTCTTTGTTGCTCTTCATTTGAAAGAATAGAACGATCGGACATACAAAAAGAGCAGGAACAAAATCATAACTGATTTATTCTTTAAAAGAGGGTGACATTTCTATTCTTGCGAAAGGGGACATTTCTATTCTTGTTTAATATAGTAAATTAAATTCTTGACATGACAATAACAATACTGATAAATTAGAAATATGGAACAAAAAAATGAACTTTCCTCTTATCTTGAAAGCGCATCACTTTTCGGCTTGGGAATTTTACTGTTCCTCTTCCCCATTTTTGTACTTACGGTTACTACCGACGCGTACACTTTGCCCAAACAAATTCTGCTTGGCGGAATAACTCTTCTGGTTATTCTTGTATTTGGAATCAAGTCTCTCCTTAAGGGTCAGGTAATTATAAAAAGAACTCCATTTGATATTCCGGTTCTGCTTCTTACAGCGGTCGTTCTTATTTCATCAATTCTTGCCACAAACAAAGCTGACGCGCTTATTTCCTTTGTGCCATTCTTTTTCTCAGTTCTTGCGTTTTTTGCGATAGTTAACATCGCAAAAGACAAAAGCTCTTCTTTAATTCTCGCGACTTCTCTTGTAGCGGGCGCAGTCGTAGTATCTGTTCTTGAGGTTCTAAGCTTCCTTAAAATCCACGTCCTTCCCTTTGCTTTTACGCGGTTCCAACTTTTCACTCCTCTAGGCTCACTCCTTGATCAAGTCTTATATCTTGTACTTTTATTACCGCTTATTATCTATCTTGCTTCTCCGGTCCTTAAGATACGAAGAGGACAGAGATCGAATGATGCAGTCAGTTTTGAAGGCGGAGCGGAAAAAAGCAAGAACAATGCAATTGCTTTTGCTGTATGCGGAATAATAATTGCAATAGGACTTCTTACATCATCTTACTTGCTTTTCAAAACTCCTTCCAATGCCGGCGGGCTTCTCATGCTGCCATACGAGACAGGATTTCAAACCGGCTTTGCGGAAATTTCCCAGGATACGGGAAGAGTTTTTCAGGGATTCCTTTTCGGTTCAGGTTATGGAACTTATATAACTGACTTTACCAGATTCAAACAGCCGGCATATAACGATAATGCAAATATCTGGAATCTTACATTTTTCAGAAGCTCAAGCTTGGCCATGGAACTTCTTGCTACAACAGGAATTTTGGGAGTAATATCTCTTTTCTTTCTTTTGTATAAGATTTTAAAAAACCGCTTTGTACTTAGCATCTTGTTCTTGGCTTCTGCGGTGGCACTTCTTCTCCCCTTTTCATTTTCAATCATAGCACTTTTTTTCATACTTCTTGGAATTGCTTCATCTATCCGGGCGTCTTCATCGAAATCACATACTGAAGGGTTTTCAGACGTAGAACTTGAACTTGTCGCCCTTCAGAAAGGGCTTATATCTTTTGATGCTGCTCCATCACGCAAAAAAAATGCGGTACTTCCTGCAATAATTCTTGGACTCATGATAATTCTGGTAGGCCTTATCGGTTGGTTCGGTGGAAGATATGTTGTTTCAGATACAATATTTCAAAAATCTTTGGTCGCGGCTTCTCAAAATAACGGTGCAGTCACTTATGAAAATCAGGCAAAGGCAATTTCTATTTTCCCCTACCGTGACGCATATTACAGAATTTTCTCACAAACCAACTTGGCAATCGCTAACTCCATAGCGTCTCAACAGCCGCAAGGCTCATCCCCTTCTGCGCAAACTCAGCAGACTATCTTGACTTTAATCCAGCAGTCTATAAATGCCGGACGGACTTCACTGACTTATGGTCCGCAAACTATGCTTAATTGGCAGAATCTTTCATCCGTATACAGAAGTCTGATCGGTTTTGGCCAGAATGCGGACCAATTCTCAATTCTAGCAGCCCAGCAGGCAATCGCTCTTGATCCCAACAATCCTCAGGAATATATAAATCTCGGAGGAATTTATTATCAGCTCGGCCAATGGGACAATGCGATAAGACAATTCCAGACTGCGGCTCTTCTTAAACGTGACTTGGCAAATGCTTATTATAATCTGGGCCACGCGCTCCAGGAAAAAGGAGATTTGAATAATGCACTTGCACAATATCAGGAAGTCCAAAGACTTGTGGCACAAGACAAGCCCAACCTTGATAGGATAAATCAGGAAATTGCAGCTCTTCAGAAACAAATTGCAGGAGGTACACAGACAGAAGGACCCAATCCGGCAGCTGAAGGACAGGATCTTAATGTAAATACCCCTTCTTCACAGCTTCCTCCGCAAGACCCACCGGTTAAAATCCCCGGACCTTTAGAAAAGCCTACTCCCACCCCAACTCCAAAAGAACAGTAAATATTTTTTCGACAAACAATCTGTGTTAAAATAGTTATCTCGGGCCGTTAGTATAGTGGTAATACACCGCATTCGCATTGCAGAAACGGGAGTTCGATTCTCCCACGGTCCACAATTTAGATGATTGGGTATTTATTGATTAGCTGATTTGATGATTGATCAAGGGCCCGTAGTACACCGGTAGTATAACTCCATGGCATGGAGTAGAAAGGGGTTCGATTCCCCTCGGGTCCACATCTATAGATTACAAGAAGATGATAATAAACTTCTACTGAAGATAGGAGAGAGGATTTACGAGGGAGCCGTTTCTTCGTATTTCAAAATGAACGTGAGGACCTGTGGTTCTCCCTGTCATGCCTATCCATCCCACCACAGACTTTCCTGCTGTAACTTTATCACCCACTGACGCGTTGGCGCCACTCATATGCGCGTAATGAGTTATCGTACCGTCATCTCCTGTTACGTATATGTTGTTCCCATATCCTCCATCATAAGATCCCAAAACAACATTTGAAACTGTACCGGTATTTGCCGCAATAATTGGCGTGCCCATAGGAGCAAGAATGTCTAAGGCCATATGATACCAGGATGCAAACTGCCCGATTGTTCCTCTAACCGGCCAAGTAAAGCCCGCAGAAGAAACAGAAACAGGTCCGGAAGCGATATAAGTCTGACGTCTTGGCGTACTTGGTATTGCGGCAGGCTTAACTCCATCAGGCACTATAAGTATTTGTCCTACGACCAGAGAGAATGTTTCAAGATTGGCAAAATCATTAAATGGAAAGTCTACAATCCTCTGCGCTTCTGTATCATACTTCTTCGCAATAGAATAAACCGTATCACCCGAAACAACCTTATGGGACATTCCGCTTACAGGAAGAATTATAAGCTCATCCCCTATTCCGATATTGTCATTTGTAAGACCATTCTCCCACTTTATAGTATCGGTTGAAATTCCGAACTTATTTGCAATGGTCGAGACTGTATCTCCCTTTTCGACTTTGTAAGTTATAGCCTTATCTCTGGGTTTTTGGGAAATATCGGTCTTGATAACATCCTCACCTACTATTATTGACTGATTTTGCGAAGGAGAATTAAGGGCAGAGACTGAAGCTGCATTGGAAAATACGGGATAAGTACTGGCGAGAAATGGAGCAAGCATTACTCCAAGACCAAGAACGCCCATAATCGCCAAATGCAAAAAGGAACGGCTGTACCGTCCCCTTTTCATCATAAAAAGCTTTACAAGTCCATTCTTATAATTCTCAAAAATCCTTGAAGAATAGAGAACTTTATTCTTTATATAAAGGTAGAAAAAAGTCAGAAATGCGGCAAAGTAAGACCAGTATTTTATAAAAAGCGTTGTGATCTGGGCAATAGGATGTTTACGCATAAAATTTGCGGGAATCTATAAAGAATCAGTTTACCAGCTAAAAACTTTCCTGTCAAACAATCAAAGTTAATTGTTAAATTGTTGCATTGTTGAATTGTTTGTCTTTGACAATCCGGCGTCGAGTGCTTTTTTAATTCGCCTTTGGAGCGCAGTGCATATTTAAATCCTTGTTTTGTGACAATCCGGTGTTTCATGTATCCTTCCTTTTGCAATTGAAACATTAGGGCGTTAAGTTTTTATGAGTGAGTGCAACTGGGAAATCCCCTAACGGAGAAAGGGTGCCCGTTAAGCGAGCGAATAAAAATAGCCCGGTTTCACTTGCAAAGAGTTTTGGTTCTTTTGCGGAAAAAGAACAAGAAAGAATATTTTGTCGGCACAAGAGAAGAAATAAAAGTTGTCAAGAGTTTTTGGTACTTTTGGCGGACAAAAGTACATAAGAAAAATGTGAATTGTAAATTGTCAGCTGAAGGTCTATAATTTGGGCAACTTTCCATTGACACTCGTCCAAATAGCGGATGAACAACTGTCGGTGAACAGTTTGCTTCTGAAAGAAGAGTTTTCTAACACATCTTTCAGGAGATGTACTTTGAAAACTCGGTATGCAGATTTAACAACAATCTCGAAAGGAGAAAAATGGAAGTTCTGTCAAAAGTTCCGATTATGATAGGGCTAATCCTTATCACATCGGTTCTGCCGGTAATATACATCAAAATTGGCTTTAGGTTCATGAACTTCGCAACGAACATCGCAGCGTCGGTATTGGGAGGAATGTTCATTCTTGCCGGCATCTTTACGTTCTACGAAGGGCTGAAATCGATAATCAACCAAATCTAGTCTTCGCGCAAGCGAAAAAGGAGATGTGAAATGCTCAAAAGGAAATTCAAGAATGTGTTACTTGTAGTATCGTTTCTCTTGGCTATCCCAACTGCACTAGTGCTTTCCATTCTAGCGGAAGAGCTACTCAACATCTAGCCTTCGCGCGAAACGCGATTACAGAAAGGACAGCACGAAATGAGGGAAATTCTAACAATCCTAATGTCTATTCTGGCAATAGGGCTCTTAGTTTGGCGGGTTGTAAAGTTAAGGGAATTGATATTCATACCATTCTTGGTATCGACTTTGTTCCTGGTACTAACAGGCCTGCCCTTCCTGGTACTAGACAAGCGGTTGCCTGATGCGATAGCTTTAGTCGACTTCTTCCTATTTCTTGTCTCCTGCACTATCTTTATGATCTACTACAGCTGGACAAAAGCGAAAGAAGAGGGATGGCCCAGTTGGACAGCAGCGATAATCTCCGCGCTCTACCTGAGTTTCGTAGGAGCTGTCTCCTGGATAGTCTTAAGCTGAAATTTCAGTGTTTGTGTTTGTTGGCATCGGCTTCATAGCGAGGCTTCTGTAAAGCACACACAAACTTTTGCAGACATTTCCCGGAGAGGACAGTGGAAACTTAAGACATCAAACAGGGGCAACGTACGTTATTCGGCGGGCTTAATACCTCTCCACCCTGATGTCCTCTCAAATTAGACAATTCCACCTCCTTCTGTAGAGGGCATGGCGGCAAACCTTTCGTCTTAACCAGCGGATAGTTCAACTCAACAGCTGCCATGTCCTCTCTTAGGACAATTCCCGTGGTGAACCACCAGACACCCCCGGTGGTCTCACCGCACCACCTCCTTCGGACGAGGGTATAGTTGAGAATCTTTCAAGCCCAGCCTGCTTCTGAGACTATCTCTATGCCCTCGTCCTTTAAGGACATTCCGCTTGTCTTATGACGAGCTTTCCGAAAGGAGACGCATGAGATTCATTGTTGCATTTTTGGACTGGCGGTCTCAACATGAGGATCTTTCGAAAATAATCGAAACCGCTATAGGAGGAGCAATATTAATGGGAATTCTCATGATCGTCGGAAATCAAACGGGATTGATTGGAAATTAAATGGTCTTAATCGGCCTTGAACTCTTCCTTTCTAGGATGATTCTTGCACATCGCAGGAATGTCATCTGAGCATAAAGGAAATCAACCCAACAAGGGAAGCTGATGCTTATTAGAAATAATAAGATGTGTTATGGAAATCTATAACACCTTCCCATCGGGACCAAAGCGTCAAAAGCGCAGTGTTTAGATCGTTTGATCTATGCTTGCTCTATCAATTGCGATAGTGTAAAGACTGATCAATTTGATCTACTACACTATCTGCATACCCCGTTCCCAGTGTACAAAAATCCCGAAGGGATGCCTTCGGCATTTGCACTCTGAGAACGGAATTAAAAACAAATTGTTGAATTGCTAGATTGTTAAATTGTTATTAATTGCCAATTAGAAGATGGAGGAAGCAAAAAACTTGCCAGGAAGAAATAACATCACTGACATGTTGTGTTCATGTATTTGTTAAGCTGTAGTACGTCTTGCAAGTTGATGAGCCCGTCCATATTTAAGTTCCAACGTTTGTCATAGTTGGCGGCTCCCACCTTTGCCCCAAAACGCGAGTTGAAGCTGAGAATGTCTGAGTCATTTACCAGATTGTCCCCTGTTAAGTCAGGAGGCCATGCTGAGCTTGGGATACCGGGTGTTTTAGTCCTAAGGCATTTCTCCAGAGGATCGGTCCCTACAAAACTTTCAACTCCGTTTTTAAAACCATCCTTATCTGCGTCAGCATTTGGATCCAGAGTCCCACACGTAAGTGTTGGACCCGTCACATACACACTGCACTCGGGTCCGCTACTGCTGCATGCTTTTACTTTCCAGGTATAGTTGTACCCAGCTCTAACATTAATAGTTGTAGGATTGCTTGCAGGACTCCACCCGAAACTTCCATCTGGCCCTGCGTAGTGGAAAGAATAATCTATCGCGCCCGATGAGCCAGTCCACGAAAAGATTCCTTGAGTATTGGTCGAATTACATACTGCTTTAAGATTGGTAGGCGGAGAAAGAGGGGTCGGGGTTGACTGGCAGGCGGTATTACCTATATATTGGCTCTCTTTCTGATAATCTGCCCCGTTTATAATTCCGTCAGCATTTAAGTCGAGACGTTGGTTGTAGTTTGCCTGTCCTATACTTGAACTCATAGCAGCATTATATTTACCAAGGTCCGAGAGATTAACAATTTTGTTGTCATCAAAATCTACTGGCCATGGATCAGGTGTCTCGTCATTGATAGTACTGGTTGTTGCGCATTTTTTGTTTGGATTGGTCCCGATAAAATTTTCTATCCCGTCAATAAATCCATCTCCATCAGAGTCTCCTGCAGACGCAGGACTCATAACACCGCCATTTAGAGCACTTGGGAGACCTGCAAGATATTTCATAATCTGAAGGGCATCTTTTCCATCAATAATTCCATTTCCATCCACATCTGCTGTAGGGCGGTAAACTTTCCCCGCCTGACATGTATCGGAAAGACTGGCTACACCTGCTGTGTACGCAAGTATAAGTCCGACATCCAAAATATCAATTCTTCCGTCACAATTCACGTCGCCTTTTGAAGGAGGAGATAGCGTAACAGTCAGGTGATCATTTGGTCCGCAATCTGTCCAGCCTGCTGCAATCTGGAAAGTATTCCCCGTACATTTTCCTCCGCTTGAGTATGCATTGACGACCACATAATAAGTTCCAGGAGACATTCCTGTTGTGTTCCATGTTGCGGAAAATGATTGGCCGGATCCTGCAAGAGGCGTGTTAGTGACCAGTCCTATCCAATTCTCGCTTGCTGTCGGAGACCGGTAAATATCCCCAGCAAGCAAATGACCGGATGTATCCCACGCTGTACCCGTATAAGTAAGTGTCTGACCGACTGTGGCAGATGTAGGTCCGGAAATCGATGCCGTAGGGACCGAGGCAGGCTGCGGAGCTACATAATTAACCGCCTGTACAGTTCGCCCGCCAAATTCTGTTGCCCAATACCAACCATAGGCTGAATTAGGATTATAAGCCCGGTAAATTCCTATCGAGTTAAAATTTGATCCAAGCATGGTTGCGTTATGACCCGGTGAGTCTTTCCACATCTGAAAAGCATAAGGTGCTGTTTCTGTTCCGGCTACCAAATTCTCTCCTCTGTAGATATCATCAAAATTATATCCAAGCTGATCCATCCGCACCCATGGATCTCTTCCTAAGGAATCCGTATGACTGAAGTAGTTGTTGTTTGCCATGTCGCTTGCCATCCATTTTGCTATATTAGTGAGTACATTGTCCGTAGTAAGCGCTCCGAGTCCATTTTGCGCCCTATAATTATTTATAATATCCCGAAAGCTAATAATCTCCTGATCAACAATATAATCAGGCGGTACTGACGCCGGCTGGGCAAGGCTTCCTGTCAAACCAGAACCGCTACTGGGCGCTTGAGTCATGCTTGTACCCACTTGCGGGGTGATACCTTCGGCGCGGGGGTTGAAGATAAGGTAGCCGGAGATTATAGCCGGAGTTACAGTTATTACGAGAAGGCCGTAGAAGATATAGAATTTTATAAACCTATCTAAGGAATTAAAACCATTCCAGACTGCCTTGAAAATATTACCTTTGGATACTTTCGGATTCTTTTCTCCGAAAGAAAGTATTTTTGCCATTATTTACCCTATAATTAAAATCTATTATATCGAAGTGGGATTGTCAAGAAGAGCTAACTTTTTCCGAGGGACTGGAGGAATTCTTCATTATCTTCAGTCTTTGAAAGCCGTTCGATAAGAAGCGCTGTTCTCTCATCGCCCGAAAGCATGTCAAGCATTCTTCTCATTGTCACAACTTTCTTAAGATGCTCGGGTGAGAACAAAAGCTCTTCCTGTCTGGTACCTGATCTTTCTACATCTATACTTGGGAAAATTCTTTTATCCGCAAGCCTTCTGTCCAAATGAAGCTCCAGATTTCCCGTACCTTTAAACTCTTCATAAATCAAATCATCCATTCGCGAACCCGTATCTACCAAAGCTGTACCTATAATAGTGAGCGAGCCGCCGTCTTTGCAATTTCGTGCCGCTCCAAAAAATCTTTTCGCAGGCCATAGAGCCGCCGGATCAAAACCTCCCGAGAGAGTTCTTCCCGAAGGCGCGACTGACAAGTTGTAAGCGCGGGCTAGCCGGGTGATTGAATCAAGAAGGATGATTACGTCTTTTCCCTGCTCTACCAGTCTCTTGGCGCGATCAAGTGTGATCTCCGCGACTTTGGTTTGTTTCTCAGGCGGTTCGTCAAAATTGGATGCCACGACATCTCCCTGTACGGAAGTAGATATATCAGTAACCTCCTCAGGTCTCTCTCCGATAAGAGCCGCCATAAGATGTGCTTGAGGAAAATTCTGTGATATTCCTGCCGCGATCTCCTTAATAATAGTAGTCTTGCCTGCCTTAGGCGGAGAAACTATCATTCCCCTTTGCCCAAAACCAATAGGTGATACCAAATCCATAATTCTCGTAGAGAGAGGTAATTTTCCCGTAGAAAGAGTAATCTGTTTCTTGGGATAAATAGGCGTAAGATCATCAAAATAAGGCCGTCTTAAGGAGGCTTCTGCATCCATTCCGTTCACTTTTTCAACTTTGAGCAGTCCGAAGTATCGCTCCGTGTCCTTGGGCGGTCTCCCCTGTCCCTCGACCAAATCCCCGGGACGAAGCATAAAACGTCTTATTTGGGATTGGGAAATATAAACATCATTCATTGAAGGCGTAAACTTGGGACGCAAAAATCCATGTCCTTCCTGCTGAATATCCAAAATTCCTGATACAGGTTCTGTTGAAGCCATATCTTCCTGCCGTGAAGAGTAATGATTGTTATAAGAAGGCATTGGAGCTGGTATTGGTTCTTGAGGTTTTTCAGGCATGATAATCTTTTCTCTCACTTCTTCTTGAACTTTTTCTTCCAATGGAATTTCAACCGGCACTTTAGCCTCGCCAATTATATCGTCAACTGATTTTTTCTTTATGGTAGCTTTCTTTGTATAGGGCATAAATTAGTTTACTAGTTGCTAGTTGCTTTGTTCGGAATAGGATAAAGTCGGGTTAATCAATAAGCTTTCAAAAAATCAAACTGTAAAGACCGTCATTTAGTGGGAAACTTCTGAAGATTCAGAACAAGTGTATTACACCACACACCATTATTAATGTCAATAGTCAATTTGCTAAACTGGTCTTAAATCCGTCACTCCGGTTTCGAATGCGTGAGGAATTACTGAAGTTGTCAGGGGGAACCCGTGAATTCGGAGGAGGTGTTATCACCCGACAAACGTAAGCAATTTCGATGGCATAAGAAGAGGCGTGACGAGAGCTTTTGCTTCTTTTCTCGGTAGAAAAGAAGAAGAACTTTTTTTTTGCGGAAAAAGAACAAAGAAAGTTTTTGTCGGTACAAGAGAAGAGGAAAAAATTAAGGGGCGTCTTGACTCAAGTTAATTTCCTCTTGAAATGAAAATTGTATGGTTGTTAAAGTCAAATTTGGATATTCGGCAAAAAGTCAAATTTAGAATCTAAGACACTCTGTACTAAATAACGATCTGCAGCTTTAAAATAATCAATATTTGATTAAAATTTATCATTTTCTAAAGAGGTTTAAGGCTTAAGACGTACAGATTCTCAAGAGGATATTAAAACGAGGCAACGAATCAAGTTCGGGAGGAAATTACGTGAGGCAAATCGAGGGGCAAATCGAGGGGTTGACAAGGCCTATATTATATGTTATTATTCTCGCCATACTTGTTTGATACTGTTTGATTGGATAAATCACAGTATCATTTTTATTATCTTTGAGCAAAGCCGAAATATGAAAAAACTTTTACTTATATCTTTAATGACTGGGATTATGTCCCTTTCTTCTGCTGGAATAACAAACGCAGATACTTCCTGCCAGCCTATCTATGGAGGCGGAGAAACTTGTGTTCAGGTTGGAAACCTTTCTGTAAATAAGACTGTTAAAAACCCTTCAACAGGAGCATTTGTAGACAACCTTAATATAAATGATCCTAAATATTCACCTACATCTGCTGTGGACTTTCAAATTACTGTCACAAACACTGGAAGCGGAAACATCTCAAGCATAGAGGTAAAAGATACCCTGCCAAGCTATGTAACCTTTGTTTCAGGTCCCGGAAGCTTCGATGGCAACACCAAAGTTCTTACTTTCACAGTAAATAATCTTGGTGCAGGTCAGTCTCAAACATTCAATGTTTCTGCAAAAGTTGTTGATCAGGGATCACTTCCTGCCGATCAGGGTGTAACTTGCGTAGTAAACCAGGCAAGTGCTACTTCAAATGACAACAAGCAAAGTTCTGATAATTCACAGTTTTGTATCGAAAAGCCCACGCAGCCTGCACCTACAACCAAAGGCGGACTTAAGGTTTTCCCGGCTCCTAAGGTGGTATCTACACCTGCAACCGGACCTGAAATGCTTCCTTTAATCGGTCTTATCCCAAGTGGAGTTCTCGGACTATTCCTCAGAAAAAAAACAAGCAAGTAAACTAGCGACTAGCCACTAGCAACTAGTAAAATTTCCTTCGTATTAAGTTTTATTCTAGTGGCCAATTGCTAATAGCTAATTGCTATTCTAAACCGGCCTCGTGTATTTTTCTTTTGAAACCCTTATAACCTTTTCCCTGTTTTGCGTGGCGCTCTTAGGCAATGGCAATGTGGTTGATAAGAATGGAGCCTGCGTAATCCCATCTACTGATAGCTTCACTATGGCCTGATAGTTGCCCAAGAGCAATAAATCCTCAGGCTTGAATCTCTCCCCAAACTCTTTACCTATAAACGCACTATCCTGTGCGCCCACAAGAAAGCTCATCATCGTGCCTACGTTGCCAAAAATAGCAGCTCTGACATCCTCAGGGACCTGTGAGATATACTGGTTAGCTAAGATCAAATTCAATCTGTATTTTCTAGCCTCAGAGAGGATCTTAATGAAGCTGGTTGTGGCAAAGTTCTGAAACTCATCTACATATAGGTAAAAATCCTTCCTTTTTTCCTCAGCCATCGAGACCCTATTCATCGCGGCAAGCTGAATTTTGGTTATCATCATGGCTCCCAGAAGCGCCGCGTTATCCTCCCCAATTCTTCCTTGCGACAGATTCATAATCACGATCTTCCCTTCATCCATAATATTTTCAAGATTAATTGTAGATTTCGGACTTTTAATAATATTTCTCATAAGATTTGATGAGGTAAATTGCCCTACTTTATTCAGAATCGGCGAAATAGATTCACTTCGCAAACGCGGCTGCATCTGCTCAAACTCATTTACCCAATAATTACGAAGAACTCTATCCTGCATTTTTTCGACAACTTTTCTTCTGAAATTATCATCAGTCAAAATATCCTGAACCATAAGAAGTGTTGAGTCAGGAAGACTTATTACAGTCAGGAGTGCGTTTCTCAAAATATACTCAAGTCTTGGTCCCCAGGTATGTCCGTAAAGCTTATGAAATATTGCTACAATTCCCGAGACGACTAATTCCTTCTGTTCCGGATTTTCCACAGTCAGAGGATTAAGAGCAAAGGTTTGCTTGGTGTCTGCCGGATCAAGGTAAACAATATCGTTCACTCTGTAAGACGGAATGTAATTCAAAAGTATTTCGCATAAATCTCCATGAGGATCGATTACGCAAACTCCTTTTTTGTTGCGGATATCATTTATCGCCATATTTGCAATAAGAGTAGATTTACCCGAGCCCGTCTTTCCAATTAAATAAAAATGCTTACGCCTGTCAATGTCTTTAATTCCAAAGACAGTCGGCTTGTTTTTAAACTCAGTAATTGCAAAAAAGTTAGTCTCTCCTTTTTCTTCAGATGTTAAATATTCAGCGACCGGCAAATTCTGGGGAGGTTCAGAAAGTATGGTCTTATGCCAGGAAATATTGTGAAGATTTGCAAATTTTTCTGTCGGAAAGTGGAAAAACGTGGCTATTTCTTCAACATTTAGGATTTGATTGCTTGGAACAAATCTTTTGTTTCTTTTAATAAGACCTGTTATCATTCTCTTTCTCTGCCACAAAAGTGCGCGCCGCAGGATAAAACTATTGCCCGAAGGATTGTTGTAAGACGAGAAACTGTTGGTGATTTCTGCCTGAAGCTGTCTCGACCTTTCTTTCGAGTCAGATGAGATTGCAATTCTTATCGCGGTTTTAAAACCGTTGAGTTTTATTTTCTCAGCGATTACCTTAGAATATGGATTTTGATGCACAACACCTGCTGAATCTTTGGGCTTTGAAGCAATACTCCTCTCCCCTTTTCTCTGCCACGAATTTCCTATGGGGATAAGCAAAACCTGCACCCAAATTCTGTCTTCTTTCTTGGCTTTTGACAAAACCGCAATAAGCGACGACATCGGATCGACTTCTTTAAAATCCCTATAAGTCCGTATCGGATAAAGATATCCCGAAGCAGTCCCCATTTGCGCGAGTGAAAGATGCTTGTCTTCCTTGAGAATTTCAGGAAGAGGATCTTTTATTTTCATGATCAGTGCTTTTGGATATTGCGAGACAAGTTGAGATTCTATAAAAGCCTGAAGAGTCGCCGGGCAGGAAATATAAAAATGAATCAGCTGGTCTATTACTCCAACTTCAAGTGTTACAGGAACTGCGACGGGGAAAAAATTCAGAAGTCTTTTGCGAAGTGTCACCAAACTTGAGAGAAACTGCACCATCGCTTCAGGTGACTCCTCACCCGAGCGGGAAGTTTTGACTTCAAGAAGAACTCTGTCTAAGTTTTTGTCCATGATTGTCTAACTAGTCGCTAATGGCTAATTGCTAGTAGCTGTTATTTAAACAATACAACAAATAGAGAATAAACTCAATTTGATGCTCACCATTTTGCTACTCTAGCCTCGGGCTTAGCCTCAAGGACTTATAGTGAATTACTATAATCCGTGCCTATAGTGTACTTGACAAGGCCTATAATATTTGATACACTTTCGGCACTTTTTCAGTTACTTGATATCCAAATGCGGGTATTTTTGTGGCTGGGACAGTGCGCTTCAGGAGAGCATATTCGCAAGAATACAGCTTCCGGAAGAGTACATTAACAAGGTATGCAGATTTAAATTAACCCTAGAATAGGTGGTTTTACGGTCCACACAGGCTGATATAGGCTCTCTGCCCTATCGTTCTGTGCGGATCGTAAAATTCATCCTAACAACGAAATTATTAATTCATCACACGTGAAAACGTGTAGCTCGGAGGAAACCGTGGAGAAATGTATCACTTATAGCCTGCTTGCGCTTGTGGCAATCGTCATGGTATGGATTCTGGCAACAGCCTTAACCCTATCCAATGCGATATTAGCCATAATTTTGCTAGCGGCTATCGTAGGTTTCATCCTTTGGGGAAACCGTTAGCTTGTGTTTGTTCTACGTCAGCTTCAATTTGAGGCTATACGCAGTACCCGCACGAGCAAAGGAGGTGGTCGGAAAAACCATTTATCCACCCAGTTTAGTTTTCCCCGCAAAGGAGGCTAATGAACGCTTTAATTGCAGCTAGCCTTATCGTGGCTGGTATGTTCATAGGAGGAATCTTGGAGGCCTTGGAAAATATTCGGGCTGCCTTGGCTCCGCCTATCCCATTTGTGCTAGCCTGATTCAGCTTCAACATGCTCTCCCAGCTTCAACTCGAGGCTGAAGAGCTGCTAGTACAAGGAGCACGCACCCATGTATTGCAAGACAAGGCTCACCGCAGAGTCAAGACGACTCCTTTTGCACATTGGCTTTATTGCCATCATGCTTTTTGGAGTTCTCATCGGCGGAGCTATCTTCGCTGAACGATACGGCAAAACCGATGCGCAGGCAAACTTGCCCGCACCGACGACAGCCACCGCACCCAGCCGCGGACAAAGACCACGAGGCAACGGGAACCGAAGAACCCATGCCAACTGGAAAGGGTCAAACGGCAACGGAAACAACGGTAAGAAGCCCAAACTGAACTCGCCTACTGAGCCACCTAAGATTCCAAAGATCAAGAGTCGACGGAGTCTGAAAAGGCACAATGGCAAGAACGGCAACGGCAACGGAAACAACGGTAACCAGCAACTCAAAGAGTAGGAGGCTCTTGTGTTTAAAAAAACATCTAGTCCTGTCAAGTGGCAGAATCGCGACCGAAAGCGAGAAGGAAAGAAGAAGCGCCACTACGGTGCTAAGCTTCCCAAGCGAAAGGACTGACATGAAGTTCATTATCGGCATCATGATTGGCACTCCACTCGGACTTGTGCTGGGCTTATACCTTAGCACTAGATCACCGCCGTCAAATGGAAAACAGCGCAAGCTGTTCCAAGACCGGCGGGCGAATTCGACGGAGGAAGACACCTAGAGCGCTGGAACACGAATGTGGCATCAACCCAGTCTAGTTCAAGGAGAATGACCAAAATGACATGGCTGATTTGGACTATTATCACAGTCCTGCTGTTAGTAGGACTTTTCGTGGCGGCCCACTTCACGTGGAGCTCACACAAGAAGCACGAGGAGAAGGCCAAACCCAAGGGAGATGATCGCTACAGCGGCGAACATTATGACGGCGAACTCAGGTATATAGCCTGGACGCTTCGTGGCTTAGGAGTTTTCTTCGTCTTCTTGTGGATGATAACCACGATCATGGCCAGTGTGCACCGTGTCGACTACGGCAACGTGGGCATTATTAAGACGTTCGGCTCGATAACCTCGATCCGTACGGAAGCTGGGCTCGTGTTGATCGTACCGTGGCAGGATTTCGAGCAGGAAAACGTCCAAACGCAGTCGCTCCTCACAGAGGGCACATGCTACGACGGGCGCTTCCCGAACTGCTATGAGGCGTTCTCGATCGACTCAAACGACGTATTCATCGTCGGGGTGCTCAACTTCCATGTCGACCCGCAAAACGTCAGAGCATTGCGCGTGAATATCGGACCCAACTACAAGGAGAAGGTCGTTCTTCCGCGCATTAACCAAATCCTGAAGGACGAAACGGTCAAGTTCAAGGCAGTCAATGTCGCACCCAACCGCGAGAAAATCCGAGCGGCAGTGCGTGACCGACTGACTGTAGAGCTAGCCAAAGACGGCATCGCCGTAGAGGATTTTCTCCTTCAGAACATCGACTTCCGCGACGAGTTCAAGCAGGCAGTCGAGAAGAAGGCCATCGCCGACCAAGAAGCTGAGGCCGCCGAACGACAGGTCGCTGTAGCCGAAGCGCAAGCCGCACAGGTAGCAGCTACCGCTCAAGGTGCAGCTGACAAGCTTCGCATCGAAGCGCAAGGTCGAGCAGACGCTAACCGAACGATAAATGAGACACTCACACCAGAGCTCATCCAGTTCCAGGCAATACAAAACCTGAGCGACAACGTACGGATCATGTTGCTGCCGGCCGATAACAACTTTATCATCGATACGTCATCGCTGAACAGCGATATAGTGCCTTCTCAGTAAGACGACCGTCATGAAATGGTTCATAGTAGTAGTCCTTGCCTTAGCAGGTTTTGGACTAATACAATCGGCACAGGCACAAAGTGATGGGTGCGTAGACAGTCTAATGCAGTTTGAGATTGAAAGAGGAGCAGGTGCTATCACTCCTTATCAAGCTCAGCAGTTTTGCGACAGTATCGCATCAACACCGACGCCTGAACCAACAGCAGTCCAATCTTCACCGACTGTCTCTGCAGTCGAAAACGATCAGCAAACCAGTGACACTGGGGTGACTATAGTCATTATCATTGGCACCATCGCCGCAGTAGTCATTATTGGCGGTGGAACAATATTGATCGGAAGAAGAAGACCATATTAATCCAGTCTAGTCTTCACGGCAATGTGAAGAGAAAAGAAGGGATTCGATGAATAAGCTAATCATTATCGCTGCGTTAATCGTAGTGATGATGGGACTTGCGACGTTCAGCCACAACTCGGCAAGCGCCGACGGCGTGGTGAACTGGGAAGGTAACGGATGGCCCAACGCCACCTGTTCGTCGTCGAGCTCCACCATGCTCTGGATCTTCACTGGTAAAGTCAGCTCAGCTGATCTCACAGTGAATGGTACGGACTACGGTGCGATGACTCAGATGGGACAGGGTTCATTTCACCTGACCCTTCCCTACCAGGACATGACCGGCAAGACGGCTTCGGTGTCTTACACAGGAGATTTGGGACACGGCAACGCGGTCTTAACTCTCTCCGGTTGTGACGAAGGCGGGTCTACACCCAGCCCTTCGCCCACACCAAGTCCGACACAGACGCCTAGTCCGACACCTACCGGAACGCCTACGGCTACACCAACGCCTACAGCGACTCCGACGCCAACGAGTACACCTACTGGGACTCCGACCGCGACTCCTACAGCTACCCCCACGGGTACGCCAACGGAAACGCCTACGGATACACCCACAGGAACACCGGTAGTAACACCGAGTCCAACTGGAACCCCCACCGGGATTCCAACACCGACCGCGACTCTACCGCCAACAGGGACGCCAGTTGTGACGCCAACTCCGACGCAACCGGTTACACCGAAGCCAACGGTTTCGCCTAGCCCTACGGCTGCGCCTACACCGACGGCGACAGCGACGCCCAGTCCGAGTCCGACGATAACACCGTCCAAGACTCCGACTACGACGCTTATCCCGCCGGCGGTCAGTTCTCCGAGGCCCACGCCTGGCGATTTCCCTCCAACAGGAGGACCGCTATCAGATGACGGGAACAGCCTGGAGCTGATCATTGCAGATTTTCTGCTAATCTCAGCGACGGCAGGGGCGTTCATGATAAGTAGGAGGTGGAAAGTAGCGGGCTGATGATCGCTTAACGGCATAGAAGCCAATCGGCAAGCTTATTCTCACGGTACGCGTGGAGAGAACCTAAGGAGGTTCACGGTAATGACAAAGGAAGAGACGCTTTATAGTATCCTCGCCACAGCGATTATCGTGGTGGTCGTAGGCCTCGCAATCTGGTGGGATCCATTTGATTGGTCTCCCAACGGCGACGACAACACCGCGACCGCGCAGGCTCTGGACTCGGACGGCGACGGCATTAGCGACGATCAAGAACGCCGCGATGGCACGAACCCGTACGACTCAAGCGATCCCGGCAACGGCGGAACGACCACGACCAACGGCGGATGTCATGGTATCAGCGGTGACGGTTACCAGCTGAAGGACCTTCCCGAGGTAGCGACAAGTGGTTCGCACATCCGCGTCCAGTTCTGGGACGACGGCACAGCCGGCGAGAAGGAAACCTTCCTTCCTGCCTCAGCAGCCGATGGCGGACGCTTCAACCTTGCACGACCCCTTCAGGGTCATGTCTGGGAGTTCTCAGGGTGCACGGAGGCACAGATGTTGCAAGACTCCAACGAGAGTCACCAGCGCCGTCTGAACGGTCACGCTGACAACGTAGGCTACGTTGAATGGTGCACGACCGGGCTCTTTATCCCTTCGCAGGATAACTCAGCGCCCACTACGTGCAACAGTTCATCAACGGCTACCTCGGCCCAGCCCGACACCAGTTCGGCGATCTCGTCGTCTGGCTACTCGGCTCCCGCAACTCCGGCCAATCCGACCCCAGCTCAAGCAAGCACTTGCCCTGACGGCGTCCGCGGCCCAGACCACGACTCTGTCGCTGGCCAGTACTGGACTCCCATTGGAGATCCTAACACTTGGCGGTCTGTCATATTCTGGTCGAACTGGGATCAAAACCAAGGTGAAAGCAAGATTATTCTTGCACCTGGTGACCCCGGCAACCTGCCCGGCGGCGGCTCCTTCTGGAGTTGGCCCGCAAATTGCGAGGCAGAAGCCAGAAGCGGCTAGATCGTTCCCTGAAGGGATTCTCGGAGGGGCCAATCCCTTCATCTACCTCGAGAGGACGTTTCTGAGCTTGCAGCCAGTGAGCAGGAAACTCCCCCTCGGGGATTAACGGCATAAAAGCCAAAACCCGAAAAGGGTACGTATCCAGCACTTAGCTGTGTATGGGTGTCGCACAAACGTGCTCTTTTCTTTATAAACCCAGCTGAGGAGCTGAGACCGAGCTGTGCTACATTCATAATTGTTAGTATCATCAATCGATGAAGCTACATTTTATGAATGTCCACTTATAAAAGCTCTAGAAGTGATGCCAAAAGAAAGGTTAAGGTACCAATGGCAGTCACTGTCCTCCTCTCCCTTTTTGGGACAACCTAGCATAAGCTAGAAGGTTCGGGGTTAATCCTTTCGGAAAATAAGCTGACGCAAGTTAGCATTCCGCAAGGACCAAAGCGCCCAAAAGCGCATGTCTTAGACTCAATTGGTCTTTTTTGTTTTCAGCATTTGCGCTGATTTACAAAACTGATCACATTGATCCTAGACATACTGCATACCCGACCCCCAATTCACAAAGAGATTTGTGGCTTGAGGGTCGAAAGTTAATATGAAATATAACAAAACATATAAAAAGATATCTAAAGAGGCTAAGCCCAACTTCGCCAAGGCTTCGATGGGTAAACCATTGGTATCTGTTGTCATGCCTGTTTATAATGCGCAAGATTATTTGGCCGAGGCAATAAATAGCATGCTTTCCCAAACCTATCAGAACTTCGAGCTTATTATCATAGACGATGCGTCAAAAGACAGCTCTCCTGAGATTATAAAAAGGTATCAGAAAAAATTCCCTAAGAAAATTAAGATAATAACAGTAAAGAAAAATCTCAATCGCGGCGGAGACCATTGTGCCAATCTGGGAATTGAAATAGCAAAGGGAAAATATATTGCAAGAATGGACGCTGATGATATCTCACTTCCACATAGACTCGAAAAACAGGTTGAGTTTTTGGAAAAAAATCCAAAAGTTTTCCTGCTTGGATCAAATGCTTATGTAATTGACAAAAGAGGAAAAGTGATCGGAGATAAACTTGAGCCCTCATCTTCAGAAGAAATTTACAAAAGCTATACGAGATTCCACCCTATCATTCATCCTTCTGCAATGTGCAGACGACTTATAAACGGCAGGAAATTCCTGTACAAGATAAAATATAACGCCAATAATGACTACTACACGTTCTTCTCGCTTTTGTGTCAGGGATTTGTCTTTCGAAACCTTGATGAAAAACTTATTTATTACAGGATTCATGAGACTAATGATACTTTCGTAAATATAAAAGGTAAGTTTATAAATACCTTAAAAATTCGTTTTGAAATGATCATTCACTATGGATATAGGCCAAATGTAAAAGACGTAGGAACAAGTATCGTGCAGGCCTTCCTACTGCTTCTCCTGCCGGAAAGAGTTACGAAGAATCTATATTTAATTTCCAAAGGAATTATTAAGCTTAAAATTCCCGCAATATCTGTACGGAAATTTATTCCCTTTTCTGTATAATTAAATTATGATTTATATAGCAGCGCTGGTGCTTCTTGAGATCCTCCTTTTTTTTACTAATTACAGGCCTGGAACTTTCCTAATTGGATGGGATAATATAATGCCTGAGTTTAATATCTGGCTAAATCTCCAGAGGTCTATATTCGGAGTCTGGCAGGATTATAGAGGGCTCGGAATTCTGGACGGAATGGCGCAGACCGCAAATCTTTTCCACACGATCTACATCTTCCTGCTTTCTCTGGTCTTACCTCAGGAATTACTAAGATACGCATTTATAATGCTTTCCCATCTTTTGGGAGGGGTAGGATTTTTCTTTTTAGTCTCATATCTTTTTAGAGAGGAGGGCGCAAGAACAAATAAAAAAATCTTCTTTTTGGCAGGAGCAATGTTTTATATGTTCAATCTCGGAGTTATCCAAATGTTCTTTGCTCCGCTTGAAGTATTTGTAATTCATTTTGCCGCACTGCCCTGGCTTGCTCTTTTTATTACAAAAGCTCTGAAAAATCCGCGACCGCTCAATCTTTTGATTCTTTTTATCACTTCTCTTCTATTTAGTCCGCAGGGATTTGTACCCACAATATTTGTAGTATTTTGTATTCTTCTTGGAGCGCTTTCCTTCGTACATATGATAAAAACAAAAAATTTCAAGACAGGCATTATGGTAATTCTTACAGTACTTCTTGCAAATGCATTCTGGCTTCTTCCCTATTCCTATAGCGCTATTAAAAATCAGACGGTAATAAGAAATACAAGAATCAATGAATTTTCTTCTGAGGAGATCTTTTATCGCAATAAGGCTCACGGGGATTTAAAAAGCGTAGCAACACTTAAGGGCTTCATGCTTACTAGTATTGAGTATGATCAAGCTTTTAAAGGCGACGTGCTATTTATGCTTAAATGGTATCAGCATTATAACTCACTTCCTTATCAGATCCTTTTTGGAGCAGTGCTTCTTACTGCATTTGCCGGACTGATAAGAACAGTCTTAAAAAAACAAAATTCCATGTATCCGTATGCTTTATCAGTTCTTATTGCTTTTATTTTCCTCGCAAATAATACCATTGTTCTTGAGCAAATAAACAACGTTATAAGAGCAGTTGTACCAATTCTTGGAGAAGCACTAAGGTTTCCGTTTACAAAATTCATTATACTTTTTACTTTTTGCTTCTCTCTATTTTTCGTTCAGGGACTTCTGTTTTTTGATAAATTAGTAAAGACAAAAATTGCAGGGATTTTTCTTGCCGCAACAGCTATTCTTGTAGTTTCTTATCTTGCATTTCCCGCATTTAAAGGGCAGTTCACTAGTCCTCTTCTCAGACTTGAGCTGCCAAATTATTATAAAGAGGCTTTCTCATACTTCTCTTCCAAAAATGACAACGGAAGGATTGCTGTTTTCCCAATGTATACATTCTGGAACTGGCAATACAGAGATTGGGGCGGAAGAGGCTCTGGCTTTCTCTGGTATGGAATTCCCCAGCCTTTGACCGAACGCGCATTCGATCCGTGGAGTAATTATAACGAGCAATTTTACAATGAGATGTCAAATGCGGTAAATACACAAAATAATAACTTATTTACTGATGCAGCTTCCAAATATAATATTAAATACATCCTTGTCGACACCACAATTCTAAATTCAATAACCCGATATGCGATAAATTATGACAGTCTTGCGAAATTCTTAGAAGCAAGCAGTATTATCTCTCAAAAGAAAACATTTGGTAAATTAACAGTGTATGAACTTAAAGGAAATACTTCTCCAGTTTTTACCATAGATAAGCCAGTGAATATCTCTCCGGCTTTTTCCTTTGAAAAAGAAGATATTATCTACAGTAATCTGGGAAATTATATTGTAGACGATAAATCGGCAAACATATCTTACTTACTGCCGTCGCTTTTTTCTGGAAAACTTCAGCAGGATAGAGAATTTGAGACAGAAGAAGATAAAGACACGATAACATTTATTTCCAAAAAGAAATACCCGCCGCTTGGTAAAAATGCGGTGTTAGAAGTTCCATCTTTATATTCGGCTGAATTCCTTATTCCGGTAGAAGTAAAGACTTCTCAGGGAAAAGTCAGCATATCTCTCCTCCAACCTACTGTTTACATCAATAATAAAAAGATAGAAATTAAAGATAATCCTATTGAGATTGTGACTGGTTTTGCGAACTTATCTCATATTACATTTGGGGATACAAGCTATGCGGTCCCATTCAAAAACGGGGTTGTTAGATCTTATATCTTCAGTAATAATCTAAATACTATTAGGATTGGTGACGGAAAAAGCGGCGAAACATTTTTCATAGATACGAGAAATATTGCCAACTCTCCTTACTTAATACCTATAATTGAAGAGCGAATTGAGAAGGTTGAGATTGTAGTAAGTAAGGTGAAGGGGCCATTTGGGTTTGATAATATTCTTTCACAAAATTACGATCTGAAAAGAAATATAGGCGGATTTGAACTTTATCCCGGCAAGAAAGCCTCAAATCCAAAAAGAGAGAAAAATAAAGCCATTCTTGAGGCTCAGGGCAATTCCTCGGCAGAGCTTTCGTTCTATAGAGACAATCTTTTTCATCAGGCATCCTATATTGTACTTGCAGATAGTAATTACAAATCGGGTCTGCCTGTAAATTTTTATATGGATAACACTTTTGAAAATAGACCGGAATTTGAAACCAAACTCAGTAAGGATAAAAAAACAAATTCTTTCGTAATTCCTAAGACTGAAGATGTTTTTCAGGGCTATGGATTTCATTTCGTCGTAAAATCAGTCGGAACAGAAAAAGCAAGCTCATCAATAGAAAGAATATCCTTGTATCCTTTTCCAGAACAAACTTTGAGAAATATAAGGATTTTGGTAAATACTGCCCCGCAGTATCTTGTGAAAAACGCCGTCCAAGCTCCAATAGAATTTACTAAAATCGTCCCTTCACTATATGTTGCTAAGAATTTTGATACAAACTCTGTTTTGGTACTTTCTCAGGCATATGACAGCGGATGGAGAGCATATCAAATAAACGGAAAGCCTAATTTTATAAAACTTGCTCTGCCTTTTATCTTTGGGAAGCAAATAAAAAATCACGTGATGGTAAATAACTGGGAGAACGGGTGGACTCTGGACAAATCGTCAATCATAAATGGTCAATCATCAATAGTAATTGTCTATCTCCCCCAATATCTCCAGTATCTAGGCTTTATTTTGACTCTCGGAACGCTCGGTTTTGTTGTCTTTAAAACTGTAAGAACACACAGAAAAAACTTGACAGAGGATGATTCCTTTGATAGACTCAAAACAAGTAATATTTCCCCGCAAAAGGCGGAAAAAGCTGCCCCGGATGAGACATTAATTGCCCCAGAAGAAAAATAGTTTGACAAGCCCAAATATGAAAAACGACAAACCATTAATTTCTGTACTTATTGCAGTTCACAATTCCGGACGCCACCTCTCCGAAGCTCTGAAGAGTATTAAGACCCAAAGCTATAAGAATCTTGAGATCCTGGCAATTGATGATTTTTCAAGTGATAATTCTTATGAAATCCTGCGCAAATTTGCGAAAAAAGACAAGAGATTTAAGGTAAAAAGGAATGTAAAAAGATACGGAATAGGAATTACCTTAAATAGGCTTATAAATAGGGCTAAGGGGGATTTCATCGCGTTCATGGATGCCGATGATATAAGTATGCCTGATAGGCTTAAAAAGCAGTTATTATTTCTCAAGAGCAATCCGCAAGTAGCAGCAGTCGGAACTCAATGTTATTTCATTGGAAGGAATGACAAACGGCTTGGAAAAAGTAAATTTCCGGTAGAAAATCAAAACATCTACCAATCCCCTCTTCATGGCATCTCCATGCAGTTTGAAACTCTTATGATAAATAAGACTATGTTGCCAAAAGATGTGCTTAAATTCCATACAAAAAAGAATCCTTTTATCTATAGCGATGTATTTCTTAAAGTTCTTCCATACGGGAGATTTGCCAACCTTTCCGGCTTCCTCCACTATCATAGAAACCATCCCAATGAATACTTCAAAGACCTAAGACGAAATCCCGCATCATTTGTAAAACTTTGGATAAAATCGATGGCACTTTATAACTACAATGCACCTCAGAAAACCTTCCGCTCCTTCTTTGCCCCAATAATTAAAACAGCAAGCTAGGAACTAAGCGTATAAATAATAGCGTATAGTGAATAGTTGATTTCAATCTGTAATCGCCGCTTCGGTATCGAGCGCACGAGAAGTTGAGTGAATTGTCAGGAGATCCCCTAACGGGGAGAGGCTCCGACAGATGAGCGAAACTTTGAGAGCGTGAGAGGAGACGTGGCGAGAGTTTCTGCTTCTCTTTTCGGCAAAAGAGAAGGAAGAGTTCTCGGCAGAAAAGAAGAGATAAAGGCTTTGTCAAGAGTTAATTGCCAAATCAACACGTTATCCACATTTTTCTTTATTGAAAAAATTAGACTGTCATAATAATCTAAAACCCCACCTTTTTACTATAAGCTAGATACTTTTATAACACTTTCTAAGCTATAGGATTGACAGAACTTGATAAGCTGTGATAAAATATTTTCGTAATGAAGTTTTCAATTTTTAAAAGTGCGAAGGAGAATAAGAAATCTGTCGGGGATTACAAGCAAGAACTACTTCTCAAAGAAGGCAGAGAACAATTTAAATCACTTATAAAAAGAGGGCTTTCAGTGCCTGTTGCACTTTTATAAAATTGTAAATTTCTCCCGATGGTAGTTTCCATTCGGGATCCCGCATGAATGAAATTCATCGGGACAAAAAAAGAGCATCGCTTTCGTTACTCTCGATGATAATTTCAGTACGACAAGCAATGCTCTTGCAAGATAGGTAACTAGTTTCCTAGGCAGGAAATAAAACCAATCACCTGATTAAATTTTTTATCAGATAAAGGAAGGCTTGTCAAGGAAAATTAGCGAAGCTAAAACCGATAGTTTTTATTGTTATCATTAGATTTTTTTAGCAAAAATTTTGGTCGTATTTACAGTTTTGAAGGAGGTAGGAGTCTTGGGCAGGGATTCCTACTTCCTTTAAGACTACTCCTTAAGTTTTCTGGAGAACAATATCCTTCCTGCAGTTGTTTGTATAACACGAGAGACTAAAACATCCAATTCCCTACCTACATCTTGTGCTCCGGCCTCAACCACAATCATCGTACCGTCATCCAAATACCCTACTCCCTGAGTCGGTTCTTTTCCTTTGTGTAGAATTCTTATATGAAGCGCTTCGCCCGGGACAGCGCGGACTTTTAAGAAAGTTGCCAAAGTATTAATATTTACTGCTGTGATATTTGAAATATTTGCTTTTTTCTCGAGATTGTAATCACACGTAATTATCTTACCCTTGTTAAGCTTGGCCATAAAAGTAAGCTTCTCATCGACTTCTTTTATGTCTTTTATTTTGCCTTCCCTTTCTTCTTCAATAACTTTAAATTTAATCCCTCTTATTTTTTTCATTTTCTCGAGAAGCTCGAGACCTTTTCTGCCCCGTTCTCTTTTGACAGTATCTTGGGAGTCGGCAATGTGCTTGAGTTCTAACAAAATACTTTCGATAACTACAAAAGTGCCAGAGAAAAGTCCCATTTTTACAATGTCAAAAATTCTGCCGTCTATTATGGCCGAAGTGTCAAGAAATATTGCATTCTCTATTTTCTGAGCTTTCTTTACTCTTCTTTTTGATCTTCGGAATTGCGGAAGTCTTCTTATGACTGTTTTTGCAACCTCATCTGCCAAAAATCCTACCATTTTCGGAGAAAACGCCTGACGTATTACCTGCTCTTCCTGAGATTCTGCTTTTTTCTTTTCCTGCAATTTTTTTGCCATAATGCCGCTTTGCGGAAATCCGAAATTCTAAATTCGGAATTCCAAACAAATTATAATTTATTAATTTCCAAAATTTAAAACTTGTTTCGTGTTTCGATATTCGTGTTTCGAATTTTAATCATTAATCTATAATAATTAATCCTTCATCATTTATCATTAACCTTATTCCTTAATTTGTCCCGAGAATGATTTTATAACATCCTGGAGTGTCTTATACGTTTTTCCGCTTAAAACCTTCTTAAAGCCCAATTTTTGGGCCTGCCTGACCCTCTTCTCATAAAATGGCGCAGCTCGTAGTTCTCCCAGGAGTCCGACTTCTGAAATAGAAACTGTCTTTGAGAGCGGTAAGTTTTTGAAACTTGAGAAAATCGCAAGACATACTGCTAAGTCTGACGCTGGATCCGACATCTTAAATCCACCTGTAATATTTACAAAAATATCCATCGTGTCCAGCGGCAGCCTCGCCTGTTTTTGCAAGACTGCGATAAGAAGTTCAAGTCTTCTTCCGTCAATTCCGTTGGCAACTCTACGGGGCATTGGAAATTTGGAAAAGACAGTGAGTGCCTGAATCTCGACCAGAAAAGGCCTTGTTCCTTCCATTGCGACAGTAAGAACTGAACCCGGAGTTTTCAAATTATCAGATGACATAAATAAATGCTCCGCGTTATCAATCTGGGACAATCCATATTCTGCCATTGCAAAAATTCCTACCTCATCCACAGGCCCAAACCTATTCTTAAGACTCCTCAAAATTCTTGTTTGGGTAAATTTTTCTCCTTCAAAAAACAATAACGTATCTACCATGTGAGACAGAACCATCGGTCCTGCCACCATACCCTCCTTGGTCACATGTCCGACCAAAATGACCGGCATCCCGAGAGTTTTTGCAAGTTTTATGAAAGATAGCGCCCCGTATCTTACCTGACCTACGGATCCGGAAAGCCCGGAAAGATTTTCAGATTCCATTGTCTGAATCGAATCAACTATCACAATGTCAGGCTTTAAGTCTTCGATAACTCCTACTGCTCTATCTGTGTTATTTAAGGAAACTACGAACATGTTGTTGTTCCTGCTGTCTTTTGAAATTCTGGAACTGCGCATTTTTATCTGCTCTTCCGATTCTTCTCCCGAGACATAAAGAACTTTTTTGGTTTTGGAAAGATTGAGTCCCATCTGAAGAAGAAGAGTTGATTTGCCAATCCCGGGATCCCCCGCAAGAAGAGTAGCGCTTCCTTTCACAATACCGCCTCCCAAAACCGCATCCATTTCAGAAAAACCGGTAGATAATCTTTTATTATCTTCATAGACAATATCTGAAAGTTTTTTCGCAGTTAAATCTTTGCTGTCAAACTTATTTAAAGGAGAATCATTCTTAAACGCTGTGTTTTGAACTTTAAATTCCCGAAGCGTATTCCATTCCCCGCATTCAGGGCATTTACCCATAAATTTTGGAGATTCATATCCGCATTCCTGACAAACAAAGGCAATCTTTGATTTCATAAAGATTAGCAACTAGCGACTGGCAACTAGTGACTAGTAACTAATGGCTAGTTGCTACCTATATGTTAGCGGTTTTTCTTTAAGAACCGGCGTAAGCTCTAGCCTTCTTCTCTTTGTATCGACATTTGAAACTACTGCATCAATACTGTCTCCGGTCTTAAGAGTCATTGTAGGAGGAATTTTATCCTTTTTTATCGTCCCCTGCATTCCTTCTCCAAGATCCAGAACAGCTCCATTTGAACGTATTTCTATTATTTTTCCAGTAACTTTTTTGTCTACCGGATAGTCTTTCATTCTTTCATCGAATGGATCTGATTTAAGTTTTTTTATTGACAAATTTACTCTTCTTGCTTCCTCATCAAATCCTATTACCTGTGCGTCCAGGGTATCCCCTCCGCTAAATTGCGAGTTGATATCAAGAACTCTATCCCAGGAAAGTTCAGAGACATGAATTAGTCCGTCCACCGCTTCCCCGTCGATTGGAACCGAAACGAAAAGTCCGTACGGAGTCACATTTGTGACCGTGGTCTTAACTCTTTCACCTGTCTTTAATGCTTTTGCCTGCTTTATAAAGTCTGCGGATGTGACAGCTTGGCTTTGTGAGAAAATGATCTTACTTGTATTCCTATCAGCTTCAATAATTATCGCTTTTATTTTGCTTTCTATCTGCGGAGTTTCATCGTTTGACTTGGCAAATGAAATCTGAGAGTTTGGTAAAAATCCCGAAATCCCGTCAGTGGTTGTTACTAAAAGCCCGCCTTTTATCGAATCGTTTACTGTAACATCAAGAACTGTTTTATTTTTCTGAAACTCGGAAATTTTACCCCAAAGCTTGTTGTTGAGAAAGCGGCGCAGAGAAACAACAGGATGTCCCATTTCAGATTCGACATTTAAGATCTGTACCGAAACAGTATCGCCTAGCTTAAAAGATGCCAAAAGACTGCTGAGAAGCTTCTTATCTTTCTCAAGAACCACTGCCTCAGCTTTTGCATTTATGTCCACACGGATCTCACCGGAAGTAATTTTGGTAACTTTTCCTTCAATTATGTCACCCTTGCGGAATGTGACAAGCGAGGATTTCTGCGAAGCCATAAGCTCCGCCATAGTTTGCGGTTTTTTGTTAGATGTTAATTGTTGCTTGTTGTTTGTTGTCGAAGACGCCACTCATTTATTCCTCCTTAACTTTTAGTTAATTCCATTGTACCACAGGAGAGGTTTTGGTACAAACAGAGGTTTTTTATTTAAACCAAAAGCTTACCTTGAAGTGACTTTTATCATGTCCAGCGCAGTTTTTCCTGAAACACCTGTCGCCTTTGCATCAATTGAATAGAAAACTCCTGAGGCCGGAGGAACTTTCCAATTGCAGACATAAGGGGCAACAATTAAACTACACTCAACGCTTCCATTTACATAGAACTCAACTTTGCTCACTTCCACCGACTCTGGAACATTTGCGACAATTGAAGTATTCGAATTTGGTTTTACGATATCATTATTTGCAGGATTTACAATACCCACCCGAAGCACCGCACTATTTTCTACAGAAGAAGAGGCCGCCTTTTGAGAATAATTTAAGTATTGGCTTACGATATAAGGCGTTGCCACAGCAATCATTAAAAACGCAATTACATAAGTTTTCGTAAATTTATCCTGAGTGCGGAACCAAGAATAAATGGATTTTGAGATATACCATGGAGAACTACCTTGCTTTACTCTTTTGTCCTCAGCTTTTGGAGGCGTGTTGTAGGTAAGTATTTCAGGCATAGCCACATTTATAGTTATATTACATTAGATTCTCAAATGCAAGAAAGTAAGATATAATTGGGAAATGTCGAAGAAAACATCAGCTCTGATACCGCTTGCGGCAATATTGGTAATCCTGTTTTTTATTTTTCTTTACTTTGTTTCCAAAGATTTCTCGTCAAATATTATTTTTATTTTGAATCATAATCCATATCTTGGGCCTCTGCTTTTAATTTTGTGGAGAATAATCGGAATAATTATCCCTGCTATTCCTGCCGGAATTGTATCATTTGCCGCAGTGCCAATTTTTGGCTGGCTCGCAACTTATATTTACACGCTCTCCGGAATTATGATTGGCACTTCCATAAGTTTTTTTCTGGCGAGGAAATTTAGAGAGCCGCTTGTAGGCAAATTTGTCCCTCTTGCCAAACTTCATAAGCTCGAAGGAGAACTTTCCGAACGGAAAAGATTCATGGCAATAGTTGCAATAAGACTTTTTACAGTCCCTGTTATGGATTTTTCAAGCTACGCCGCAGGAATGACCCGGATAAGTTTCCCCAAATTTTTTCTGGCAACTGCTCTTGCTTCTATTCCCGATATTGCAATTTTTTATTTCGGGGAAAGACTGTACCAAACATTTTTTGGAAGATCGGTAATCGTGGCGGTCGCAGTTTTATTCTTTCTCGGAGCCGGTTATTTTCTGATTAAGAGATTTGTTATCGATAAAAAGGAAGCCTAAATCAATTCCCTAAGTCATTGCATCATATATCGATATATGATGCAATGAGAGTACTTTAGGATTTTAGAATCTTTGAAGCGAGCTCAATTTCATCTGTCACGATATCTGTAATTCCGGCTTCTTTAAAATATCGCAAACCTTTTTCGTTATTTATCACTCCTGCCATAACTTTAAATCCATTCTTTTCATAAACTCTTTTTAATTTATTAAGTCTTTTTTGCGAAATCATTTTTTGAAACGCAGCTTGACTCCACTTCCACTCATCAATCCATCCCAGAAAAACTCCATAACTTTTTTTGGGCATTTTTATAAGAGATAGTATAGGTAAATTTAGAAATGGGATGACTTTTAATTTTGGGTAATTTTTTTGCGCTTTAAGTGCTGATTGGATCATCACAGAGAATCCTATTAAATGCACCAAATCCCATAAATTTTCTTTTTTCACAGCTTCGGAAAGTTTCTCAACGAGAATCGGAGAATTATCCTTCAATTCTATAAAAAATGGAACTTTTTTCTCTTTTATAAAACTGAAAAGCTCCGGAAGAAGAAAATCTTGCTCATCAAATTTGTAAATCTTGTCGTGGGAAATAATTACTTCTCCATTGGGCAATAGTCGGGCATCACACTCTATACCCTGCGCTCCCATCGCAAAAGCTTTCTCAAAAGCCGCAATCGAATTTTCCCTCTCCCCTGTTTTCCTTCCTCTATGCGAAATTACCATTTTATGAATAGTATCAAGATAATGATATTTATTCAAATCTATACTTGTAAAAACTGCTTGATTTCTCATATAATCTTTCAATGACGAAAACAAAAATGATTATTGAGCAAAAAGAATGGGATAAATACTGGACAAAGAAAAAAACAAAATCTCAAGCGGTTTATAGAATAATTGCAAGTTTATATAGACAGCTTATTATCAAAAGAGCGCTAAATCATTTCATAGAAAAAGAGTTTGCCAAGAACTCCTCCCTCCTCCATGCAGGTTCAGGCGGAGGACAAGTAGACGAAGACCTTTTGAAAAATTACAAAATTACTGCGCTTGATATTTCCAAAGAAGCTCTTAAACTTTACAAATTTTACAATGGGAATAAAGCAAAACTTATTCAGGCAAGTATTTTCGATATTCCGGTTAAAGCATCCTCATTTGACGGGATTTATAACTTAGGGGTTCATGAACACTTTACCCAAAAGGAAAACGAAAAAATCTTAAAAGAATTTTCAAGGATTTTAAAGCCCAACGGAAAAATTGTTCTTTTCTGGCCTCCAAAATTTGGTACCTCGGTAATATTCCTCAACTCTCTTCATTTTATTCTCAACAATGTTTTAGGAAAAAAAATAAGGCTTCACCCTGAAGAAATATCTCTTATTAAGTCAAAAAAGCAAGTTGAAGAAATTTTGAAAAGTACCGGTTTTAAATTGGTTGGATTTTATTTCGGTCCAATTGATGTATTTACTCAATGTGTGATAGTGGGCAAAAAAATAAACAGGAAAAATTAGACAGTCTATTTTTCAAAAATATTCCATATAATCTCTTCTCCGTTGTGTACTCTTATCTGAGTCTTTGGTTTGGCTTTATACTTACAACTTGAAATCGCAATATATATTTGATTTTGAGAAATTGATTTATAAGGATCTTCATCCGTATCTATAAAGCAAATCTGAATAAAGACTACATTTTCATATTTTATCTGACTGTTATTTATTATTTTGTGGGTAATCGCAGGGTCAATTTTATTATAAAAAGCGTAGTGAAAAAAAGTATTGACTGTCGCACCTGAAACTACAATATCTTTCCTTTTGGATTTGTTGATGAAATAAACTAAATCCTGAGTTGACTTGGAAAAGTATTTAGCATTGGTGCTTGACCAATCATAATAGTATTGAAACAAATACCCCGAAACTGAATATAAATAAAGAAATACAAATGCAAGAAAAATAAAATATCGGTACTGTTGTTTTTTAAAAAGCGTAAGCATAGAATAAATTCCTGCGCCTATAAATATATATAGTCCAAAAATCATAAAAGCAGATCTTGAGGTCCAGGTCGGTGCTCCAACTCCCAAAGCAGACGGAAGCGGAGCTATCAAGAGAAGGAAAAGTACGAAGAAGAATTCTTTTCTTTTCTTGAGAAATAAATATATGAAGCCAATAATTAACAGAGGCAATTCAAAAAGATATAGGACTCCTCTCTCCCAGATGGAATATATTCCGCTTCCTTCCTGATTTAGGAATAAATATCCAGGTGAAAAAGCCGCTAAATAATTTGAGGAAAACATTCTAATCCAGTAAGTAAACTTATTATGATAAAAGCTTTTGACAAATTCAGGCTCTTGTGAGCCCCTTCTTTCAAGTTCTACAACTAAAGCTGTTTTTTCCTTGTCTTGAAAAAAGAAAAAATTTCCTCCCGCGCCAGAATAGGAAGAAGCATTTTGAGTTATACTAAGCAATCCGAAAGAACCAAAGGCCAATATGATCGTACTAAGTATTATTAGCAAATGTTTCTTGCTTAATTCTTTATATTTATACCAAGTTAGAATAAGAAGAAGGGGAAGAAATGTAACTTTCATAGCTGAGTAGCTATAAAATGCAAGGAAAAACGAAAACATTGACACAAGTATCGGAATAGTTTTATTTTGTGCATATAAAAAGATGTGAATCCCTATCAGGTACAAAAGGAGAGTGGTGTCTGTTTCAATAGCAAATCTAGAGAGCTGAATGTGCCACACAGAAACTGCGAAAACAAATGACGATGCAATAGCTATCCCATCATTAAATATTTTCTTTACTATAAAATAGAAGAAAACTATAGATAATATTCCCGCTAGTGCATACGGCAGTCTTGCAGTGAAAGGATTCAGATCTAAAAATAAAAAGAATAAACTGGACAAATATATTGGAACCTGACCGAAAGTGTTACTGCCGTCAAGCTTAATAACAACAGGAAGAAAATTCCCAAAAGCATCCCTTCCTGTATGAGCTATGGAATACGATGAATAAACCGCCCGAATTTCATCATCAGACATACTTATCGGTACGTCTCCAAGCATAAAAAGGCGCAGAATTGATGCAAGAAGAATGATCAAGATCAGAGGTAAATAATTTTTCAATGCTTTCCAAGATAACATTAATCTAAATATACCAAATTCCTATCTATTTTTCCTTATCTTTATTTTTATTCCGGACAAGAACAAATGCTATAGCTCCTACTACAGTTAAACCTCCCACGGCTATTGCAGTCTTGCCTTTATTGTCTTCAAGAACTTCCAAGGCTTTATCTCTTATCTCCTCTATGATCCCTTGTTTTTTTACCATCTTTGTTAGAAGCGGCTTGTCATTAATCTCAATGACATCGAGGCCCTCAACTTCAAAAAGCTTCATAGTTCCTGCCCATTCAACTGGCTTAGTGACATGATCAATAAGAGCTTTTTTTATCTTCTTTGGGCTTCTAAGTTTTGTGTTGGAAGTATTGTCTATAACAGGTGTTCTCGTTTTCTGTACGGTAATCTCTTCTAGTATTTCTTCGACAGCAGGAACAGCAGGATCCATAAGAGGTGTATGAAAAGCTCCTTCTACAGGTAGTCTAATTACTCGAACTTTATCGAAATTTTTAAGATATTTTTCGTAAATATCATAGAGATGAAAATTGGAACATCCTACAACAATTTGAGATTCTGAACTGTCAGATTTTTTATATAGCCCCCGGTCTTCAAAATTCAGATCATGTCTTATCGAATCAAGTTGACGAGAGCCTTCTTCATCACCATCTACCACAGTCAGACTAAGCAGAGAACTTGGGCTCTGCTCGCATGCATCATGCATTGCCATTCCGCGCACTACAACGAATTTAAGAGCCTCTTCAAAACCAATAGCTCCTGCTACAACAAGTGCATTGATCTGGCCAAGACTATCTCCCGCGAAATACTTCGGAGTGGGTCTTTTTCCCCAGTGCTCACTCCTCCATTGTTTTTCCCATACTGCATAATTAGCGTGACTCCAGAAGAATGTCAGAAGTTGATTAATACGAGTATCCACTAGTTCCTCTTTTGTAGAATTCCATGACAATTTTGTTATGGAAACTCCAAGTAGCTCTTCTGCCACAGCGGCGTAATCCCGCACTATTTGATGAGCTTCATAAAGTTCCTTGCCAATTCCGGGTTTTAAACCTCCTTGGCCGGGAAAAACTACGGCAAAATTATCAAAACGCTCCCGTTCTTTAAATATTCCTGCAGCTTTTTTTTCTATATTTTGTTTAAAATCTCTTGCGCGCTCAAGCATACTTGAAAAGTCAGCGTAGTATAAGGCTTAGCCGTATTTTGCGCAACTTTTTATGCTATAATCCTCTCGTGGAAGAAAGCAGTAGGATCGCAAAACGCCTGGGAAAAATCTGGGAACCCGCCGATTTTACGCAACTTTTTGAAAAATTCGGGAAGCGCACACCGCTTAAGATCAAAAAGGGCAATACAATTCTTTATCAGGGCGATATCCCCGACCGGCTTTATTTTATAAAAAAAGGTTATATAAAACTCTACCGCCTATCCGAGGATGGCAAAGATCCCATCACCTACCTTTATGGCCCCGGAAGTATTGTGGGAATTAGAGCTCTTACATCGCAGGACAAGGAATTAAAACATAACGCAGAGGCTCTGACAGATGTAGAGATAGTAACAATTCCCCGTGGCGAATATATTGATATCATTTCTGAAAATCCCGAGTACCTGCTGGATCTCCTGAATGTTTTTATAGATAGACTCAATTATAGCGAGCAGAAAATTGAAGGTTTTGTTACTAAAGATGCAACTTCAAGAATTGCAAATTTTCTGTATTATGTGGCAAATAGATTTGGAGAAAAAAACGGCAAGACAATTACTATTCCTATCCCACTTACTCACCAATTGGTCGCAGAATTTGTAGGATCGGCAAGAGAAACAGTAACGATTGCTCTTAACAAACTTGAAAAAGAGAAAATAATAAAAGCGCAAAGAGGCCAAATCATTATTTCAAATATTAAAAAACTGAATTCTTACTCAAAATTGATTAAAATCATTTAGAATTCAGCTTCAGTATTCTTCTTTTTGTAATCTACACTACAAAGAAATTGTATCTCCCGCTACTGAAACAGAATTAATAAAGTTGTTAAATACACTTATTATGAAAAACAATCATCCGCTAATTGACTACTGGCCGCAGTTTTCTTTTGAGGATTTGGATAATCTAGAAATAGATGACAGGTTTTCAAAGATTGTCTACGAATCTATTCTCTTTCCTCTCCGCATTCCCGAAAAAACCCTCGGAGCATTTTTCAACCTTCTAAAAACCTCCCCCTAAATTGACAGCCTAATCTGGTTTTAATATAATTCCCTGATGAATAGAGCAATTGAAGGAGTAGTTTTGGCAGGGGTGGGATTGGTACTTGCCGGCTGTGCAGACGGAGCAGTAAAAAATATGCCAGTACCCAACCCCACACCGATAGATGAAAATCCAGCAGTTTTACAAATACCTGAAGAGCAATTATTGCCTCCTCCAGTGTATTTCGATATCGGAGGAGACAGATATTATAAAGAAGGCTATAAAGTACCCGAAGAATTTAAAAGATGTTTTGAATGGCCAGTGTACGGCCCTTTGTCCACGCTTTTCGGACATACAGATTGGTATCCCTACTTCGACATTGATTACATGATAAAAGATGCATACGGACATTACGGAATTGATATTGATCAATTTGGTCACTATGGAGAGCCTGTGATCACCCCGGCGGATGGGATTGTAGAAAAAGCTATATTTAGTGATTACGGATTCGGATACTATCTTGTGATAAATCATGGTGATGGTTGGAAAAGTCTTTTGGCACATAATAGCGATCTTTGGGTCGAAGAAGGACAAGCTGTTAATCAAGGAGATGCAATCGCAGCCGTAGGATCCACTGGTTGGTCCACTGGTCCACATCTCCATTTTGAATTATTCCATAACAACTTTATGGTTGATCCTTTGAATTATTTGCCAATTTTAGAATCTCAAATTGCGGAAGGCGAATGTGGACCTTAACTTAAAAAGAGAAATCCTCTGGCGAGTTTGACAATTCGATACAATTCTAATACGATAATTCTGTGGATAAAACCGAAGAGATAACAAAGCTTGAAAAAAGAATAATCAGCGAAGAGGAAGAAATCAAGCAAGTTGAAAGGAAAATAAATGCAAAAGAGGAAAAAATCCTAGCACAGGAAGGAAAAATACTGAAATCAACAAACAATCTTAAGCTAAAACTTCTCCATTCAGGATTTATCAAAAGGTTAAATAAACATAAAATTCTCTACTCATTTATTACATTGATTTCAATAATTTTAATATGGTCAGGAATACAAAGATTCCTCTCAACTGTGCCGGTTATCAACAATCCCCTTGTGAGTATAAGCTTGGGTGTCCTAATTGTCTGGATAATTGATAAAGAACTAACCTGACTAAGCTTCGATTGTCAATTAAAAGGAATCCTAATACAATAATTTCATGGACGATAATCCAATAAAAGACGCTGAAGAAAATGCAATGTTTGAAGTTGGTCCCGAATCTACTCCTCCAGGAGCCGCAAGTTTTTCAATAAAAGCACAGAAAGAAAAATTTTTAGGCGGCGGCGGAAAAGAGCAAAAACCAAAGACACCTTCTGCGCAAAGACTTTCCAAGGAGTCTGATCCGGCTTTACAGCAAAGAGTTAATGCTTTTTTAAATGAAACTTCAAAAGGCTCGCAGGTTGATGATAGAAAATTTCAATCAAGGCTCTCGAGAGAGGATTATTATTGCTATTCTGTGCAAGATGGAGATGTGGTGCAAGGAGCACTTGATGGAACTTTATCTGATAAAGGTGTGATGATCCTAGGAAGAATTAGAACAAATCCTGATGCATCAAGAAGATATTTTGATGAAAATGGCAATACCTTGGGACAAGCTATTTTTGAAGATGCGACTAGAGATTTTAAAGAAAAAGGGGCCAAGGGAATTAGCGCTGAAGTCACTGCAGACGGGCACAAATTCTTAAAACGCATGGCTGAACAGGGATTATTAACTGTAACCCGAGATGAATCAACAGGAGGAGCTGATCGCTTGGTCGAAGGAACTCTTACCGCTTAAAACTTAAAAATAGAAATTCTCTGGCGATGACCTGCCTGCCGGCAGGCAGGCCCATTGTCCCGGGAAAACCCAGTTTAGAAATTAAACAAGTCTTTAACTTTTATCCCCTCTCTCAATCGTTTATCTATAGTATTTTGAAATATTGGATTCTAGACCCGTTACGTTATTACAATGTTATAACATTTATAATAAATATCTGTCACTTCTTTTTAATAATCAGCTCTTTCTTTTCACTGTTAATCTCTGCTTCAAGTTCTCGAACATCCCAATCAAAAAGCTTCAACACACTTTTTGGGATTATTACTCCATACGAATTCCCTATTCTTATAATTTTTCTCTTCATATTTATTCTACGACCATACTTGATACGTTATAACAAAATAATAACAATGTTATAACATATAAATCAAAAGATCAATAAGCATTTAACCAATGAAAAAGTTTATATGTAAATTAAGAATGATGGTCCAATAAGAAAAAGTGGATGACTTATGTATCTTGAAGAAAAAAATCCCCTGGCATTGACCCATTGTCCCGGGAAAACCCAGTATCGTGGGCGCTGCGGCGTTTCACTTCTCTGTTCGGAATGGGAAGAGGTGGTACCACCGCGCTCAGAACACCAAGGAATTTTTTTCTTCAAAATTTAATGTGCAATTTTGGCTCTCTCAAAAGTGAAGAGATAGCCTCCAAATTTTGCTTTTCGAGTCCCAGTTACAGGTCTCAAAGAGCAAGCTTGGAGGATTGAATGTTTTCACTCCGATTTAATCGGAGTTAATAAGTCTACTGCTTTGACCATTAGTACTGGTAAGCTCAATACCTTGCGGTACTTACACTGCCAGCC
>ERZ1292625.476-Hain-H41-01um-R1-476-length-61158-cov-24_pt1 | contig 61158 bp, 66 predicted proteins | sample MGYA00564400_ERZ1292625 | MGnify/ENA primary metagenome ERZ1292625 (study PRJEB36523, sample SAMEA6512639) | groundwater metagenome | collected 2019-01-08 | study: AquaDiva: Metagenomics assemblies of 32 groundwater samples | reverse complement strand
CATCAACTGATGTTGTTCTAACCAATACCCCGCTGCTTGCGGCGGGGTAGTTTATTAAAGTGGAATTGCCGGAGAATATATCCTACCTCAGTTCCGGGTGGTCATGGAGCCAGTGCGCGGTGGCGGTTGAAAATGTTTTGCAGTAAAGGTTATTTGGCGGATTATTTGGATGCTTTTATCCAAATAAGTGTCCATATTTTACAACTTCGTGGAGAATGAATAAAACATTCCGATCATTCAGCGCCCAAGGGGAGGGCATTGCTTGATAAACGGCTTTTCATGGGATTGCAGTCGAAGTTCGTCAGCGATTAAGCTCTATAATATCAAGCGGATATGTCTGTCGCTTTTGTTTGATGATTGTTTGATAGAAGTTGGAGGAAACTTTGGGGACATCGTTCTCAGAGCGCATTGCGGCGGGATGGATCAAAGGCCGGTTTCTTTGCACGCGCATCGAATTGTTTCTGTGAGCTGTGAAAAGGCGGCATTCAGATTTTGGATTGCAGATTTCGGATTGAAATGCGCAGTACGGGAGGTTGGCATGTCGGATATAACGGATGCGAATGTACATTACGCGGAATTTCTGCACGACATGCAGCCCGGCTCACGGCAACGAGCCACCACAGTAGCTGGTAAGTGACGCCCACATGGTGAGGGTAAGTCAGGATTTCGGTTTATTTTAGCTGGTAATTATGCTATTATTTTTGTAAAGGTGAGCGTGTTGAGGAGGTCATGAACATGGGGCTCAAGGAAATGGTAAAAAAAGACATTGACGAGTTGCGGACCGATGAACTTGTGGTTCTCTCGGAGCAGATACGGCTCCTGAAGCGGGCAAAGGCCCCGCAGGGGAAGGCGCTGCCGGCGGAGGAGATACGGAAGCTGACCGCTTCGTCGAAATCGACGTGGTCGGAGGACGTTGTCCGCGAGCGGCAGGAGCGTGGCTGATGCAGTATTTCTTCGACACGTCGGCCATTGTCAAGCTGTATCACCAAGAAGCGGGGAGCGACCGGGTCCTTCCGCTGTACCGGGACGGCGAGGCGATCGTGATCTCTGAACTCAGCAAGGTGGAGCTTCTTTCTACGATTCACAAGAAACTGAGAACGGGCGAGATAACCGCCGATACGCTGGCGGCAGTGAGGGACCGTTTTTTTGCGGACTGCGCCATCCGTTTCGTCGTTGTTCACGTCGCCTCTTTCATCGTTGATGCGGCCATGGATATTCTGGGCGCGCACGGCAGGATCAATCATCTCTTCTCCCTGGACGCTTTGCAGATCGCCACGCTATCCATTGTCGCCGAGAAGGACATTACCTTTGTCTGCGCGGACAAACGGCTTACAACGTTGGTAAAGACAATCGGGTTCCCCATTCTCGAGCTGTGAATTCTCCTGTCGGACCTTCGCAAGCGAATTCATGCCAGCCGCAATCCCCTGATGGTCCGGGTGTCGGCTGACGCGGCATCATGCGGGAAGAAGGGGAGGGCATCCCGCGCATGTACGAGGAGATGGAAGAATCCTTCCTGAAGCAACCGGAATTTCACGTAGAACAAACCCCGTTCAGCAACAAAGGCCGACTACATCAGGAAGAGGGCCTTTGATAAACAACACTACTTGAAGATGGTGCAAGAATACCTTGCCAAGTTCGGGACTGCTACACGGGCTGATTTCGACAAGCTTATGCTGGACAAAATATCCGATGCTCTCAGCCAGTCACAAAAAAGAAATTTCGTTACCAACCTTCTTCAGGAAATGCGGAGAAAGAAAATGATCCGGCCGGTGAAGGGCAAACGCGGCAAGGGAGCGCGATGGGAATTATATAAATACCGTGAAAATAAATGAATTATGCAGGCAAACAACTTCTTGGGGCCAGGTCTATATTGTTGCACTGTGCAGAACTTTGGGGAGGTTCGTTCTCAGAGCGCATTGCGCCGGGATGGATCAAAGGCCTGTTTCTTTGCACGCGACATCGAATTGATTCTGAGAGATGTGAAAAGGCGGCGTGAGGCGGCAGTCACGGTAAATTTGCAGTCCGGCTCACGGCAGCAAGCCACCACAATAGCTGGTAAGTGCCGCCCACGATGAAGTTGCAAAAGATATTGCGAGAAACGGTTTAACGATATGCTTTTGCCGTTATAGAGCGCTTTTCCCAAATGCGCCGAACCGCTAAAACATGTTTCGATTTTAACGTGTCGCGATACTTGAGGTAAAAAGCATTTCACGCGTTCAGACATTGTGGAGTTGTAAGTGAATATCGATGAAATATTAAAACAGTTGGACATCGGCGAAGACCAGGATGTCGAATTCAAGTTAGCCGAAGGGGGACTGCCGAAGTCCCTTTGGGAAACGGTCTCTGCGTTTGCAAATACTGAAAGCGGATATATTGTCCTCGGGATAACACAGACGGGAGAAAAATTTGAGCTTGCCGGTATCCGTAAACCGGAAGCGCTGATGAAGACCTTCTGGGATTCGCATAATAACCCGCAGAAGCTTTCTCCGCCCATCTGTTCCGAGTCCGATGTCCATGTTCTTTCCGCTGGCGGTCGTAAAATCATCATTATCCATGTTCCGCGTGCCGTGCGACAGCAACGACCGGTATTCATTAATGGCAATCCGCTCACTGGGACGTACAAACGGAATTATGAAGGTGACTACCGCTGCACCGAAGCGGAAGTGCGTCAGATGCTGCGGGACGCATCCGAGGTACCTCAGGACGCGAAGATTCTTGACGGGTTCGACCTCAGCGATATCGATCCTGAAACTCTGAGCGCTTACCGGAACCGTTTCGCGTCCCATGATTCGGGCCACCCCTTCCTTGCCCTCAGTGATTTAGACTTATTGGAACGCCTGGGCGGTTTGCGAAGAGATCGTAAAACCGGTGAAGAGGGCCTGACGCTTGCCGGGTTGCTCATGTTCGGGAAAGAGCGCAGCCTCCTTGATGCCCTGCCGCATTGAGCAACCTTGGGGACGGAGCAACCTTGGCGACGTTCGTTCTCAGAGTGCTTTGCGGCGGGATGGATCAAAGGCCTGTTTCTTTGCACGCGACATCGAATTGATTTTGTGGGATGCAAAACAGAGGTTCAGTATCAGCGATTGATTTTACAGGGGTATTCTGGTAGAATTATCACATATGCGGAGGTGAGTGCCATGACAAAGCTTATTATCGAAACCGACGACACGTGGGCGCGCGAAAAGATAAAATTCGCCATTGATACGGAGATCCACCTGCTCAGAAGGACCGTGGAAAAGATCGAGCAAAAGCTAAAAGAGTTCGAGGCAAAATACGGCTCGTTTGACCGGCAGCGGCTTTACGGCTCGGTTGACGACATGATCCTTGTGGAATGGGAGGGTGAGATTGAGTCCCTGCGGCGATTGCAGGGCAGGCTGAAATCGCTCGAGGAGATCAGCTTTGAGTATCGATAAGTATATTGGCGCACTGGAAGCCCGCATCGCCTCAAACTCGTTCGTGTCCTCCTACACCTTTACCATCGACAGAAAAACCCATGACATCGCCTTTCTTTCCGGCATCATAGAATTCAGGAACGGGACCGCCCTCGACTTCAAGGAATTCATCGAAAGCAAGGGGGAGGCCGTCGAAAAATACCTGTACGGCTATAACCACCGGCGGTCGGGAATCGTCATCTTCCGATACGATAATTCTCCCGACCCCCATGCAAAGAAGTTGAAGACGTTTCCTCACCACAAGCATCTGCAGACCGGGGAACTTATTGAATCCGACAGTCGGATTGATTTGTCCGCAGTTCTCGAAGAAATAGAAGGCTCCTACACTCAAAAGGAAGAATAACTTCGATCCTTGCGGACTTAAAGAACTTCGGGGACGTAAAGAACTTCGGGGACGTTCGTTCTCAGAGTGCATTGCGGCGGGATGGATCAAAGACCGGTTTCTTTGGACGCGACATCGAATTGATTCTGTGAGATGTGAAAAGGCGGCATTCTGATTGCGGATTGCGGATTTCAGATTGCATAAGACGAGACGTAGGAAAATCGAGATGGCTGTGGAATAGATTCCAGCCGGAGATCAATGCATGATCCCGAATTGCAGCGCGGAGTGGAGTTCAATGTGTCGAAACAATGCTCAGCGGTATACTTCTTTTCGGTGCTGCACGCGGTGGATGGTCACGGTTTTCGCATGTTCGTCGATGTCATAGAGAATTCGATATTTCCCGACTCGAAGCCGGTATCCTTCGACGCCTCTGAGCTTTTCGGTTTTATGCTGCCGGGGCTGTTCGGCGAGTGACTTGATTTTATCGTTCAGGACCACGAGGTCCTCTGGACGTATAGCGCGCAAGTCTTTCTCGACGGTTGGTTTGGCGAGGAGCGTATACATCAGAGGCGCTTGGATTTCTTCAGGCGGGATTCGATTTCGCCGTACGGGATGGCTTTCTCGCGGACGACGGAGAGGAAGGCTTTCCTATCCTCAAGATCCTCAAGGGCATGGATGAGTTTTTCATACTCCTTGAGGTCAAGGATAATGGCTTTCTTTTTTCCTTTTTCGTCGGTAATATATTGAGCATGTGCTTTCATGGATAAATAGTACAGCTTATTATCATCGATGTCAAGAGTATGAACTTCGGGAAAAGAGCGGAACTGCGCCGGAAATATGAAAAAATGCTGTAAAAAAGCAGCGACCGCCCATATATTCTATGAGCGGCCCCCGATCTCCTTCTACCACCATTGGTAGATGATGTAATTACATATTGACATATGTTATTACGACTGTCAAGGGGTTTTTAGAGCAAAATGATATATCCCGGCTGCAAGAGAATTCCATAACTATGGGCATTGTATATCTCAATCAGAGCGATCCTGGTTTTCCAGTGGGGCTCAGGAAATATCTCGCCGATCAGACACCGGAACGAGTCGCCGTTCTGGGGAACCTCGATATTCTCAAAGAGAAGAAGGCCGCCTTTTTCTGCTCCTCCAAGTGCCCCGGCGATCTGATCATCAAGACCTACGATCTGGCGAAGAAGTGGCGCAACGAAGGAATAACGGTGATCGGCGGTTTTCATTCGCCCATGGAGCAGGAATGCCTGTCCATCTTGCTCAGAGGCAGACAGCCTGTGATCGTCTGTCCGGCCAGAAGCATCGAGACCATGCGGCTCAAGGCGGAGTATAGAACACCGCTGGCGGAAAGCCGCCTTCTGTTCCTTTCCGCGTTTCCAGAAAAAGATAAACGGATGACGGCTGAGACGGCGCTGATCAGAAATCGTTTCGTGGCTGCGATTGCGGATGATGTTTTCGTCGCACATGCAGCCGAAGGCGAAAAGATTGAAGCCTTTTGCCATGAGCTGGCTGCCAGGGGCAAGCCTTTTACGACCTTGGACAACGATGCAAACATTAATCTTGTTGCGCTTGGCGCGCGAGCTGCGACCCTTTGATGGAATATTTATCATGAATGTTGCTGATATTCAGAAACGCCTTGCTGATTTTGCCAAAGAACGCAACGGGGACCAATTCCATACCCCGAAAAACCGCTCCATGGCCCTGGCAGCGGAGGCGGCGGAGCTGCTCGAAATCTTCCAGTGGCTGACGGATGAGCAGTCGAAGCAGGTCGTCAACTCTGAAAAGGACATGGGTCTGGTGCGGGAGGAGATCGCGGACGTGCTCATCTACCTTGTCCGTCCGGCGGACAAATTGAACGTGGACATTGAGCAGGCGGTCATCGAAAAGATCGAGAAGAACGCGAAGAAGTACCCCGTGGACCCGGCCAAAGACAATGCCGTGAAATACAATAAAAGATAACCGCACTACCCCCCCCTCACCATCTCCGCCACACACTCGATATGATAGGTATAGGGGAACATGTCCACGGGCTGGAGACGGTCGAGGCGGAAGCCGAAGAGGTGGAAGTATTTCAGGTCCCTCGCCAGGGTCGAAGGATTGCACGAGACGTAGATGATCTTCCGCGGGACGAAGGCGAGGACGCGCTCCAGGGTCTTGAGCGTGGCGCCGGCCCGGGGCGGGTCGAGGACGATAACGTCCGCCCGCATTTTTCTCCGGATCAATGTTTTTAAACCCTTCTCCATGTCATCGGCAATGAATTCCACATTTGCTATTTCATTCAACGCCGCGTTTTTCCGAGCATCTTCAATAGCTGCATAGCCGGATTCGATGCCGATCACGGTCTTTGCTTTCTTTGCGAGCGGCAAAGAGAAGTTGCCGATGCCGCAGTAGAGGTCGAGCACGGTCTCGCCGCCGGTGAGCCCGGCGAAGTCCAGCACGGTCCTTACCATGTTCCTGTTCTGCTCCCAGTTGACCTGAAAGAAGTTTCCTTCCGTCGCCCGGAACGTCATGCCATCCATGACCAGGGTGAGATAATTTCTGCCGAGGGAGAAGACCTTCTTCCTGGCAACAAACCCGGAAATGCCGATGACCTCAGGCGACCATTTTTTAAGCTCTGCAAGGAGTTGGTCCATGGGGGGATAAGATTCTTGCCGGCTGAAAAAAAGAACGTGCACTTCTTCCGTTGAACTCACGTTGATATGAATTTCCGTCAGAGCCGGCAGGCGACTGGAAAGGCTCCTGATGCCGTTCAGTGTCTTGTTGATGAGCGGATGGAGCAGAAAGGCGTCTTCCACCTCGATGAGCTGATACGTGCCCTGGCGGAAAAAACCGATGCGCTGCATCCCGTCCGTTGTGCGGACGTTGAACTGGGTGCGGAGACGGTAGTGGTCGGTGCGCGGCGATGGAAGGATCGGCAGCAGCCTCTTCGGCTCCATGCCGCCGATTCTCCGGAGGGTGTCCAGCAGGATCTCCTGCTTGTACCTGAGCTGCGCCGGATATGCGATGTGCGGCCAGGTGGCGCCGGTGCACTGCTTTTCCCCTGCGCAGGGCGGGGCGATGCGGTCCGGTGACGGGGTGATGATGCTCACCGGCACGGCCTCAAAAATTCCTTTTCTTCTTCTGACGATGCGAACGAGGGCCCGCTCTTCCGGCAGAACGCCGGCCACGAACACCGTCTGGCCGGTCTGGAGCCGCGACATTCCCATGCCGCCGTGGACGAGCTTCTCGACGGTTATCTCGACTTCCCGCATCATCCCAGTATCTTTTTAACGGCGTCCCGGAGCGCGGCGGTGTCCGCGGACTTGACGATGTACGCGTCGGAGGCCCAGCTTCCGAAATCGTGCTTGTATTCCTCGTAGGCGGTGGAAATGACAACGGGCACGGCGCTGTCCTTCTCCTTCAGCCTGCGCAGCGTCTCGATCCCGTCCATGCCTTTCATGCGCATGTCGAGGGTGACGAGGTCGAACTTCGCTGCGTCCATTGCCGCCAGGGCCAGGGCCCCGTCGGAAGCGGCCGTGACCTCGTAGCCCATCTCCTCCAGCTCTTCCTTGTAGAGTTTGCGGATGTTCTCCTCATCGTCCACAACCAGGATTTTCTTCATGTCCATCCTCCTTGGTTTAACCTTGACTATGCGCCCCTGCCCGGCCCGTAGGGAATTCTGATCGTGAACAATGCTCCGCCGGCCTCTTTGTTTTTGAACTGGATCGTGCCTCTGTGCGCCTTGACGATCCGGTGGGTGATGGGAAGGCCCAGTCCGGTGCCCCGCGCCTTGGTGGTATAGTAGGGGTTGAACAGGTTGTGCATGGCCTCGGCCGAGACGCCCGGCCCCGTATCGCTGATCTCGACCGCAGCCTCCCGGCCTCCCTCCACGGGGTATGTCCTGATCCCGAGGATGCCGCCGTTCTCCATGGCCTCCATGGCGTTGGTGACGATGTTGATGACGGCCTGCTTGATCTGCTGGAGATCGATCAGGACAGGGGACAGGGATTCCGACAGGCTCTTCACGAGGGCAATGCTCCTCTGACGGAGCTCGTCATCGTACAGCGCGATGACCTCCCGGACCACGGCGTTGAGGTCGCCGGGCTGCAATTGAGTGGAGATGTCCTTGATGTACGAGAGGTTGTCGTGGATGATCCCCTCCAGGCGCGTCACCTCGCCCAGGATGATATCGATATATTTTTTGGCGTCCTCGTCCAGGACCTTTCTCGCAAGCCTCCGCGCAAAGCCGCCGATGGAGACAAGAGGGTTCCTGATCTCGTGGGTGATCTCCGCCATCATGGCGCCGAGGGCGGCCATTTTCTCCGACTGGACAAGCTGCTCATGCATGATGCGCATGTCCTTGTTCATCGTCTCGAGGTTGGAATGGATGATGGCGTTGTCGATGGCCAGGGCCGCCTGGTGCGCGAACATGGTGAGGAAGCGGACGTCGTGGTCGGTGATCGGACGCATGGTGAACATATTGTCGACGAGGATAACGCCGATGGCCTTGTCCTTTGCAATGAGGGGGACGGTCGCGAAGCTGTTCACCCGCAGGGCCTCGCGGAGCTCCTTGCCGACGACGGGACTCGACGCGCCGTCGAGGATGTTGAAGGCCTTTTTTTCGAGCACCGTGAGGGCGAGTACGCCCTCGCCGTGGTCGAGGGGGACCCTGATGCTCCGCGCAAGGGCGTTCAGCTCCGAGTCCCGGTGTTCAAAGAGCTCCCCCGTCTGGATCCATTCCATCAGGCTCTTGTGTTTGCGCGAAACCTCTCCCCAGGCCCGGCCCGCCTCATCCCAACTCGCAGGTCCCACGCCCATCATGCCCTGAAGGGTGTTGGTGCGCTCATTCGTCAGCAGCAGCATGGCCCGGTTGAAGCCGAGGCCGGTGCCGCCCATGGTGGCCGCCGTCAGGATGATCCGAAGCAGGCGGTCCAGATTGAGCGTGGCGCTCATGGCCGATCCGATGTCATAAAGGATGGCAAGCTCCTGCGCCCGGGTCCGCGCCTCCGTTGCCAGGTCCTCCATGCGTTCATACATGGCGGCGTTCTCAATGGCCACGGCTGCGGTGCTCGCGATGGTGGCCAGGAACTGGAGGTCGTCCTCCGAGAACGGCCGGTCCCCCTGTCTTCCGTAGAGGGCGATGACGCCGGTCACGGCATCGTGGAAAATGAGCGGAACGCTGATAATGGATATCGGAGGGGCCCCCGGAGCATTCACGAGCAGGGGGTCCCGGCCGGCGTCCTCGACCAGCACGGGCCTTCCTTCTCGCGCCGTTTTTTCCGCGACGGCCTCGCCGAGCCGGGCGTCCACGTCCCTGACGGCATCGCTGACATACCGCGCCGGCGCCGCAGTTGCCGGGGCGCGTACGCCGGAAAGGTTCATGAGGCGGAGGGCGCAGCCCTGTGCGCGGAGGGCCTGGGTGGTGTTCGTTGCGATGAGCGAGAGGAGCTGCTCCAGATCGAGGGTGGAGGTGAGGGCCATGCCTATTTCATAGATGGTCGCCAGCTCGGCAAGGCGGTCCTTGATGTTCTGGAAAAGCTGCGCGCCCTTGATCACCCCGCTGATCTGGTTTGCCGTGGTCGTGAGGAGCGTGATGTCCGAGGACGTTGCGCTCCAGGGCGCAGTGGAGAGCACGAAGATCACGCCCAGGCAGCGGTCCTCGTCCATGATGGGCGCGGCAGTGAGGGATTTGAAGCGTTCGATTCCCGTTTCAGGCACGTACTGGAACCGGGGGTCCGAAAAGGGGTTCTCCAGGGCGAGCGGGACTTTCTGTTCGGCAACCCACCCGGCGATGCCCTCGCCAAAGGGAAAGGTGAGCTTGCCCACGGTCTCCTGGTTCAACCCGATGGCGGCCGTCAGGGTGACGGCCTTGCCGGTGCGGTCCACGAGGAACACCGAGGCGCCGTCCTTTTCCATGCCCCGCGCAATGACCTCGATGATGCGCTGGAGCTTCTGGGGCAGCTCGATATAGGAGTTCGAGATTCTGCTGATCTCGCTCAGGATGGCCAGTTCTGCTTTGTCCGTTGTTTCCATGGCGTAAAGTCAGTAGACGGTAGTCAGTAGTCAGTAGACGGTAGTCAGTAGTCAGTAGACAGTAGGTAGTAGGTAGTAGGTAGTAGGTAGTAGGTAGTAGGTAGTAGGTAGGGAAAGTACCCCCCTGCCTGCTGTCTACTGTATGCTACCTACTTTTTTCATTGCCTTCCTGTAGATCTTCACATATTCCTTTGCCGAATGCTCCCAGGAAAGGTCCTGCTTCATCCCGTTCTGCATCAGGCGCGTCCACTTCTTCCGATCGTGGTATACGGCAACAGCGCGCTCGACACAGGCGCCAAGGGCGCTTGCCGAATATTCATCGAACACAAAACCCGTTCCCCGGCCGGTGCGTTCATGGTAGTCCTTTACGGTGTCGGCAAGACCGCCGGTCCTTCTTACTAAAGGCGCGGCGCCGTACCGCAGAGCGATCATCTGTCCCAGGCCGCAGGGCTCATACCGGGACGGCATGAGAAACAGGTCGCATCCGGCGTAGATTGCTCTGGCCCTGGTGTCGTCGTACTGGAGCAGGGCATGCATCCGGTCCGGGTACTTGGCGGCGGCATCGCTCAGAAGCCGGTGATACTTCTCGTCTCCGGCGCCGAGTATCACAAGCTGAACGCCGAGAGCCATGAGCTCCGGCAGGGCCTCAAGGAGAATATCAATGCCTTTCTGGTCAACGAGGCGCGTGACCATGCCGAGAAGGGGGTCGCCGGACAGCGGCAGGCCGGTCCGTTTCTGGAGCGCCGCCTTGCAAGCGGCCTTGCCCGACGGCCGCGAAGCGCTGAACTTCCGCGCGATTCCAGGGTCCCGGGCAGGGTCCCATTCCCGGTAGTCGATGCCGTTCACAATGCCGTAAAAATCGGCAGAGCGTTTCCTGAGCAGGTCCTCCATGCCCTCGCCGTACTCGGGCGTCCGGACCTCGCGGCTGTAAGCCTCGCTCACCGTAGTGATGATATCGGCGTACCGGATGCCGGCCTTGAGGAAGCTTATCCTGCCCCAGAACTCGATCCCCTCGGGCGTGAAAAATTCCCACCCCAGCCCGGTGAGCCGCATGTCCCAGTGCCAGAACAGACCCTGGTAGCCGAGATTGTGGATGGTGAAGACCGTTCCGGCGCGGGGGGCGGCGGCCGTGCCTTTTTTGTATGCCGTCTTCAGGTACAGCGGCACAAGGCCCGTTTGCCAGTCGTTGCAGTGGACGATATCGGGGACGAAGCCGAGGACGCGGCAGAGCTCAGGAACGGAACGCGAAAAAAACGTGAAGCGCTCCGCGTTGTCCCGGTAGTCGCCGCGCGGCGTGCCGTAGAGTCCGGGACGGTCGAAGTAAATGTCCTTGTTCACGAAGTAAGCGGTCACGTTCTTTCCCATCCTGCCTTCGAGGACATCGCACCGTTCTTTCCACGAACCGAGGGGGACGTAAAACGTGGCGACGTGCTTGAGTTTGAACCGCTCAACGTCCACCATCCGGTATCGCGGCATGACCACGCGCACATCATGCCCGAGCGCTGCGATGGCGGGGGGGAGGCTGCCCGCTACGTCCGCGAGCCCGCCGGTCTTTGCAAAGGGCGTTGCCTCGGAGGCCGCGAAGAGTATCTTCACAGCTTGATTTCCCGCAAAAACCGCGCCGCCTCCTCAGGGGGCGTCGGATTGATATAGAAGCCCGATCCCCACTCGAAGCCCGCCACGTTCGTGAGCTTGGGCATGAGCTCTATGTGCCAGTGGTAGTAATCATTGTGCTCTTCCTTGAAGGGGGACGTGTGGATGACATAATTATAGGGAGGCATGGAGAGCGCGCGATCGAGCTTGCGGAGCAGGTTCTGGATCATGGCGGCGAGGTCCCGGTAGTCGTCGTCAGTGGAGCAGGCGTAACAGGAGACATGCCGCCTGGGCATGATCCAGGTCTCGAAGGGGAACCGGGGAGCAAAGGGCGCAAGGGCGATGAAGAGCGGGGTCTCCATCACCACGCGGGCGCCCCCCTGGGTCTCCTGGCGGATGATGTCGCAGAAGATGCACCGCTCCTTGAGATCGTAATGCCGCCGGCATCCGTCCAGCTCTTCCTGCACCTGGATCGGCACGATGGGCAGCGCGATGAGCTGGGAATGGGAATGCTCGAGGGTGGCCCCCGCGGTCAGCCCTTCATTCTTGAATATCAGCGTATACTGGAAGCGGGTGTCCTTCTTCAGGTCTTCCATGCGGTCCCGGTATGCCCAGAGCACCTCTTCCATGGCCTTCTGGGGGAGGGACGCCAGGGTGGCGTTGTGGTCCGGGCTTTCGATGATGACCTCGTGGGCGCCGATGCCGTTCATCTTGTCGAAGATGCCCTCGCCCTGCTTGTTCAGGTCGCCTTCGATCTGGAGCGCCGGGAACTTGTTCGGGACCGCCCGGAGCCTCCAGCCCGGTCCATTGGGCTCGCCGTTATCGCGATAGGCGAGGGTCTCGTTGGGCGTGGTGCGCTCGTTGCCTGCGCAGAACGGGCAGAATCCTCCCAGCTTCCTGGTACGCTGGTCCTGGAAGTCCGTGGGCCGTTTGCCCCGCTCCGACGATATGATCACCCAGCGGCCGGTGATGGGGTCTTTGCGTAATTCCGGCATATATACTCCTTGTACTCCTTGGAACGTAAAAATACAACCAGTATATTATATCGTGTTTGCACCGTGTCTGCAAGTCATCGTCAAAACGGCGGTATTCCCGGGCGGCGCCGGCTGCCGCGGCGGCCAGGCGCAAATCCTTTGTAAATCGCCGTTAAATCCTCTATAATCCTTTCCATGGCCGGAAAACGAGTGGAAAAGCTTGCCGTCACCCTCGACAAAATCTTTGCCGCCCGCGGTCTCGCCGGCAGGCTCAAGGAGTATCGCGTCTACGGCCAGTGGGAACGGATCGTCGGCAAGGTCATTGCCCGCCACGCCCGGCCCCTCTCGCTCCGGGCCAAGAAGCTCATTGTCCAGGTGGACAGCTCTGCCTGGATGCAGCAGCTCTCCCTTCTGAAGCCGGAGATCATTGAGAAGGCCAACAGGAGCCTGGGGCAGGACTCCGTGAAGAGCATCACGCTCAAGCTCGGCGAGGTGTCGGCGCCGGCCCGGCCGCCGGATGAACAGCCGCTGTCCGGCAGCCTGACGCAGGATGAACGGGCGCGGATAGAGGATTATATCAAGGATCTCGCCGATCCCGCGGTCAGGGAGGCCCTCCGGCACGTGATGGAGAAGGATTTTGTGAATAAAAAGAGAGAGAAAAAGATAGTCGGCGGGAAACAGTAGGCAGCAGGCGGGAAACAGAATTCTCTCTACGCCTTCGGACAGGCGGTCCTCTCGCCCTTGACCACCGGACAGGCGGTCCTCTCGCCCTTGACCACGGCCCACGGCGTCATCGCGTGTTCTTTGAGGGAAGTCTTACTCACGATGTTCACAACCGTGATTCGACTATCCTGTATCACGCATCAACTATGGCAGGCCGTAGATATCCTTCATCTCCTTCGTATACCCGCCGCCGGACCTGTCATGGACGATGAGGGGCGGCAGCACATCAAGTCCGGGGCCGGCGGCCTTTACCGCCTCGATCAGGACCAGCGATGCAGGCTTGTCCTCAAAGGGATGGACGAGCCGCACGCGCTTTGGTTCCAGCTTCTTTGCTCGCATCAGAGAGATCAACTCCGCCGCCCTGGCGGCCGGAAAGACGAGAAAATATCTTCCCCTGTTTTTCAGAAAAGAGCGCAGCTCGAGCCACAACTCCATGCCCGCCGACTGGTCCTGTCTCGCCGCCTGCCGCCCGCTGACCGGGCTCTTCCTGCCGGCGCCGAATTTCGTATAGGGGGGATTGGCGACGATAACGTCGAAGGTCTCCGGCGCCAGGGAACGCTTCAGCATACTGATGTCCCCTTCGACGAGGGTGATGTTCCCGGCAAGGCCGTTCGCTTCAATATTCCCCTGGCAGAGGTCCGCCAAGTCCGGCTGTATCTCTACGGGACAGAGCTTCGCCTTCGGAAACTTCCTCGCGAGGAGCATGGAGACGACTCCCGTGCCTGCGCCGGGCTCGAGGACCCGGTCACGGGGCTTGGCGCGGCAGAAGTCGGCCAGGAGGATGCTGTCGAGGGTGAAGCGGTGGCCTTTCCGGGGCTGGACAATATGCACAACACCGGCGCCGCGGAGAGAGATGCTGTCGTGGGTCAATGCTCTCATCGCAGCTTGTCGGCAATTTCATTCGGTATTCGTTTGGGCCTGCCGTCAGCGCCCACACAGACCGCTTTTGCCTTGCAGTCGGCGATGAGCCTGCCGGAGGTTTTTTCCGTCATGGTGTGTTCGAACATGATGGACGCGGCCGTGATTTCGGAAATCCACGTTTCGACGACGATCGTGTCGCCGTAGCGTGCGGATGTGCGGTAGTCGATCTCCGCGCGGGCGATGAGGAACAGGATGCCCTGGTCCATGAGCGCCTTGACCGGCGCGCCGCGGTCCGCCATGTACTCGGTCCTCGCGCGCTCCATGTAGCGCAGGTAGTTGGCGTAGTACACCACCCCGCCGCAGTCAGTGTCCTCATAGTAGAGTTTTATCTCCATGCGATGCTTCGCCATATCTCTTCTCCTGCTTTCCTGCTCTTACCCCTGGAGGATCCTCTCCGACGCCACCTGGGCCTCGTGCACGCAATCGCCGATGCCGATCCCCTTGTACGAACAGCCGATGAGGTGCAGGCCCGGGTGGGCGGCGAGGGTCCGGTCGAGTACGGAGATGCGCTCCAGATGGCCCACGGTGTATTTGGGCATGCCCTTGAACCAGCGGTAGACACGGGAAAAGCGCGCGCTTGCCTTGAGCCCGAGGATCGCGTCAAGCTCTTCAAGGGCCATCGCCGCCATGCCGGCGTCGTCGAGCTCCTTCACGAGCTCCTCATGATGACCGCCTCCCACGAAGACGCGGATAAGGACATGATCATCAGGAGCGCGGTGCGCCCACTTGATGGAGCTGAACGTCGCGGCATTGACCCTCCGGTTCCCCGCCTTCGGGACAATGAAACCGAAGCCCTTCAGGGGCACGGTCACGTCCTCTTTGCGGAAGGCGATGGAAACGGTGGCCGAGGACGACCACTCGATCCGGTTCATCTGCGAGGCGAGGTGGGCGTCAAAGTCCCGGAGCATTTCAGCCGAGTCGTAGGATGCGGCGCCGAGCATGACGTGGTCCGCTTCGAGCTTCTCGCCGTTCTCGAGGATGACGGCATATCCCTTGCCCCGGGGCTCCACGGCCCTGACCGCGGCGCCGAGCCTGATGGAGTCCTTCCCGATGAAATCGGCGCAGGCCTGCGGCAGGGTCTGCATTCCGTTCCTGAAGCTCATGAAATAGGTCATGGACGGCGAGTTACGCCGGGGGCGTGACGGCCCGCTCAGCGTGGCGTGGGGACGGCTCTTGAGCGCCGCCAGCATGCCGAGGATCAGGCTTCCGCTCTTTTGCTCCATCTGCACGAAGCGCGGGAATGTTGCCATTACGCTCATGTTCTCGGGGTTCGAGGTGTGGATGCCGGCCACGAGCGGTTCGGCGATCTTCTCCAGGCACTCGCGGCCGAGCCGGCGCGTGACGAACCGGCCCAGGCTTTCGTCGCCCGCCTCTTTCCGGCGCGGGATGATGACCTCCATGCCCATGCGCAGCTTGCCGCGTAAGGAAATAAGCCGGGATTTAGCGAGGGGCCAGAACATGGTGGGCACCATGAGCATCACGCCCTCGGGCAGGGGATGGAGCTCACGGTCCGAATAGATGAAGGTTCCTTTGAACTCATCGTTGGACGGGAGCATTTCCCGTTCCAGGCCCAGGCGCGTTGCGAGGTTCACGGTCCAGACCTTCTCGGGGAGAAAGCTGTCGGGGCCGCCCTCGATAAGAAAATCTCCCTCCCGCGCCGTCAGGATCTTCCCGCCGAGGCGCGCGCTTTTCTCGAGGAGGAGGACCTCAACGGTCTTGCCGTGGGCCTTGGCCCCGGACTTCAGATGAACAGCAGCGGCGAGACCGGCGATCCCGCCGCCGATGATGATGATCTTCGGCATAGTTTCAATCGTCCTTTGGCCACGAATTTCCACGAATTGACACGAATTAAAAAAAAGATCTACGTTTTTATTTTTGTGAACGTTCGTGCTCATTCGTGGCTGAAATTAAAAAGCTTTTCTCACGATATCCGCCAGGGCCTTGATGAACAGCGGCGAGCTGTTTAATGACTCTGCCCGTTCGAATGCGAGCCCCAGTCCCTTCGCGTGCTTGCGGTGCACGATATCAATATCGTAAAGCGTCTCCATATGGTCGCAGGTGAAACCGATGGGGACCTCAAGAACGGCCTTGAATCCCTCGGCGGCCGCCTTGTCCAGCGTGGGTTCCACCCCGGGTTCGAGCCACGGCTCCGTGGCCCGGGCGCCCTTGCTCTGCCACGCCACACGCCAGTGCTTGATCCCGGTTTTCGCTACAACCAGGCGGACGGCCTCTTCCACCTGCTGCTGATAGGGATCGCCTGCGGTTATGTAGCGGACGGGGATACTGTGGCTTGTGAAAATGACAACAACGTGTTCCTGCCGTCCCGCCCAAAAATGTTTCAGCCCGTGACAGATCCGTTCCTCCCAGGCCTCGATGAACAGGGGATTGTTGTGCCAGTACGGGATGAAGAGCGGGCAGGTTTCGCCGCTTCCGAGCCCCTCACAGGCGCTGCGGTACGCGCCGGTGGTGACCTCGGTGGCAAAGGGAGACAGGGAAAGGGCGATCACGCGCCGTGCGCCGTCCTTGACGGCCCTATCGAATGATTCCGCGACGGTCGGCCCCGAGTACCGGAAGCCCTCGTACGCGCGGTATCCATTGCCGAGTTCCTTTGCCAGTGCCTCAGCCTGGGCCTTGACCAGTTCGGGCAGCGGCGATTTGCCGCCGATCAGCTTGTATCGTTCCACAACAGCGGCGACAACCGGCGGAGGCGCGGGCCTGCCCATGAAGGCGGCCATGAAGGGGCCCACTTCATCGAGAGACCGGGGCCCGCCGAGGGCGATGAGTATGACGGCAGTATGAGACATAAAAAAGACAGGGTCAGGGGTCAGGGGGCAAGGGTCAGGGAACATGAAAAAGCTATTCCTTGACCCATGACCCTTGCCCCATTTTCTATCGTTTACTCAGTTCATGCGTGGCGTTGATGAACTCCGCCGCGTTCTCGATGGGCGTCTGCTGGAGGATGCCGTGGCCCAGGTTCATGATGTGGCCGTTCCTGCCCCCGGCGCGGTCGAGGATCTCCTTCGTGCGCTTTCTGATGAATTCCTTTGATCCGAAGAGCGCCACGGGGTCCAGGTTCCCCTGCACCGCCCTGTCGTGGCCCACGCGCTTCCAGGCCGTGTCCAGCTCGCAGCGCCAGTCAAGACCGATGACGTCGCCGCCGGCCTCGGCGACCATTTCGAGCAGGTGGTTCGCGCCGTGGGCGAAATGGATGAGCGGCACGGTCTTCTTGATCCCCGCAATGACGTTCTTCTGGTGGGGCAGGACGAACTCCCGGTAGTCGCTTGGCCCCAGCGCGCCGACCCAGGAGTCGAAGAGCTGCACCACCTGCACGCCGACGTCGATCTGCGCGTTCAGGTAATTGATGATGACGCCGGTCAGATGCTCCATGAGCTTGTGCCAGGTCTTCGGCTCGGCGAACATCATGGCCTTGGCGTGCTCGTAGTTTTTTGATCCGCCGCCCTCGATGATGTAGCTCGCGAGGGTGAAAGGGGCGCCCGTGAAGCCGATGAGCGGGACCTTGCCGTCCAGTTCCTTGAGCACGATCTTGATGGCCTGCATGAGATAGGCGATCTGGGCCGCCGCGTCTATGGGTTTGAGCTTTTGGACGTCGGCCATGGTGCGCACCGGGTTATGGATCACCGGCCCCTCTCCCTTGGCGAACTCCAGCCCGATGCCCATGGGCTCGAGGGGGAGCAGGATGTCGGCGAAAATGATGGCCGCATCGATCTCGTAGCGGCGCACCGGCTGGATCGTCACCTCGGCGGCAAGCTCCGGCGTCTTGCACATCTCAAGGAAGCTGCGCTTCGCCCTGATCTCGCGGTACTCCGGCAAATACCTGCCCGCCTGGCGCATCATCCATACCGGCGTGCAGTCAACCCGCTCCCTCCTGCATGCTTTTACAAACCTGTCCGCTCTGGCCATTGATCGTCTCTCCGATTCAGAAAAGTGTTTATGGGTCGTGAATGCAAGGCCCCATAATAGTATTTTATGCGGCAAAACTCAAGGGCTTTTTCCGGGCTTTCAGTGTTTGGCGCATAGCCGCTTTGGCCTTGCTTTTTCCGGCCTTATGTACTATTCTTGCATTAGTATTCGGATGAGGAGATCTTATGGACATCCCCTGGGCGGTTACACGGGAAAAAGTGGATGCAGCGCTGCAAAGAATTATCGAAGTTGGACATCCGAGGAAGCTGATACTCTTTGGTTCCTATGTCAGCGGGACGACGCACCGAAACAGCGATCTCGATATCCTGGTCGTGACGGGAGATGATGTTGAGAATCCTCGCAAGGAAAGCGTCAGGTTGCGGCGCGCCCTGAAGGGGATTTTAATGCCGATGGACATCGTGGTGATCCAGGAAAGCCTGCTGAAAGTACTTGCAGATACCCCTGGGCTGATCTACCGGGAAGCGCTGAAACGAGGAAAACTAGTCTATGAATCCGCCTCTTAAACCGCGTCTGCCGGCGTCGCCGGGTGATTGGCTTAACCATGCGCGGAGCGACTTGAAGCTGGCCCGTCTCGGAGCAAGCCAGGACGTCTTGCCGGAGCAGATATGTTTTCATGCGCAGCAGGCGGTTGAGAAGGCACTGAAAGCCGTGTTGCTCTTTTCCGGCACGGACTTCCCCCTCACCCATGATATTGAGGAGCTTCTCGATACGATGGATGGCGTTGGAATCATTATTCCGAATGAGTTGAAGCAGATCGGCGCGTTAACGCCATACGCGGTAGAAAGCCGTTATCCGGGCTATTGGGGTGAAATAACCCGTGATGATGTGGCAGAAGCGCTCATGCTTGCCGAAAAGACGGCATCGTGGGCGGACGAGTATATTAGAAAACCAGGATGAAAACTTCCGACGCACGTTGTTTCAACACTGTTTACAGGTTTTTCGCCGCCTTTAACAACTCCGTCTTCCAGATGCTCAGAAACCCGGCATAATTCTTCCGGAGCTCCGGGTTGTCTTTAAGGGCAAATTCGGCGATTTCCCGCGCCGATTCCTTTTCACCAGCCAGTTCTTTCGGCTTCTTCTTCGGCGCCCAGCCGTGCTTGTGGGGCTTGCAGAGCGCGCAGCCCTTGGATTTCTTGTCTTTATAAACCTTACCCACAACAATTCACAATACTATCTGCTCCAGTCAAAGATTTCCAGCCCCTCGATATCCTGAAAATGATCCGTGTTGTGCGTGATAAGTGCAAGACCGTTCGCCAGGGCTATTCCGGCAATGAGGAGGTCGATGTCGTCAATCGGCTTTCCTTTCTTTCGGGATATCGCATAGAGATCTGATGATATCGACGCGGATTGCTCAGTTAACGGAATGATCGTATTCCGGTTTGCGAAGTCAAGGAAGGTATTCAGTTGTTTTGATGCGTCCCGATGTTTCAAACCGCTCAAGATTTCGTAATACGTGATGATGCTGAAATTGATCGTTTCGTGGCGCTTGAGATATTTAGCGAAGGACGATACGACGTTGGGATTGTTTCTGAAGAAGAGGGATAAAATATCGGTATCAATGAGCGCAGGCTTCACGCGCCACGTCTCCCGGAAAAGGCGATTTTTCTTCGCTCATTGATTTCCCGGATAAAAGAATTGAACGTTTCTTCGGGCATGTCCTTCCACGACCCGGCAAATTTCATGACATCCTCAGTTTTTCCGGCGGCTTCCTTGAGCCCTAACCTGAAATAGTGAAGGAAATCATATACCTCGGCCAGTTTGTTCTCCGGGATGAGATGGATCTCTTCTAAAACTTTATCGCGAGTATTTGACTTGCTCATGGCAATCGCCTTCTTTATAATTGCTAAATATGATACCGGAAAAAGCGGCCTTTGGCAAGGTGCTTTTTGGGTTGGCTACTCTTTCCTTCTGAACGACAGCGCCGCAAGGGTGAGCATGACGACCGAGACGGCGATCACGATGGCGAGGTCGAGGGCGACCGGGAATTCCGGCCCGAGAGGCGGCGAGGAGTCTCGCAGGAGCACGTGCTTGAAGGCGTCGATGCCGTAGGTGAGGGGATTGAGGTGCGTGAGCTGCCGGAGCGCCGGCGGCATGGACGACACCGGATACATGGCGCCGGAGAGGAAGAACATGGGCATCACGAGGAAGTTCATGATGATATTGAACCCGTCGAAGGACGTGAGCCGCGCGGCGATGAGTATCCCGATGGAGGTGATGCAGAACGAGACGAGCATGGACACGGCGACGACCTCGGTGAACTGGAGGAACGTGATCCGTATGCCGAGGAAGGGGATGAGGACCAGGATGATGATCGCCTGGGCAACGGAGATGAGCGTGCCCGAGACGGCCTTGCCCACGACGATGGACAGCCGCGAGATGGGCGCTACGAGCATCTCCTTCATGAACCCGAACTCCCGGTCCCAGACGATGGAAATGGACGAGAAGATGGACGCAAACAGGATGGTCATGCCGATCATGCCGGGGAAGATGAACTGGAGATAGGAGAACCCGGCATGGGGCTTGACGAGCGCGCTCATGCCGTTTCCCACCACGAAGAGCCAGAGCACGGGCCGGGCCAGGGTGCCGAGGAGTCGGCTCTTCTCGCGGAAGAATTTGATGAACTCCCGCACGCAGATGACATAGATGGGCCGGAGCTGGATCATCGCTGCGCCCTCGCGTGGCTACGGACGAATTCCCGCATGACCTCTTTGCCGTTCTGAAGCGCTTCATCCCTGATGGTCCTGCCGGTGAGCCTCAGGAAGACGTCGTTCAAGGTCGGCTTTTGGATGCTCACGGAGAGGGTCTTGACGGTCAGGGCGCGGATCAGCTTCGGGACGAACTCCTCGCCGCGCTCCACTTCAAGGGACAGGCCGCCGTTCTCTTCCCGGACCGTTGCGTGGAAGGCTGTTTCGATCTCCCGGACGGCCCGCTCGTTGTCCACGGTCACGATCCGGACCACGTCGCCGTGCACCATGTCCTTGAGCCTGGCCGGGGTGTCCAGGGCGATGATCTTCCCGTGGTCGATGATGGCGATGCGGCCGCAGTGCTCGGCCTCCTCCATGTAGTGAGTGGTCATGAAGACCGTGATGTTCTCCCGCTTCCTGAGAGTGTTGATGAAGTCCCAGATCGTGTTCCGGGTCTGGGGATCGAGGCCGATGGTCGGCTCATCCAGGAAGAGGACGCGGGGATAGTGGAGGAGGCCCCGGGCGATCTCGAGGCGGCGCTTCATGCCGCCCGAGAAGTTCTTGATCAGATCGTGCTTCCGGCCCTGGAGCTCCACCACGGCGAGCATTTCATCGATCCTGCGCTCCGTGAGCTTGCGATCGAGGTTGTAGAGGTAGGCATGGAACCGCAGGTTCTCATACGCCGTCAGCCCCGTGTCGAGGGTGGTGTCCTGGAAGATGAGGCCGATGGAAGCGCGCACCTTGTCGGGATCCCTGACGCAGTCAAAACCCGCGATCTCCGCCTGCCCGCCCGTGGGCGTGAGGAGCGTGCAGAGGATGTTGATGGTGGTGGTCTTTCCCGCGCCGTTCGGTCCGAGGAAGCCGAAGACCTCGTTTTCGTTCACGGAGAACGATATCCCGTCAACGGCGGTGAGCGCTTTGAACTTCTTCGTGAGGTTTTTTGCGGTAATGATTGGCATATTTACAATTCAAGGCAAAATGCAGAATGAAAAGTGCAAAATGTAGATTGAAAATCAATTCTTAATCTTTTGCATTCTGCAATTTGCATTTTGACTTTTGCATTGGATGTACCTACCATTCCATCCTGTTCTTCGGCACGTACCACTTGATGAAGTTATGCCTGATGCCCAGCGGCGCAGGCTCAATTCCCTTGAACCGCTTGTGGACGATGGGGATCGCGTCCGGCACGTAGAGGAAGGCGTAGGGCTGTTCCTCGGCCAGGATCTCGTGGATGCGGTAGTAAATTTTCTTCCTCATCTCAATATCAAAAGTACGGCGGCCGTCCACAAGCAGCTTGTCCACTTCAGGATTCTTGTATCCGACGAAATTATACTCGCCCTTTTTCGTCTTGCTCGAATGCCAGATGTCGTAGAGGTCCGGATCGCGGCCCATGCCCCAGCCCAGGATGATGGCGTCAAAGGAGCGTTTGTCGATCTGCTCCAGGAATGCCTGCCATTCCATGACCCGGATGCCGGCGTCAATGCCGACTTTTTTGAAGTTCTGCTGGATGATCTCGGCCGCGTGGATGCGCTCGCTGTTCCCCTGGTTCGTCAGGATCGTGAACCTGAAGGGACGCCCGTTCTTATCCAGCACACCGTCACCGTCGGTATCCTTCCAGCCGGCCTCGCGGAGCATCCTGCGTGCGCGCTCGGGGTCGTAAGCGTAACTTTTTACATTCGGGTTGTACGCCCAGGAGACATAGGAGAAAGGGCCGGTGCAGGGCCTGCCAAGACCAAGGAGGATGCCGTCGATGATGCTCTGGCGGTCGATGGCGTAGTTCAGGGCCTGCCGGACCCCTTTGTCCGTGAAGAGTTTGCTTGTCAGGTTATACCCCATATACGTATAAACGTTCGCCGGGTAGCGGAACTTTCGGTAGTTCTCCCTGATCCGCCGCGTTTCGCTTTTCCGCAGGTACTGGATCGGGTTCAGGCCCATCATGTCCACGCCGCCCGAGAGCAGTTCCTGGAACATCGTCGAACTGTCAGTGATGATCCGGTAGATGAACTCGTCGATGTTCGGCCTGCCCTCGAAGTAGTCGTCATTCGCCTGGAGCACGATCTTCTGTCCCGCGAGCCACTCCTTGAACCGGTACGGTCCCGTCCCGATGGGATGGCGGTTGAAGGGGTCCGTATTGATGTCCTTCCCTTCGAGCACATGCTTGGGGATCATGCCCATGCCCCAACTTTCGAGGGCCGGGGAGAAGGGCTCCTTGTACGTCACCCGGAAGGTGTATCGATCAACGACTTCGGCCTTGAGGACATCCATGTACGAACTACTGTAGGGAGTGGCGACCTTCGGGTCCATGAGCTTCTGGTACGTGAATAGGCAGTCCTCGGCGGTGAATTCCACGCCGTCATGCCATTTGACGCCCTTCCGGAGATGAAAAGTTATGGTCTTGCCGTCGGGAGAAACCGCCCACCGCTCTGCCAGGTCGCCGATGAGCTTGATGTCCTTGTCGTATTTCACGAGGCCGTTGAAGACCTGGTCGTTGATGGTTCCCGATGCGGAGTCGTTGGCGATGATGGGGTTCAATCGCCGTGCGTCGCCGATGGAACTTTCCACAAAGGCGTTCGGATTCCGCTCGGCCTTGTGGCCGCAGGAGGCGAGAAGGACCCCGCTGAGAAGTATGGTAAGCGATACGCTTCGCATAGTCAAAAAATAAACGGGTAGGCATGGCCTACCCGTGGTCTTGTGGCACAGAGTTCGAAGAGCATGCCGCTTCTTATTTTTGCGCCGGGGCCTGGACTGGCGGCGCAAGCGGCACCGGGGCCTGCTGCGTCTGCTCGGGCTTCACCTGTTCCATGACGGAGCCCCTCTTGGCCGCGATAAGCGCCAGGCTGAGGGACGTGATCATGAATATGATCGCCGCGCCGGTCGTGAGCTTGGCCAGGAAGCTTTGCGCCCCCCGGGGGCCGAACACGGTCTGGGACGCGCCGCCGAAGGCCGCGCCGATGTCGGCGCCCTTGCCCCGCTGCAAGAGCACCATGGAGATCAGGATGCTGGAGACGATCACATGGATGGTTATCAGAAAAAAACGCATTGTTGCCTCCCTAACCCGGACAAGCCGGGATTGTAAAATGCAAATTGTAAATTGAAAAGTGCAAATTTATAAAAACAACAGTTCAAGAATCGTCCATGAACTGCGTACACTAAGGGGAATGAAAATTAATAATTATTCGGCCACCTGACCACCACCCTCCCCAACCATATATGAACTCCCCTCACCCCTGCCCCTCTCCCCCTGGAGGGAGAGGGAAAAGGGAGAGGGGGATTTATCATAAGGGAGGGGCTACGACGTGCTCCCTCTCCCCTCCGAGGGAGAGGGCTGGGGTGAGGGGGATTTTCAGGTGAATCGGTGAATCGCCCAAGGGGGGAGTTTCAAAGCATTTTTCTCCGATTCTCCCATTCTCCGCTTCATTCCTCGGTAATTCCTTCATTAAACAAATTTGACTATCGCCGCGAAGGATTCCGGCTTCAGGCTCGCGCCGCCTACGAGCGCGCCGTCAATGTCCGGCATGGCCATGAGCGAGGAGACGTTCTCCGGGGTGGCGCTCCCGCCGTACTGGATGCGGAGAGCCTCGGCGACGTCCGCGTTGTATGCAGCCTTGACTTTCCGCCGGATGAAGCTGTGGACCTCATTTGCCTGCGCCGGCGTGGCGGTCTTGCCTGTGCCGATGGCCCATACCGGTTCGTAGGCGATGACGACCCGCTTCATCTCTTCGGCGGTTACGCCCTTGAGCGCGCCGGCGATCTGGCGCCCGATGACCTCAAAGGCCTTGCCGGCCTCGCGCTCCGTGAGGGTTTCTCCGACGCAGACGATGGGCAGGAGCCCCTTGTTCAGGGCCTGCCGGAGCTTCTTGTTCACGGTGTCGTCGGTCTCGCCGAAGTGCTGTCTCCGTTCGCTGTGGCCTATGATAACATATTTACAGCCAGAATCCAACAGCATTTCCGCCGAGACTTCGCCGGTGAAGGCGCCCTTGTCTTCCCAGAACAGGTCCTGGGCCGAGAGCGCAATTCCGGTGTTCTTGATGGTTTCCCCTACCGCAGAAAGCGCGGTGAACGGCGGCGCCAGGACGATGTCTCTGTCCTTTACCCCGGCGACGAGGGGGATGAGCTTGCCCGCGAGGTCACGGGCCTGCGTGGCGGTCATGTTCATCTTCCAGTTGCCTGCGAGGATGGGTCTTCTTTTTGGATTCATACAAAGCCTTTCCTGGACAGAATAACAGGATTTATAGTCAGTTACGAGTCAAATTCTTCTCAAAATGGCAAGAAAATCTAAGGACCATTTTACCACGGATTAACACGGAGTTGCACGGATGGAAAAAAACCAAAAGACTGAATCTTGAATTCTTTTCCGTGTTTATCAGTGTGTATCCGTGGTAAATATGAATTTATTTTTAGTTCCGGCTTGTCCGGGTTAGTAACTTACTAGTTAAATTCTACCCAAAATGGGTTGAAAATTTTATCGAAAGTCATAAAAGCCTTATAAATAGAGGTCAATATAACGATTTTTGAAGTGTCGTTTTTAATAAATCTGCACTTTTCAATTTCCAATTTCCAATTCCGCTTTATGCGGGTTGGGATCGTTGAAAACAACGGCTTCGATCCAATTCTGTCCTGTAATCCCGTCAAAGATCTTTCTCAGTCCTTGTCGTCCGTCAGCGCGGCGAGGCCGGGCAGCTCCTTGCCTTCCAGCAGCTCCAGCGAAGCGCCGCCGCCCGTGGAGATGAACGAGATGCTGTCGGAGACGCCTGCCCGATGCACTGCCACGTCCGTGTCGCCGCCGCCCACGATGGTGAGGGCGTAGGAGTCCGCCACCGCGCGCGCAATGGCAAAGGTGCCGCGGGAGTAGGCGTCCTTCTCGAACAGGCCCATGGGGCCGTTCCAGATGATGGTCTTGGCGTCCTGGATCGCCTCTGAAAAAAGCCGCGTGGTAGCAGGGCCGATGTCGAGCCCGGTCCATCCCTTGGGGATTTCCTGGGCGGTGACGATCTTGGTTTCCGCCCCGTCGTTCGCGCTCTCGGCCACAACGAAGTCGACGGGCAGATAGAATTTCACCCCGCGCTCCCGCACGCTTTGCTGGATACGCCGGGCCACGTCCATCATTTCCGGTTCGACGAGGGAGTTGCCCACTTCCTGCCCCTGGGCCTTCAGGAACGTGAAGGCCATGGCGCCGCCGATGATCACCTTGTTCACCTTGTCCTTGAGGTTCTCGATGACGCCGATTTTGCCCGAGACCTTTGCGCCGCCGAGAATGGCCACGAACGGCCGTACGGGGTTGGCAACCGTATTCCGGAGGTAGTCGATCTCCTTCTTCATCAGGAAACCGGCCACCGCGTACTTCACCTGTTTGGTGATGCCGTAGGTGGAGGCATGCGCCCGGTGGGCCGTGCCGAAGGCGTCATTGACGTAGACATCGGTAAGCGCGGCAAGGGCCTTTGAGAACCCCTCGTCGTTCTTTTCCTCCTCGGGATGGAAGCGGAGGTTTTCGAGCAGGACCACGTCGCCCGGCCGCATTCCCTTGATGGTATGCTCCACGTCGGGGCCGATGCAGTCGCCCAGAAATTTCACTTCCTTGTTCAGGAGGCGATTCAGCCGCTTTGCCACCGGCGCAAGGCTGTACTTGGGGCTGGGCTTGCCTCCCGGTCGCCCCAGGTGCGAGGCAAGAATGACCTTGGCGCCCTCGTCGATGGCATAGTTGATCGTCGGCAGGGTCGAACGGATCCTTCCGTCGTCGGTGATGTTGCCGTTCTCATCGAGAGGCACGTTGAAGTCCGCCCGGATAAAGACCCGCTTGCCCTTTATGTCGACCTTTTCGATCGTTTTTTTGTCCATGCCTTATCCCCTTGTCAGGAGTTGTCCAAGGAAGATATGAACCGGAGAGCGGGGGAACCGGCGAAGCGGAGAAAAATCCTCACCGATTCTCCGTTTCCCCGATTCTCCGATTCATAATACTCCCTTACATCCCTTTCTTGGCCACCAGGATCGCCAGGTCGCGGAGCCGGTTGGAGTAACCCCACTCGTTGTCGTACCACGAGATCACTTTCACCATCGTGCCTTCCATGACGCTCGTGAGCGCGGCATCGATGATGGATGAGTGCGGGTTGCCCTTGAAGTCGATGGACACGAGCGGCGCCTCCTCGTACTGAAGGATGCCCTTGAGCTTGCCGTCGGCCGCTGACTTGAGCGCGGCATTGACCTCTTCCTTGGTGGTCTTCTTTGAGACTTCGAACACAACGTCCACAACCGACACGTCCGGCGTGGGCACGCGGAGCGACATGCCGTCGAGCTTGCCCTTCAGCTCCGGCAGCACGAGGGACACGGCCTTGGCCGCGCCGGTCGAGGTCGGGATGATGGACATGCAGGCGGCGCGCGCCCTGCGGAGGTCCTTGTGCGGCAGGTCGAGGAGCTTCTGGTCGTTGGTGTAGGAGTGGATCGTGTTCATGAGGCCGTGCACGATGCCGAAGTTCTCATGGACCACCTTGGTCAGGGGCGCCAGGCAGTTGGTGGTGCAGGAGGCGTTCGAGATGATGTGGTGCTTTGCGGGATCGTAGGTGTGCTCGTTCACGCCGATCACGAAGGTCGCGTCGGGGTCCTTGGCGGGAGCGGAGATGAGGACCTTCTTTGCGCCTGCCGTGATGTGCTTGCCGGCGCCGGCCTTGTCCAGGAAGAGGCCCGTGGACTCGATGACAATGTCAACCTTGAGGTCCTTCCAGGGGAGCTCAGCGGGGTCCTTCTTCGCCACGACGGCGATCTCTTTGCCGTTGACGATGAGTTTGCCGTCGCCGGCCTTGACATCGCCGGGGAACTCGCCGAAGATGGAGTCCCATTTCAAAAGGTGCGCCAGGGTCTTTGCGTCCGTGAGGTCGTTGATCGCCACGATCTCGATGTCCTTGTTGCCCTGCGAAGCGCGGAACACGTTCCTGCCGATCCTTCCGAAACCGTTGATTGCAACTCTGACTGCCATGGTAGCCTCCTTAGAATACAACAAAATGTAAAGTGCAGAATGCAAAGTGCAAAATGCAAATTGGCTTCAAAAAACGGCATCGTGGTATGGCGTCATTTTGAATTTTGCACTTTGCATTTTGAAATTTGACTTTACTCGATCTTATGCACCACCAGCCCGGTCAGAAGCTTGGGATAAAAGTACGTGGCCTTCTGGGGCATGCGCTCTCCCGCCGCTGCAACGTCCTTCACTTCCTGCACCTTCGTGGGGTTCATGAAAAAAATGATGTCGGCCGTTCCGTCCCGGATTTTCTCCACCGCCTCGCCGGCGTCTTTGATATATTCGATGTTCAGGCCGAGCTCGTGTGTCTCCATTTTGATCCCCAGCAGCGTGTCGATGACCAGGTGGTGCAGGATCGAGACGTCAAGCCTGCGGTATGCCGGGGACCTGTCCGGGACCAGCGCATCCATGTCGGCCTCGCTCCTCAGGGTCAGGAGATAGTAACTGCTTTCCCCCCTGACCCTCATGCCGAAGACATGGGCGTGATCAGCGCGGTGTGCCATGGTGTCCAGAAGGGTCCTGCGGTCCGCCGACTCCGACCGATCATTGAAGTCGATGCGCTCGATATCGAAGTACTTGTTGAGGGCCTCTTCGAACCGCCGGGGTTGAAACCCGCTCAGGTTGCAGAGGGCCCGGTGCGCCGGCAGGATGGTGAGCCCGGGGTCCTCCAGCCGCGCCAGGTACATGGCAACATAGTTGTACGGCTCCTCCCCGGTGAACGGGCCGGCGGCGCTGCGCCGTTCATTCCGGTAATTGAGGGCCGTGTCATAGCGGTGATGGCCGTCGGCGATGAAAAACGGCTTGTCCGCCATTTCCCGGACAATGACCTCGATATCACCCTTGTCGGTCAGCGACCAGACGCGGTGCAGCACGTTGTCGCTGTTCTTTACTTCCATCTCGGGCTGGCGGGTGATCTGACCGAGGATGCCCGAGACCTTCCCCTGGGGGTCGGAAAAGAGCGAAAAGATCTGGCTGAAGCTCGCCTTGCAGGCGCGCAGGAGGTTCAGGCGGTCCGTCTTGGGCCCCGAGAGCGTTGTCTCGTGAGGCTTGACAATGCCCGAGTCGTAATCCTCTATGTTGACCAGGCAGATGAAGCCGCGGAGTTTTTTGGGCCTTTTCCCTTCGGTGTATTCCAGCTCATAGACATAAAGGGCCGGGTCCCTGCTCGGGCACAGAATGCCCGACTTGAACCACTCGTCCAGAAGGGCGGCAGCGCGGGTATAACGATTGTCTCCCTCCCTGTCGCCGGGGCCCTCCAGACCGAATTCAAGCCGTACGACGTTAAACGGGCTTTTGCGGTACAGCGCCTGCTGCTGCTGGGGCGATATGATGTCGTAGGGAGGGCAGACGAGACTGCCGATGCCGCCTGCTTTTGCCTGATTGTATACGATTCCCCGGAAAGGGGTTATGGTCGCCATTCCTGCCGTTCCTGGATGAAAATATGCCTCGAAAGACTTTCTTTTATAGCACAGGGCCTGTTTTATTGTCAATATATTTTCACGGCGCGAAGCGGAAGGCGGCGCTGCCGGGGCTGTTCGTTGCCGAGTATTTGCCTTTAACCGTGTGCGACGAAGCCGCCTGCGGTCCAATAAGCCGACCTGAGCAGTTGCATTCAGCCATTGCTTAAATGGTATCAAACGAGACCGGTATGGTCAACCCTGCGACGCCTTCCCTTTATCCAGCACGTCTCTCACCTTTGCCAGAAGGTCCGTCGGTGAGATAGGCTTGTAGGCCACGGGCATGTTATCGTCGAGCAGCGCCCTCTGCCTGATGATATCGGGGGCGTAGCCGCTCGAAAACAGCACTTTTATGTCCGGCGTCATCTTCCTGATCTCCTCATAGGCTTTTTTCCCGGTCTTTCTCGGCATGACGAGGTCGAACAGAAGAAGCTCCACCCGGCCCCTGTGCTTCCTGTATTTGTGCACCGCTTCCTTCCCGTCGGTCGCCGTGATGACTCGATAGCCGAATTTATCGAGCACCGATTTCATGAATCGCCGGACGTCGGCGTCGTCCTCGGCCAGGAGCACGGTCTCCCTTCCCCTCTGCGGGACCGGGGTTTCCGCCGTCTTTTCCCTCTCCGCTTCTCCGTGAATGATCGGCAGATACACCCTGAATGCGGCCCCCTTTCCCGGCTCGCTGGACACGGTGATGTAGCCGTTGTGCTGCTTCACGATGCCGTACACCACGGAAAGTCCGAGGCCCGTTCCCTTGCCGACCTCCTTGGTCGTGAAGAAAGGCTCGAAGACCCTCTTCTGCGTGTTTTCATCCATGCCGGTCCCGGTGTCCGTAACGCCCATAAACGCGTATCGCCCCGGCGTGCCGTAGCCGTGCGCGCGCACGAAATCGTCGTCCATTTCATAGAGGCCGGTCTCGATGATCAACCGGCCCCCGCCCGGCATGGCGTCCCGGGCATTGGCCGCGAGGTTCATCAAAACCTGCTCCAGTTGAGCGGTATCCGCCCGCACGATCAGATTTTCCGGCCCGGCCGCCGCCCCTGCGGTCGATGCCGGACACGACATGAGCTGGAAATCGATATCCTCGCCGATAAGGCTCTTCAGAAGCTTTTTCGCTTTTCCGACGGCCTTGTTCAAGTCGAGCGGCTTCAAGTTGCCCGCCTGCTTTCGGCTGAAGAGAAGTAGTCGCTGCGTAAGCTCCGCGGCCCGGTCCGCCAGGGCGAGGATATGGTCGATATGCTCTCCCTGAGGATCGCCGTCCTTCATGTCCATCTTCATGACGCTGCCGTAACCGATCATGGCGGTCAGAATGTTGTTGAAGTCGTGGGCGATCCCTCCGGCGAGCTGGCCGATCGCCTCCATTTTCTGGGCATGCTGGAGCTGCTCCTCGACCTTTCTCCGGTGGGTGATGTCCTTGACAAGCCCGTCATAGCCGATGAGGCGTCCCTGTTCGTCGTGGCGGGGGACCACGGCATTCCGCACCCAACGTATGCTTCCATTCCGGTGGACGATACGATGCTCGATCTGAGGCGGTGTTTCTCCCCGCAGCACCGCGGTGATCCGGTCCTGGACGGCCTTCCTGTCGTCTTCAAACACCATCCGGTACCACAGGAGCGGATCAGCGGCGTAATCCTCCGGCTTGTATCCCGTCACCGCAAGGCACGCGTCGCCGTGGAACGTGGCCGCGGCCGTGCCGTTTTCGAGGCGGACGGTATAGATGTAATCCGTCACCGAATCGAGGAGGCGGCGATAACGTTGTTCACTCTCCCGCAGCAGGTCTTCCGCCGTTTTGCGCCTGTTCATCTCAATGATCTCCTTCTGGGTCTCACGGACGCCGGTGAGTCCCCAAAAGCATCCACCGTGAATGACCACGATCTTTGTTGCTGTTTTCCGTCTTAACTTACCCCTTCATCCTCTCATACACTTCCTCGAATTGCGAAGCCGTCTCCTTGAACGCCCTGAGCACCTGCGGGTCGAAATGGTGCGGCATGGTCCTGCCGTCGCCTTCGGTGATTATGCCGTATGTCTTTTGGTGATCAAAGGCGGGCTTGTATACGCGGGCATTTCGCAAGGCATCATACTGGTCCGCGATGTTCAGGATCCTGCCTTCGACAGATATCTGCTCACCCTTTAAGGCGTGCGGATAACCGCCCCCATCCCACCGCTCGTGGTGCGAGAGACACGCTTTTCTCGCCAGGGTCAGCCGGACATGGTCTCCGAGAATTTTCGCGCCGTAGATCGTGTGCTTTTTCATGTTCTCGTACTCTTCGGGCGTGAATTTCCCCGGCTTTTTCAGGATGTCCGGATGTACGTGGATCTTCCCCACATCGTGCAGCGTGGCCTGAATGCGGATGATCCCGGTGAACTTCTCCGACATGCCGATCTCTTTCGCCACGATTGCGCAATACTCGCCGACCCTCAGGATGTGGTTTCCCGTGTCCTCGTCGTTCGCCTCCGCCGCCCGCGCCATGGCATGGACGAGATAATCAAAGGCATTCTCCGTTTCTTTGACCTGGGAGGAGAGGGATTTAAAAAAAAGGCTCTGCACGGCGATGCTGTTCAGCACTTCCGCGTCATATCGGGAAACTACTTTATTATGATTCAGCGCCAGGACGCAAAACACATTGCTCACAAATCCTGCCACATTCGACACCTTGATCGCCCGGGACGCCATCGTCTGCGTGAACGCCCGGATATTTGATCCCTCAAGATCCGCTTCATTGTAGTGGCAAACCCTGTTGTCCCCATTTATCACTCCAAGATCGTTGTGAATGTCAAGCTTCAACCATGTTCGCTTTAGATTGGAGGAGATCGATTCAAATTGATACCATTGCCAGTTATTGTTTTCGTCTATAAAACCGACGACAACGATCTGGGGCTTGTCCGACATCTCGGACGTCTTCCGGATGATGTGGTTGACGATATTGTCAAAGGAGGAGATAAAATTGAAATTCAGCGGGTCGAACGACATCGCCATCCTTGCTCCGAAACCGGACAGGGCCGTGATTTTGGCATAGGCGGAATCGAGGCTGTCACGGAGGTCCTTCATCTTGAGCAGCATCTTGATCCGCGTCAGGAGCTCCGTGTGGTCGAAGGGCTTGCTGATGAAGTCCTCGGCCCCGGCCTCAATGCCCTTGATGCGCTCCTCCTTCGACGTCAATGCCGTCACCATCACGACGGGGATGTTCCGGCATCGTTCATCTTCCTTGACGCGCTTACAAACGTCATATCCGCTCACTCCCGGCATCATCACGTCAAGGAGCACGATGTCCACCTTCTGCTTGTTGATGATTTCGAGCGCTTCCGTGCCGCTTTCCGCCGGCAGCACCTCGTACCCGCGCGGAGTAAGGATGGCCTCAAGGATCTTCAGATTCGAAGGCTCATCATCGACGCAGAGAATTCCTGGTTTGGACGTGATCATGGTCTGTTTCTCCTTTCCGCAAAGCCCCCTCATCCCCCAGGCCTTCCGCATCTTCCTTCGCTGCCGTTCGTTCCACCGGTATCGCAAACACAAACCTGCTCCCCTTGCCGAATTCGCTCTCGGCCCATATCCTTCCGCCGTGGAGCTCAACGATCTTTCTCGCCAGCATCAGTCCGAGCCCGGTCCCTTTGTATTTCTTGGTATAGGGCGATTCGAGCTGCTGGAACGGCTGGAAGAGTCTCGGTATATCCTCCTCTTTGATCCCGATGCCGGTGTCAGTCACGGAAATCTCCAAATGCGGAATGCCGCATGCGGAATGCGGAATTGTTTTTTCGTCTTCATTCCGAATTAAGCGCGCGCTGACCCGCACGCTCCCCCCTGCCGGTGTGAACTTGACGGCGTTGTCGAGGAGATTGAATAATGCCTGCTGGAGTTTGGCGCGGTCCGCCTCGAGCTCGGTCTCCGGCGGCAATCCGAGCTCCAGCGAAAGAGCGACGCCCTGCACGGCCGCCTTCTCGTTGAGCGCCAGGAGCGAGGACTTCAGGAAGTCCTTGAGAAGGAACCGGTCCGTATGGAGCTTCATCTCACCCGATTCCAGCCCGGCGAACTGGACGATCTCCTTGAGGGTCTCATGGAGCCGGTTTCCGCCTTGCAGGATCGATGCCGCATAGTTTTTCTGCTGTTCGTTCATCGGGCCGCCGAGGCCGTCGAGCAGGAGCTGCGAGAACCCGATTACGGAATTGAGCGGCGTTGTCAGCTCGTGCGAGATATTGGCCAGAAATGCTCCCCGCGCCCTGAGGCCCGCCTCGGCCATTACGAGCGCCTCCTGAAGAAGCCGGTTGGCCCCGGCAAGCTCCCGCGTCCGTTCTTTTACCTTCGTCTCGAGTTCCGCGTAGAACCTCTTGCTTGCCTCCTCCGCCTTGAACCGCCTGATCGCGTTTTCGACCGTTATGGGCAGGATATTGAGATAATAACGGTCATGGTCCTTGATCAGGTAATCGTAGGCCCCCGCTTTCAGGGCATTGACCGCGGTCGCCTCGGTGCCGGTGCCGGTGACGACCACCACCGGCGTGTCTTTCGCCTGCGCGAGAATATCAAGCGCCGTCCCGTCGCCGAGCGAAAAATCGGCGATGATAATGTCGAATTTCGCCGCGCCGAGCGCCGCCGTCGCTTCGGCAACGGAGCCGGCGACGGACAGGTCATAGGGCAAACGCTGTCCGGCCACGAAACGCTTAAACGCCGTCTGATCAATGCTGTCGTCTTCGACCAGCAGGACCCTGATGTTGGTTTTCATGTCGCTCCGCTCCATGCTCTTTCACTCCTTGTTGACACTTCCCTTTTCTACTCCCACCCCCCTTGCCAAGGGGGGATTAAGGGGGTCAGGTCAAGCAGGATGCTTGACTTATAATTGTTTTTACTCCGCACGCTGAACTCCGAACTCTTCACCCCGTTAGAGGCGAATGCCTCTAAATCGGGGCGGGCGATCCCGCCCGCGACTTCTTACGGGGCAAGCGCCGAATCATAAACCGCCACCCGGTCCCTTCCTTCTTCCTTGGCCCGGTACATGGCCTTGTCCACGGCCCCGATCAACTCGTTGGACGACAAGCCGTGCTCGGGGAAGGCCGCCACGCCTGCCGAGACGGTCACATCGCCGAGCAGGTTCCCGTTGTGCTTCGGGCGGAGGCTCCTGATCCCGTTGCGAATGACCTCGGCGCGCATGACGGAATTTTCTACGGTGGCGTCATAGAGCATAAGCAGGAACTCCTCGCCCCCGTATCGGCAGGCGACGTCTCCCATGCGCACCGCGTCCTGGAGATAGGCGCCGATTTCCTGCAGCACCATGTCTCCGGCGCAGTGGCCGAAGGAGTCGTTGAACTTCTTGAAATTGTCGATGTCGAGCATGATGATCCCGAGGCGGGTCGGGCGGCGGTCGGCCCGGTTGAGCTCCCGTTCGATTGCCTCTACCATGTACCGCCGGTTATACAGGCCGGTGAGCGGGTCGTGGGTCGCCTGTACGTGCAGCGTCCGGTTCGACAGGGCCAGGGCGATGTGCTCCGACAGCGCCACGATCAGCCCCTGGTTCGACACCTTGAGATACTGCTGCCTGATGAACGGCGTGTTGGGAGTGTGCATGTCGCTCCGGAGGTGCAGCGACCCCATGATCTCCCCGTGCGCCATCATGGGCACGCAGAGATACCCGGCCGGCGGCTCCGGTCCCAGGTGGCGGCAGGACAGGACCGCCCGCTTGGTCCCCACCGCGTGGATCCGGCCGCGCTGGATCGCCACGCAGTCGTCGCGCGCGATCGCCTCTTCCCCGGGAGGCCGGTCTCCCCAGCGCTCTACCGCGTGCGCGTGGGTCCGCTTTTCGTTCAGCAGGTACAGCGCCCCGGACGCGAAGGGGAAGAGCTGATGCACGAACCGGCCGATCACGGTGTAGGCCTTGTCAACGGTGAAACAGGTCTGAAGCGAGCTGCTCATCTCGCCGAGCATTGACATCTCACGGTTCCGCTGGTCAATCTCCTTGCCCCATTTCTCAGCCGCCTCCGTGGCCTCGACCAGGGCCTGCTCGGCCTTCCAGTGCCGGTGCGCCTTCTCGACAATAAGGGGAAGGATCGAGAGGTATTTCCCGGCCGGGTCCTTGATGAGATAGTCGAAGGCCCCCGCCTTCAGGGCCTGCGCGGCGACTTCCTCGCTCCCGCTGCCCGTGACGATGATGACGGGCGCGCTGATCTTCAGCTTCAGAATGTCGAAAGCCGTGCCGTCGCCCAGCAGGTAGTCGAGCAGCACCACGTCGTAGCGGTTCGCGCACAGGCGGTCTTTTGCCTCGGCCACGGACTGCGCCGCGTCGTATTCGCAGGGAAGATTGCCCTCCCTCACGAGGCGTTCAAACGCCATCCGGTCGACTCTATCGTCTTCGATGTGCAGGACCTTTATGTCGGGCATCTTTACTCCACCTCCTTATCTACGCAATTCCTGGATTGTCCGGGCTCTTTTCCAATCGGCCGGATCGCCGCCTGTGCGACATAACCGGACACCTGCGGCCTTGCAAAATGGAACTACCGTAGAGTCCATATTTCCCCGTCCTTCCTTCCGCACCCTACTCCGGCAGTTCGCTGAACGTCCAGTATAGATCAATTGTTCTGACCGCTTCTACAAACTGCATATAATCAACAGGCTTGACAATATACCCCGCAACGCTCAGCTTGAAACTCTCCACCCTGTCCCGCTCTTCTTTTGAGGTCGTCAAAACAACAACGGGGATAATCTTTAATAGCTTATCCTGTTTTACGATCCCGAGGAATTCAATTCCGTTCATCTTCGGCATATTCAGGTCCAGAAGAATGAGGCAGGGCCTTTCGTTCTCTGGATGCAACAGAAGATCCAGGGCCTCCACCCCGTTGCCTGCGATATCCAGCCTGTTTGTGATATTCAGGTCATGAAATGCCCTTTTAACGGTCATCTGGTCCACGACATCATCTTCGACGAGGAGTATTGGTTTTTTATTTCTCATTTGGCACCTTCACTTTCCACCACGTTAAATTTTTCAGATTGCGAATTTTTGTCCTTCTCAACCTGTTTTTCAGCTATCGTAAACCAGAACGTGCTCCCTTCCCCGGGCTTTGATTCAACCCATATCTTTCCTCCCTGCAGCTCAACGATCTTCTTCGCGATCGTAAGCCCCACACCGGTGCTTTCCAATTCGTCCCTCGGCTTCAGTGTCTGGAATATCTGGAAGATCTTTTCAAAATACTGCGCCTCGATCCCGGGGCCGTTGTCGGCGACGTAAAAGGTGTGGAAGCCTTGCGTCCCTCGTCCCTCGTCAACGCAGCCGATCCTGATCATCCCTTTCGGCTTGTCCATATACTTCACTGCATTGCTCAGCAGGTTCTGGAAGACCTGAAAGATGCGCGTTTTTTCGCATAGGATTGTCGGCATCTCCGTCTCCACCTTTATCTCTATATGCGTCGGCACCGTGAGCATGTCAATGAGTTCATCGAGCATTGGTTTGAGGTCTACTTCTACCAATTCCTCTTTGATACGCCCCACCCTCGAATAGTGCAGAATGCCGTCGATCATGTTGTTCATCCTCGTCACCCTGCTTACGAGCAGGCTCAATGATTGCCTGCCTTCGTCATCGAGTTTGTCCGCGTAATCCGCCATAAGCCAGTTTGAAAGCGATGCAACGCCCCGGAGCGGCGCCTTCAGGTCGTGGGAGACGACGTAGGCGAAGGATTCCAGCTCTCTGTTCACGGCTTCGAGCTGGGCGGAGCTTTCCCTGAGGGCCTCTTCCGCCTGCTTCCGCTCATTGACCTCAAGGCGCAGCTGTTCATTCGCATTGGAAAGTCTTCCAGTGTTCAAACTGATGGCGTCGCGCATCGTGACAAAGCTTTTCATGAGCGTTCCTATTTCGTCATTGCCGGCCCGGGGAAAATGCATCTCGAAATCCCCCTCCGCAAGCCGCTGGGACGCATCGGCAAGATGCTTGATCGGCCTTCTCACCAGGAGCTCAAGGATAAAGCCTGTTGTCAGAAAAAAGAAGAACATAACAATGAAAAACAGGTAGAGAAGTCTTGCATACTCTTTTTTGATCACATCCAGTCTTTTGGTAAAGCAGACGTTCACAACCAGATTGCCGAGGTTCGTGTCAAGATATCGGATGTCCTGCTTAAATGTCCTGTCATCATCGGCATTGTGTCCCTTTGAAGACGTGAGCGCATCAAGAGGGTAAAGAAGCCTGCCTTTTGGATCGAACAGCTCGATGCTTGCCCAGCTCTCATTCTTCTTGAGGAGGGCGTCAAGGTTGCCGTAGACCGCATCAAGCTGCCTTCCCAGCAGCAGGGGGACCAGTCCTTCCGCCACGCTGTCGAGATGGTTTATTACCGCGCCCTTGTACGCGTCTTCAGCATCCGCAAGCAGGCGGGGCAGCCAGAACGCGTACAGATACATAACGATCAGGAGGCCCGAAAGCAGAAGGGGCAGGATTATTTTTATTCTCAGTCCCACGGCAATTATTCCTCGACCCAGAAAGATTCAAGTCCCCAGTCCCGCATGGGGGAATAATCATCCATTGAGGTTGAAACAGGTTGCTTCATGGGTATTTTTAAAAGAAGCTTCCGCCCTTCCTCCGCAGCCGCCATCTCAAGAAAGGCTTTCCGTACTTTTTCCGCGTCTCTGACGGGCACCCGGGGATGCGCAGCAATGGGATGAGAAGGAAGATCGCGCGTCGTATAGAGCACCTTCAGGGCTTCCTGTATGGGCTTCTCCTGCTCCTCGAGCGTCTTCTGCACGCCGCCTCCCGCATCCGCCAGGCCCTTCACCACGTGAAGATACACGGAGTCATGGGTTTTGACGTAGAGCGGGCTGATGTTGACATGGTAGATCCGGAAAAGGTCGGCCCGCATGAGCAGGGAGGCGCCGAGGGCGTTCGGCGCGGGAAAAGCCACAACCTTGTTGTTCAACTCCGCTAATTTCTTTATCGGGCTGTCTTTGCGGACCACCAGGATCCCGCGCAGGGGGGCGCGGTCGCGGACGATGGGCGCATATCCCTGGGATTTCTGTGCCTGCAAAAGGTCATAGGGGTTCGTATAGACAAAATCGTATTTGCCGTTCAGAAAGTCCTTTTGAAATACCGGTATGTTTGGCACTGAGACCAGTCTGAAGGAAAGACCTGTCCGTCTTTGGAGCTCGTCAATAAGAGGCTTCCATATGTCGAAAAGCTGCCGCTGGTCATACTGAGGGACAACGCCGAACGTATACGTTTCAGCCGCGTATGAGCATGTCGCAAGGCCGGCAAGACATATGATGAAGACGGCAAGGATTGTAATTGCCGTCCGGATCTTGTTATTACTCAGGCTTGTCATATTGGGCCTCCCTTTTTGATAAATCAATGTCTAATAAGTGAGTTATTATCCGCGTTTTTCACGCTTTCCCGAAACACCCGAAACATATCTCTTGCATTTTATGCATGACTATGCTATTTTTTTCATAAGGATAAGGAGAATCAAATGCTCTCTGTAAAAAGAAAACACATAGAGTCGGTTCCGCATCCATCGGCAAGCAAGATCGCGGCGTTGAAAACGCTTTCCATTCCCGGCATAAAGCTGTCGGACGGCTATGACTACGATCTGCGGGAATACGCAACGACGGAAACGACCCTCGAAGAGCTGCGAAAACGCCTCTCCTCCATAAAGACGCCCCTTTCCGAAGACATCGTAAAAGACCGGGAGAAATAATGCCCGTATACTTCTTCGACACCAGCGCTCTCGTAAAGAGATACCATGTCGAAGCGGGTTCCGCGGAGGTTGACAGGCTGTTCAATGACCCCGAGGGCAACTTTGTCATCTCAAGCCTGATGATCACCGAGTTCGTCTCCGTCTTCGACAGAAAAATGCGCGAAGGCATTATTACGGACGCTGATTTTCGCTTCTGCTTATCTGAATTCAGCAAGGACATGATTTCCTCTCTCTGGATCATCGACATTGACCGCAGCCACATCAACAAGAGCGCTTCCCTTGTCATGAAACATAATCTGAGAACGCTCGACAGCCTTCACCTCGCCGTATTTTTGAATCTTGCCTCCGCGCATCCTGTTATGGTCACTTCCGACCTGTCGCTTTATAACGCCGCCGTCAAAGAAGGTTTTCATGCGATCAAGCCGTAATCCGCAGTCCGCACTTTTACTCTATGTTCCGGCTACTGCCTCCCGCTCCGAACTATGAACTCCGAACTCCGAACTATTCTCAACCTCCCTGCCTCCCCATCAGCACCCTGTCCAGCACCTTCATAAGCGCCTCGCGTTCCACGGGCTTGGCGATGAACCCGTCCACAACCAGGTCGCGTTTGTCGATCGTCCTGTGCCAGTCATGGAACGCGCTGGTGACGATCACCGGTATATTCATGGTCCTGAAATGGGCCTTCAACCTCTGCGTGAAGTCAAAACCGGTCATGTGGGGCATGATGAGGTCGGTGACGATGAGGTCGAACCCGGCGTCGAACGCAAGCACATCGATCGCGTCCTCGCCGTCCTTGGCGAAGACCGTATCGTACCCCAGCGACCTCAGCAATCCGTCGAATGCCTTTCTGCTCTGCTCATCGTCGTCCACGATGAGGACCCGCTTTCTGGTGATGACCATGATGACCTCCTTGTCTAAATCCCCCTCATTACCCCCTCTTTGGCAAAGAGGGGAGGGGGAGGATTTTATGATATTCTCAAATCCCCCCTCGCCCCCCTTTGTTAAAGGGGGGCGAAGACGGAGACCCTTTTTCAAAGAGGGGAGGTCGCCCCTCCGTTCCTCCCAGGTGCTTTTGTATCATTGCAAGAAGCATCCGGATATCAATCGGCTTGGAGATATAATCATCGAAGCCGGCGTTGAGAAACTGTCCCATCTCCATATCCACGGCGAACGCGGTGAGCGAAATGATCTTGATGTTCCTCGTCTCCGGATCGGCCCTGAGCAGCTTCAGCGCCTCTATGCCGTTCATCACGGGCATTTGCACGTCCATGAGGATCAGCGCGGGCATGCGCTCTTTCGTTAATCTCACGGCTTCGGCGCCGTCCTGCGCTTCGATGACCTCATAGCCGTAATACATGAGCACATCTTTCAGCAGCGCCCTGTTTTCTCCGGTGTCGTCTGCAACCAATATTTTCGCACTCATGGCTGTTGCCTCCTGCCTCCTGACTCCTGCCTTATTGGCATCACAAACGTGAACCTGCTCCCTTTCCCGAACTCACTTTCCACCCCTATTCTCCCGTTGTGCAGCTCGACCAGCCTTTTGGTCAGCGCAAGCCCGAGCCCGGTGCCTTCATGCTGTTTGGTATATGTGGATTCAAGCTGGGTGAATTCATGAAAGAGCTTCGGGATGTCTTCGGGCGCGATGCCGATGCCGGTGTCGGCGACCGAGATTTCGATGAAATCCCGGTCGAGTTCGGAGTTCATAGTTCTTAGTTCAGAGACTACCCCCCCTTCAATCCCCCCCTTGCCAAGGGGGGGCTGGGGGGGTGGTTTTTCTTCACTCCGAACTCCCGACTCCGAACTCCGAACTTTCCGTGCATGAACATGCACGGAACCATTATCCGGCGTGAACTTCACCGCGTTGGAAAGCAGATTGTACATGATCTGCTTGAACTTTCGGTCGTCCGCCTCGATCTCGATGTCGGCATTCTGCTCTATCTCACAATCGAGCTTGACCCCGTGTTTCATCGCCTTTTCCTTCACCATCTTAAGCGATGCATAGAGAATCTTCTCAATCGGAACCTTGCTCAGCTCAAGTTCCATCTTGCCTGATTCGACTTTTGACAGATCGAGGATATCATTGATGAGAGAAAGCAGGTGTTTTCCGCTGTCATAGATATTGCCGACATACTCATGCTGCTTTTCATTGATCTTGCCGAACAACTCATCCTTCAGTATCTCGGAAAACCCGAGGATGGAATTGAGGGGCGTCCGCAGCTCATGGGACATATTGGCGAGAAAATCGGATTTTGCTTTATTGGCGCCCTCTGCCGTCAACCGCGCAAGTTCCACCTCCTGAAGCCTTTTCCCTTCAGTGATGTCCACAACAAGGCCGTCATAGGCGACCAGCTTTCCTCCGTCATACTTGGGCACAAGCGTGTCGCTCACCCATCTGATTGTCCCGTTCTTGTGTACGATCCGGTGTTCCAGCGCCCGCGGTTCCCTGCCGTCAAGCAGCTCGTTTATCCTTTTCATGACAAGCTGGCGGTCCTCCTCATGGATCATTCTGTACCACAGGTACGGGTCAGCCTTGTAGTCTTCCGCTGTATATCCGGTTGTCGAAACACAGCCGGGGCTGTGCATTGTTGATAGAGGCATGCCGTTTTCCATCTTGACCGAGTAAATATAGTTTGTCGTGGACTCAATAAGTTTTTTATACCGTTCTTCACTCTCGCACAGCGCCTCCTCAGCCTCTTCCCTCATCAGGCGGTTCCGGATGGCCCCGACGCCGTAGGAGAGGTCCGTCGCAAGTTCAGTGAGCAGACCCATTTCCTTTTCATCGAAGGCCTCCGGCTCCGCTGCGTAAATGGCAAGCGCGCCGCATACCTCCCCACCCGCGAACAGGGGCAAGCCGACGGCGGCGCCGTATCCCCGGTCGTGAGCAGCCTGGCGCCAGGCAGGAGGATATTGATCGGAATCGATGTTCTTGAAAACGCAGATCGCGCGGTCCCTGATCGCCTCGCCGATCGGGCCATGGCTGGCAGGAGTGTCCGCCCAGGTGAGACGGGCGTTGTCGAAAAATCCGTGTTCATATCCTTCATGGGCCATTACCCGGACGGTTTTCCCTTCGTCGTGCTCCGCATAACCGACCATGGCCAGACGATACCCTCCGACGTCCACGATGATCCTGCACATTGCTTTCAGCAGGTCCGCTTCTTCCGTGAGCCGCACCAGGGCCTGATTGCATTCGCTGACCATTTTCAGGGCCCGGTTCATTCTCCGCAACTCTTTTTCCGCCTGCTTGCGCCGGACAATGCCGGCAAGCACGCCGGCCACGGCGTGAAGGAAATCCTCCTCTCGCGCATCGCGGGAATGTCCTTCTTCGAGGTACAGAACGATCACGCCGATCGTCTTGTCGGCAAAAGTGACGGGCACGCAGTAATGGCCGTGAGGAGGCATGCCGTCGTAGCCGACAACGTGCCGTTCATCGATGCGGCCGGCGAATTCAGTTTTGCCGGACAGCGCCGCCCTGCCGCAAAGACATGTTCCCAAAGGAACGCGGGCGCAAAGGGTTTGCAGGGATGCGGGCAAACCTCTCTGGGCCTTGAGCGCAAGCGTGTTGTCCTCGACAAGAAAGATGCCCCCTTTGGCCTCCAGGGGGATCCAGGGGATGGAAATCGCGTAGTCGATGACCCTATCCAGGATTTTTTCGAGGGGAAGGGGCTGCAGCGACGCAAGGAGGATGTTGTTGAGGGCCGCCAGGGTCTGGCGGCTTGCTTCAAGCTGCTCCTCCATCCGCCTGCGCTCGCGCTTTGCTTCCGCCTCGCGCAGCGCCCGCTCGACCGCCGGGACGAGCCGTTTCAGGTTGCCTTTGAGAATATAATCATCGGCTCCTTCCTTCATCGCCTCCACGGCGACGTCTTCTCCGATGGTCCCCGAAACGAAAATGAAGGGCAGGCCGGGATGCCGCTCATTCACCAGCAGCAGGGCCTCGGCGCCGCTGAAATGGGGCATGGTGTAGTCGGCCAGGACGATGTCCCAGCGTCTCTTCGCGAGCGCATCGGCCATGGCATCGGCCGTCTGCACGCGCTCGAAAACGACTTCGTAGCCTCCCCGCTCAAGCGTCCGCACCGACAGCAGGGCGTCGTTTTCCAAATCTTCAACGATCAATATACGCAAGGGGATGCCCATTCGACACCTCATTTATCACGAATGACGAAGGACGACCGCTCTTGAATTACACGATAGATGATGGACGCATTAACGCCTTTTATTCATCTTCCCTCGTCCTTCGTCCTTCATCTCTCGTCCATCGTCATAGCGGTGGCGGCTCATTAAGGATCAGCCAGTAAAGGCCGAGCTGCCGCACTGCCTCAATGAACTGGTTAAAATCAACCGGTTTGCGGATATAGCTGTTGGCGCCGAGTTTATAACCACTCATCCGGTCTTTATCTTCCTTTGAAGAGGTAAGGATGACCACAGGAAGGAATTTTGTCCGTTCCTCTGAACGGATGCGCTGAAGCACCTCAAGGCCGTCAATCCTGGGCAGTTTCAGATCAAGGAGGATCACAGCCGGCATACTGGCCATGTCACGGCCTGCATATGCGCCTTTTCCAAAGAGATAATCCAGCGCCTCAGCCCCATCCCGCGCCACCACAACCTCGTTAAGGATATTGTTTTTCTTCAGCGCCCTGAGGGTCAGCTCCACATCGTCAGGGTTGTCTTCTACCAATAATATTATTTTGTCTTTCATGCTGTCTCCTTTCACGATAAACTGAAATAAAACGTCGCCCCCTTTGCAACCTCCCCTTCCGCCCATACCTTTCCACCGTGGCGGTGAATGACGCGCTGCACAGAGGTGAGGCCAATGCCTGTTCCAGGAAATTCAGCAGGTGTATGAAGACGCTGAAAAGGGACAAATAGCTTATTCACATATGCCATGTCAAAACCTGCGCCGTCGTCACGGACAAAATACATCCTTGTGCCATCCTGCTCTTCTGCGCCAAACTCTATCCTTGCCCGTGGATGTCTGCCCGTAAACTTCCATGCATTGTCCAGCAGGTTTTCCATCATTATCTTAAGGAGCCTCCTGTCTCCGTTTACGACCAGCCCTTCCTCAATAACAAATTCCAGAATCCGCTCTGTTTCCCTTTGTTGAAGCCCTGATGCAATCTCCTTTGCAAGCTCACTCAGATCAACTACCTCATGCTGCATCTCGCTGCGGGTGATCCTTGAAAGCATCAACAGATCATCGATGAGATGTCCCATGCGCTGACTTGCTGAACGCACACGACTGAGATAGTCCCTGCCCTGTTCATCGAGCCTGTCGGCATAGTCTTCCAGCAGCGCCTGGCTGAACCCGTCTATGCTCCTGAGTGGCGCCCTGAGGTCGTGGGAGACGGAGTAGCTGAAGGCCTCAAGCTCCTTGTTTGCAGCCTCCAGTTGCGCGGTCCGATCGAGGACGCGCCGCTCGAGTTCTTCGTTCAGCCTGCGGATCTCCTCTTCCGCCTGCTTACGCTTTCCGATCATCTCATCAAATGCCCGAGAAAGCTGACCGATTTCATCCTTTGCGTCTGTGCCTACCCTGAACTCCAGATTGCCGGCGCCTATTATTTCGGTCCCCTCATGAAGCCTCGTGATGGGCTTTGCAACACTTCTGCTGATCACCAATGATGTCCCTGCCACCACAGCGCCTATGGCTGCAATGAAGAATATGAGGAGCAGATTACTCCTCTGCCGCGCCGCGTCTATCTCCGCGCGGCTCGCTTCAGCCAATTGAAAGGCGCCGGAAACCATTGCCTGCGACTTTACCAGCATCTGGCCCGCCAGTCTGTCTTCAAACTCCTTCGAAATCCCTTCTCTCTTTCCTTTATGGCCGTCATGGGTTGCGACCAGCCGGGCAAAGAGGGTTTTTAAGCCCGCATGTTCCTGATTGATTCTGTCCCATACAACCCGCGTCTCCGGTCCTTTGAATTTCATTTTTGTTAAGATCTCCGACAGGGAGTCGTGTCTTAACTGCCACTGCGCCTGCATCCGCTCTTCCTGATTGAGCAGATATTCATAGGTCAGGATGTCCAGCTCAAACACCCCTTTGACTACCGCGTCGGCTGTTTTGTTTCTCTCGATTGCCTCATTCACAACTTGTGAGATAAGAAAGAGAGCAAACCCTGCCGCAAGGGCGGCGCAGAGAGAGAAGATCGTGCTGATCCGTAATTTGCTTTTAATCTTCATGATCCATCACCTGATGATGCTAACCGCTTCAGGTTTCACCGCCTTCAGGGCGTCCTGATAAATAAAATTAAGATAGTTCGGGACTTTTTTCTTATGGGTTAAATTATTTTTTATCGCCCAGCGGGCTTCAAGTTCCAGTGTCACAAATATTGTTTGGTCTAAGAGTAATTGGTAGCTGAAATCAGGCCAAACTGAAACAACAAAGTCTCTGTCTATTTTAAGACGCTCGGAAACAATAGTCATTGCCTCCTCTTTATTGCCGCCGATAAAGGTTTCCGCTTTTTCCATGGCTTTCAAGAAGCTCTTTAGCGCCTCTGGATGCTTCTTGATAAAATCCTTTTTGGCTACAAAATAAAAATCTTCTCGAAAAATATCCGGCTCAAGAAACTCTCGCGCGTTCCTGCCCAGGAGCTTTTTCGCCTTCCAAACATGCGGCTCCCAGGTACAAATTGCATCCACTTTTCCATCAGCCAGCGCCTCCGGGAGTTCTGTCGCTTTAAGGTCAATAAGTTCAACATCGGAAAGCGTCAGGCCGCGCTTACTTAAAAACAGGCCTATGACGTAATGTCCGGTCGAGCCTTTCGTTACCCCCACTCTTTTGCCTCTTAGATCCGAAGGGGCTTCTATTCCCCGATCCTTGCGGCCAACCACCTTCACATCGTTATTGGAAAAAACCATCACTGCAATCATGGCATAATCATCTCTCTTGAAACTATTGAACACAAAAGGAGTTTGGGCCACGGTTACCATATCAAGCTCAGCACCTTCATCTAACATGGCCCTCAGGGCGCTCCTTCCGGAATCAAACCCTTTTATGTTGACATCCAGCCCCTCCTCTTGAAAATAACCATTGCGCTCAGCAACCCACACCATTGCCGGCAGGAGGCTTAATTCCACACCAAAATTAATTTTCTCAACCGGCACGGTTGATTTCCGGCTGAACCAGTAGTAGCCACCGACTGCTATAACAGCTATCAAGGCCGTTAGAATAAATGCAAGGACAAGTTTTGGTTTAAACTTCATCTTGAAACCCTCCTTTAGCCTCACCTCGTTTACCGGCACTGTCATTCCGTGCTTGACTGAGCCTGCCCCGTACTTGATACGGGGGACGGCTTCTGGATTCCTGCTGGAGTTTACCCCGTACCCTGATACGGGGCAGGAATGACATTTCCATTGTTCTTTGCGAATTCACAATGCATATTTCATAACATCACCTGATAATTGTTACCGCTTCAGGTTTCACCGCCTTCAGCCCGTCTATATAAATAAAATTCAGATAGTTCGGGACCTTTGTTTTACGGGTGAGCCTGTTTTTTATCCTCCATCTTGCCCCGTCCTCCATCTGCAAAAGTAAAGCCTGCGGGAGTTCAACGGTAAAATTGTTCTTTTGCCAGATTGACTGTACAAATGCCATATCGTATTTAAACCGTCTTGCAACAAACTTCCGGGCTTCAGCGGGATATTTCCCCGTAAATTCCTCCGCCTGCATCATGGCTTTCAGAAAACGCTTAATTGCCTCGGGGTGCTTCCGGACCCAGCCTTCCCTGCCCAGAAGCAAATAATAAAACGCCTGGTCGCTCTGGGCGGGCCAGCTTGCTGCATTCGCTCCAAGCGAAGCTCTGATCTTTTGGACAAACGGCCCCCACACGCTCGCGGCATCAATACCGCCGTTTGAAATTGCCTCTACTATTTGAGAAGGCTCAAGATAGGCAACATGGATGTCCCTAAAAGCAACCCCGTTGAAGGTGAGAAACCGCGCCAGAAAATATTCCGCCTTGGTTTTGGCCGGTACGCCGACCCTTTTCCCCTTCAGGTCAATCGGCTTCTCAATGCCTCTGTCCTTCCTGAAAACAATTTCATCAGTTGTAGAGGTTGCAATTGTTCCCAAGGCCCTGAGGTCGCCATGGTCAAAACTGTAGCTGGTCAGCACGAAGTCGGCGGCAGTTGCAATATCGGCGTTGCCGGCCACAAGGGCATCAGCGGCCTTTAAGCCGAAGTCGTATTCATTGACCGTAACCTCGAGGCCGTTCGCCGCAAAATATCCTTGCTCCTGAGCTATAAATGGGAGAAATCCGTAACTACCGGCATAGGCGGCGAGGGCGACCTTTTCAACAGGACCCGTGTATTTTTCGGATTCCTTCCTGCTGCAGCCGGGGCTGCCGACAGACAGGACCATGAGAAATAAAATAATAGCAATGGTGAGCCTGTAAGCTTTTCGTTTTAGAATTGATATATTCATGTCTCTCGCCTCCCTTATCCAGCTCCGCCCGCACCTTCCTTAAAAGCTCACTCGGCAGAATGCCCAGGCGCTATTAATTTCTTTCGTGCTTCTTCTCCCTTTTATTCGAACACATCCTTGCATCAGCTTCTTTCAGGGTTTCAGGCGCATCACGGCCTTCCGGCTTCAGTCATAAGTATTTTTTCACAATCTCCGGCAGTTTTCTCGTGTCGATCGGCTTCGCAATATAATCGTCGAAACCGGCCTGCATGATCTTTTCCCGGTCGCCCCTCATTGCGAATGAAGTCAGTGCGATCATTTTGATGGCCTGTGTGGCCGGGTCGTCTTTCAGCATTACTATTGCCTTGAACCCGTCCATGACCGGCATCTGGATGTCCATGAGAATGAGGTCCGGCAGATGTTGTTTCGCCAGTTCCACCCCGATCTTTCCGTTTTCAGCCTCAATGACCTCATACCCGTGATACAGCAGGATGTCCTTTATCAATATCCTGTTCTTTTCGTTGTCTTCGACGACTAATATTTTCCGGGGCATACAACCTCCACTCATCTTCTCAACTTCTGATCTTCTCACCAAAAGAGGTCAGGCATCCAGCCTGACCAGTCAAGCAAGATGCTTGACCTATAAGGCTGTGTTCATTTGCTCTTTCCCTTTCGCCTGAAAATAGGTCTCATGTTGTGCAATTCAATCAGCCTCTTCGAGGATCCTCGTGCCTTCCTTGTACGCTTTTTTGTCGCTATTGTCGTTCTTTCCCATGAAAGTCTCCTTAACGAGGGTTGTTTAAGCAAGGCCGTGCTTTAGTGCAACATTCGGGTACGGATAAATTCATTGCAGAAATTATGCCAGCGGCGATTGCGCGTGCTATATTCGTAAAAGCAACGGCTTGAGAGGGAGAGGGGGAGAATGCATGTGATGGATGAGCAACGTTTGTTGACGGGGACGAGCAAGAAATGTTGCTATGGATAGGCGAAACTAAAGTACTACACGGAAGGATACGCAATGAAAATTACCGGTGTCAGTCATGGGCGCTGCTTTTCTTCGTGCTTTCGCGTCTTCGTGGCATATTTGGTTCCGGCCTGTCCGGGTCAGGCTTGATAAGACCTTCTCACGGCAGCGTGATCTGGTCCGGCTCGGAGTCGGAAGAGGAAATCGGATCTGAAACGTCTTTCCGCCGCTGCAGTCTGTTGTTCAAGGCCTGGCGCGTGACCCCCAGGAGGGACGCGGCAACGCTCTGGTTGCCCTTTGCGCGCTTGAGGGCCTCGCGCACGAAATACTCCTGTATCTCCGTGAGGGTGGGGAACCGCTTGAATGCGCAGGTTAGGCCGTCTTCGCCGGTTTCCGGGGATTCGGTCCCGCTGTTTTGTTCGATGAGACGGCTGAAACAATCGGTGAAAGGCGCTCCCCCCCGATGCTGCGCCATTGCGTCATGGACCATGGCCCGGAGTTCGCGCACATTGCCGGGGAAGGAATAGCCGGCCAACGCGCCGGGGATCTCGAGCGAAACAATGTCCGACTGCTCAAGGCCCATGGATCTCGCGGCCTCGTCCATGAATTGACGGAACAGGAGGGGGATGTCCTCTGCCCGCTCGCGGAGGGGCGGCAGATGGATCTCATGGCTGCACAGGCGATAGTACAGGTCTTTGCGGAATCCGCCCTCGGAGATCTTTTTCCGCAGGTCCTGGTTCGTGGTTGCGATGACGCGGCAGTCAGTCCGCTTCGAGATGTCGGAACCCACGGGATAATATACCTGCTCCTGAAGGAGCCGCAGGAGCTTGACCTGCGATGATTCGCGGAGGTCGCCGATCTCGTCCAAAAAAAGCGTGCCGCCCGCGGCCCGGCTGACCAGTCCTTCACGGTCGCCCTGGGCGCCGGTGAAGGCGCCGCGCTTGTGGCCGAAGAGCGCGTCGGAAAAGAGACTATCATCGAGCCCGGCTATGTTCACCGCGATGAATTCCCCTTTCCGGCCGGAAAGGTTATGCACTGCCCTGGACATCACCTCCTTGCCCGTGCCGGTCTCTCCGGTGATCAGCACCGGCTGGGCCGATCCGGCCACAGCCTCGGCATAGCGGAACAGGGCGAGCATCTTCGGGCTCTTCGTGATGATGGAGGAGAAGCGCGAGGGGTCCCGGACTTCGCCGGGCAGCACCTGACGCCTGAGGGCCGCGACCTCCCTGCGGAGGGTCTGCATCTCCACGGCTTTTTCCACGCTTGCGATCAGTTTGGCCTGCCGGAAGGGCTTGGTCAAAAAGTCAAAAGCGCCTTTTTTCATGCACTCCACGGCCGTATCCAGGTCATTCATGCCGGTCATGATAATGACGGTGATATCGGGATGTTCCGCCGTGATCTGCGCGAGCAACTCCTGTCCCTTGACATGGGGCATGATGAGGTCGAGGATAATGAGCGATATTTTCCGTTCGGCAAGGAGCGGCATGACGCGGCGGGAATCGTCAACGGTCAGGATGTTTTTCGCGCCCCAGGCCTGAAGGATGTTCTCGACGACGGTCAGCGCCTGGGGATCGTCGTCCACAACAAGCATGCCGAGTTCGTTTGGGTTGTTCATGCGACAATATCTCCTTGAGTACCGTTTAACCCTTTGCTCCGACCCGGACAAGCCCGGAGCACCTGTCTTCTGCTTCAAGATTTACCCGCCAACCGCTTCCCTGACCATTGCGGCGAATTTGTCTTTCCTGATTTTTCCTTTTTCGAGGATGCATTGGACCCTGCCATCCAGTCTCTTCTTGTCATCGGTAGAAAGGTCCATGCCCGTGAGAACGATGATCGGAATTGACGCCGTCTTCGCGTCGGACCTCAGCATATCCACCGCTTCAAAACCGCTCATCCCGGGCATCAGCAGATCAAGCACGATGAAATCCGGCGTCTCTTGTTTCGCGGTCAATACGCCGGTCTTTCCTTCAGCAGCCGTGAACACGCTGTAGCCGTCGGTCATCAAGGCCTCTTTCATGAGACCGAGGGTTCCTGGATCATCATCGATAATGAGCGCGCGCCGCCCGGACATTGGTTTCTTTTCCGCCTGACGATCTTCCCCTGCAACGGGTATCGGCCGCGGGGCCGGCTTCACCGGCAGGGTGAACGTGAACCTGCTGCCTTTCTCGGGCTCGCTTTCGACCCTGATCACGCCGCCGTGAAGCTCAACCAGCCTCCTCGTCAGCGCAAGCCCCAGTCCGGTGCCTTCATGCTTCTTGGTATATGCCGATTCAAGCTGGGTAAATTCGTTAAACAGCTTCGGGATGTCGTCGGGCGCGATGCCGATGCCCGTATCAGCTACGCTGATCTCCAAATGCGGAATGCGGAATTGTTTTTTCGTCTTCATTCCGAATTCCGCATTCCGAATTAATTTCGCGCTCACGCTCACGGCTCCCCCTTCCGGCGTGAACTTCACGGCATTGGAGAGTAGGTTGTACATGATCTGCTTGAACTTTCGTTCGTCCGCCTCGATCTCGATGTCAGCATCCGGCGACAGCTCACAGCCGAGCATGACCCCGTGTTTCATCGCCTTTTCCTTCAGCATCGAGATCGCTGCGTTCAGTTCGTTTCTTACTAAAAACCTGCTCAGTTCCAGCTCCATCTTGCCGGATTCCACCTTCGACAGGTCGAGGATGTCGTTGATGAGATTTAGCAAATGCTTGCCGCTGCCGAGGATGTTCTTTACATACAACTGCTGCTTTTCATTCAGCTTTCCGAACAGCTCGTCCTGCAGGATCTCGGAAAACCCGATGACGGCGTTCAGGGGCGTCCTGAGCTCATGGCTCATGTTGGCGAGAAAATCCGATTTGGTCCGGGACGCCTGCTCAAGCCTTTGGTTCGCCTCGGCAATCTCATGCTGCTGCGAACTAAGCTCCTCGTTCATCGCCTGCTGCTCTTCATTCATTGCCTGAAGTTTTTTCGCAAGCAGTTCTGTTTCGACCAGGAGGTCCACCCCCCGGTAGGCGGCATATCCTCCGAAGAAGAGCATGAGCCCCGTCACCACGACAAGCCAGACAGTCACTTTCCTTACCGGTGCAAGGACCACATCCAGATGCTTGTCCACGACCACGCCCCAGCCCCATGCCTCCATGGGGTGATACGATGAAAGCACCGGAACGTTATCCAACGGGTCTGTGATCTTATCAACACCCTCCATCCCCTTCATAACTTTCTGAACTACCGGTACTTTTGAATAATCAATGATCCTGTCGATGGCAAGCTTCTGGTGATAGACGAGCGCGCCTTTTCTGTCCACTACATAAAGATGCCCGCTGCCGATATCAAGGGCGCTCACGGATTCCTTGATAAAGTCATCCTTGGGCTGCATGACCAAGATGCCTATGACTTGTTCCTCCACTCTTATGGGTATGGCTATGGCGAAAAGGTATTTCTGGGGTTTCGCCGCCCTGAGATAATATTCGGACACGTAAGGCCCCCATTTCCTCGATACGCCCTTATACCAGTCCCTTGCTGAAAAGTCCTTGCCGATGGTATCAGGGGTAAACGGATAATTGGAGAGCTGGACCCCCTGAGGCGTCGTAATAAATGCCCTCTGGATGCTCGGGATATTATCAATCAGGTTCTTGAGATGTATTTGCGTATCCTTATAGGCATAAGCGCGTCTTTTTAAATCTCGCAGCAATAGGGGCCTCGTGGCAAATGCTTTTCCCGCGTAGATAAGGCTCTTCACATTCATTTCCAGAGTATGGGCCGCAAGAAGTGAATAATTTCTGTTTTCATTTATGACCCGTTCCTCAAGCGCGGCGTTCCCCGTAAAATTGACGAACAAGGCAAGGCTGATGAGCGGCATCGCCGTCACAAGGATCCCCGCAAGGATCGCGCGCCATTTTTTTTCGAGCAGCCATTTTTTCACGGCGCTCAGCTTCCTTTCCGGTATATCTTCGTATGAGGCATGAATTCCGCAAAACCCGGTCCAATCATGGCCTCGGCCTCGCCGAGGACCAGATACCCTCCCGGCCGCAATACGCTTGATGCCTGCTTCTGCACTCTCTTCTGCAGGTCGCGGTTGAAGTAGATGAGCAGGTTCCTGCAAAGAACAAGATGGTACTCTGAGAATATCCCTTCTTTTGGCGACGTGCAGGTGGTGACGTCGTGGCAGGCAAACGTCACCATGGACCGGATCTCATGATTTAATGCGTAGTTACCGCTCTCTCGAATGAAGTATTTATCGAGATGCTCATTTTTTACTTCAAGCAGCGATTCGTTTTTGTACACGGCCCGTTCAGCATCAGCGAGCGCTGTCCGGTCGATGTCCGTTGCGATGATAAAGCTTCCGGACGGCAAAGATTCTTTATCGGCAATCTCTTTCAGGAGGATGGCGATCGAATATGCCTCCTCGCCCCGTGCTCATCCGGCGCACCATATGCGCAGCGTGTCGTTTTTGCAGGTCTCGATAAGTTCGGGAAGGACAAGGTTATGGATCACCTCAAAAACAAAGGGGTTTCTAAAAAAGTGACTTACCCTGACGGTAAATGCATCAACGAGGGATTCAAGTTCTGCCGGCTTCTCCTGGAGAAATCGACGGTAGGAGACATAATCCGGCATCCCGAGGGTCTGGAGCCGTAAGGCAAGCCTTCGCTGTATCGTTGATGGCCGATAAGCGCTGAAATCGATACCGCGCAATTCCTGTACATATGCAAGCAATTCCTGGAACTCCCGGCAGTCGGTTCCGCTTCCCTGATTCATTAGTATTACTCCTCATTCTTCTTTGCGCTTCGGGCAACCCCGGAAAAACAAAAGGGGATACCTTCACCTGCCGCCTTGCTGAGCGTCAAGGATGAATGTACCCCCCGAAACCCCATTGGGCAAAGGCGCCCGGCATATTCGCTTAAACATGCCCCAGTCGCCGCGCCGCCTTCTTGTTATGGATTTTAGCATATATTCAGGATGGGCGCAGGAGGCCGTTTTTTGGTTGCTGCAGAAAATTTCAAATAAATGCACACGATTTTAGCGGCTGTTCCGACGGTGTGCTTGATTCTGGATGTATCTTGCCCAGGCCGGCATCGGATCGATTGGTCCGGAATTCGCGCCGGGCAAGCGCGTTCATGAAAAAGTGTTTCTCTGCCGGGGCTGTTGACAATTTCGCCTCTTTATGCGATTATCCCTCCGCAATGAGGATCATCCGGGGAGTAAAAAATTATAACGAAAAGCTTCCGAACCCGGTGCTCACCCTGGGGAATTTCGACGGTGTGCACCTGGGCCATCAGGCGATATTCCGGAAGGTCGTCGAACGGGCGAAGGAGATCTCCGGCACGGCCATGGTCTTCACCTTCGAGCCCCACCCGCTCAAGGTCCTGGCGCCGGAGCGGTCGCCGAAGCTCCTGAACACCTTTCACGGGAAGATGAAGCTCATCGAGGCGGCAGGCATCGAGGTGGCCATCTGTGCCGACTTCACGCGGGCCTTTGCAGACCAGAACCCGGAAGACTTCGCCCGGGAGGTGCTCCACAAGAAAATCGGCGTCCGCGAAGTGTACGTGGGGTACGACTATGCCTTCGGCAAGGGCCGGGAAGGGAGCATCGAGTCGCTCAAGAAGACGGGCCGGACCTACGGCTTCGGGGTGGGCGTTGTGGATGCGGTGCAGGTGGAGGGGGCGGCAGTCAGCAGCTCCCGCATACGCGACCTGATAGCCGCAGGCAGGGTGGACGAAGCCGCGAAATTCCTCGGACGGCACTACGGCATCGAGGGCGAGGTGGTGCACGGCTCTCATCGGGGACATACCCTCGGATTTCCTACCGCCAATATCAGCACGGCGCATGAGCTCCTTCCCTCCTTCGGCGTGTACGCCGTGCTCGCGCGCGTGGGCGGCAGCACCCTGGAAGGGGTGACGTCCATCGGCGTCAGGCCGACCTTCGGCGCAGGTCCTGTTTCCATCGAGGTCTATCTTTTTGATTTTGAGGGGGACCTCTACGGCAAACATATGGAACTTTCATTTGTGAAGCGGCTTCGGGGCGAAGCGAAGTTCCCCGATGCCCAGTCTCTCATCCGTCAGATGCAGCGGGATGTGGAGCAGGCGAAGGAAGCTCTCGGTAACCGATTGAAATAATTAAATTTGATTTATTCCTGCTCCGCAGGTCAGCTATGTTTTCTTCTAAAGTTTTAATCTTGCCCTTGCCATATTGCAAAACCTCGGCTAAACTTTCCTCTGTAACGGGTACGACACCATCTCTATCACCGGTTAAAGCCACAATTTCGCCATCAACCGCAAAAACCAAGGAGGACCTGCAATGGAGGCCTTTTCCGCTCGACGGTCTTACCGACCGCTTCTCTTCATTTACACGGTGGTCATCGTTTTTCTCGGCGCAGCATTGGCCGGGGCCGCGGTTTTCCTGTTTCTCCCCTCTCATCTCGGTGACAGCTATGGCGCCGTAAATTCCGCAATCCGCGACATGGAACAGGTGCTGGCCGCAAAAGTCGCCGGTATTTATGCGATCATGGCGGTTTTCATCGCTTTGGCGGTGGTTGTGCTCCATCTCTTCTATTCCCACCGCATAGCAGGGCCGGCCTATCGCCTGAGCCGCGAGGCAGAAGCCCTGGGGCAGGGAAACTTCAAAGGGAATATCCGCTTTCGGAAAAAAGACAATCTTACGGACATGGCAGAGTCTCTTAATCAGGTGGCCTCCCGCTACCGGGACAGCGTAAGCATCATGAAAGACCGTATCGCAGCCATCGAGAAGCAGACGGGGTCGATTGCTCAGCTCGTTGAAAGGGGGGAAAGCGCGCCGGTGATTGAACGCTCTGTGCAAGATATCAATATGAACCTGAAAAATCTGACCCACGCCGTTTTGGAGATCCGGACGTGAGCAAGCGCTATCTCCTGATTCCGCTCTTCCTGCTGGGATTCGCGGGCTTGGCGTATACGGTCTTCCAGAAAGGGGGGCATGAGTTCCGTGAAGATCAATGTCCCGAGTGTCATGCCGCTCAGCCGGTCAAAGGCAAGCGCGAAACCCTGAAGATGGTTGCGCCCGTCTCCTTCCTGTGCAGGCGATGCCATGGCGAGATGGAGAATGGCGTCTCGCATCCCGTGGAGATCGTGCCGGTAGACGCGGTTCTGCCGGCGGATTTTCCGCTCTCCTGGGAGGGAAAGATGACGTGCAGCACCTGTCATGATATCCATGCGTCCCGTGCGTCTTCGCTTGCCTCTTTTGGCGCCCAAGCAAGGTCACTTCGCCGTCCCGTTGCGGGAGCGGCGCTCTGTTCCGCCTGCCACGGCCTGGAAAGGCAGGGCTCACCGGCAGGCGGCCATGCCCTTACCATGGGCAAGGCGCATATGAGGTTCAAACCCGATAGTGCGCGGGGCACTCTGGACCCGATCTCCCGTGAATGTCTGTCCTGCCATGATGGGAGTCTCGGCTCTGCCGAGAGTGTTGGATCGGGCATGTGGGAGCACGGGGCGCCCCTTTCCCGTTTCGATCCGAGGGGGAGCCACCCCGTGGGCGTTGACTATATGCTGGCAAGGGCCCGCCGCGGCGGGCTCCTTCCGGTCGGGGCGCTGAATCCGGCCATAAAATTAATTGAGGGGAAAGTCAGTTGCAGCTCGTGCCACGATCCCTACTCCAAAGAGCGCAAACAGCTCGTGATGTCGATGCGCGGGAGCATGCTGTGTCTTTCATGCCATGACAAGTAAGGAGGACCGATGCTATTGATGGGCAGAAAAAGCTATTTTATCAAAAAGGATTTCCAGACCAGGTTTATCGTCAGGTTTGTCGTTACGACGACCGTATGGGCGGCTGCGGCAGTTTCCCTTTTTGCCCTGCTTGGCAGCCGCCGGCTTGAAGAGGTGCTCTATTCGCCGCACATCAATATCAGGACCACCACGGAACTGCTCATGCCGTCAGCGCTTCAGGCACACGCAATCTCCCTTGCTCTTTTTGCCGCCATCCTCGTGTACGCAATCCATGCTCTGTGGAAGCGGCTGTCAGTGCCGCTCTATTGCCTCAAGAAGGACCTTGCGAGGGTCTCCTCCGGAGACTTGGGGAGCGGTATTACGTTGCGGGAAGGGGAAGAATTTCGCGATCTGGCATCGGACCTCGACGGGATGAGGAACGGGCTGAGGCAGAAGTTTGTCCGGGTCAAGGACGCGCACGAGACGCTCTCGGCCGCGGCTTCCGATCTTGAGCGGGCGGTATTGAAAGGACGTCCCTCGGCGCAGCATGTCGCTTCGCTCAGCAGTGCCGTGGAGCGCATGAAGGAGGAGTTGAATGGGTTCACCTGGTAGCGTAACAAAGGCGGTCCTCCTTATCTTCCTTACGCTCTGGATCACGGCCCTGCCGGCCCGCCCGCTTGCCCCGGCGCCGTCCGCGCTTGAACCCCACGATTTTCGCGCCTATGGCATGGACTGCAGGAGCTGTCACCTCTCAATAGGGCTGCGACAGCGGGGGGGCATGGTGAAGCCCGTGGGGGAGATATGCAACGGCTGTCACAAGCTTCCCGGTTCCTCTCACCCGGTGGATATCAAGCCATCGATGACGATCCCCCCCGACCTTCCTCTTGATGACCGCCGCATGATGACGTGTACTACGTGCCACGACCCTCATGCGGAATATGTGAACCTTCGTACCGGCGAAAAGACCATGTATCTCCGGAGACCGGAGCCGGGAAAACAATTCTGTATGGCCTGCCATAACAGGTAATCGCCCTCAATGTTTGAGAGAGTTCTCAGCATACGCGCGCCCAGGACAGGGAAAGGGCCGTGCGTCGCCCTTCAGCTTATCTGCGATGGCAACTACTCAGGTCTGCCGCTGAGCACAGGCGCAGCGAAGCGGCTGACCTGGGTAGTTACCTGTAATGTATGACAACACGAGGGGAGGGGGGCTGAGTGCGAAAAAAAATCGGCAGACCTGGACAAGCGTCTGCCGAAAAGGATGGGGTATTACCGATAAAAGCTTGCAGGTGAAGGTGTTACGGTGCGGCTTTTGCCGCAGGAGCCGCGGCTGCCTTCGTCACGGGCTGGGTCTGCGGGGCCTTGGCCACAGGAGAGAGCACTTCTATCCGCGTGGCGGTCTTCCCGCTCTTGTCCGTCCGGTAGTTCACCGCTACCTTGTCACCCGTCTTGGCCGCCTTGCCGTTGACGATGTCTGTTTTGTCCGTGACGGTCATGGTGACGTCTCCCTTGGCCTTGCTTTTCACGACGATGCCGGTCTTGCTGAGCGAAACCACGTTGCCGGTGACTTTCTTGTATTTCGGCTTCGCATCCGTCTTTTCCGCCGCCAGGGCCGCCTGCGTAAGCACGAGCAGGGCCAGGATGAATAGTGCTGCTGCCTTAATCTTCTTCACGTTTTTTCACCTCCTTTCCTCGTGAGATGACTTTCGTTTTCATCTCGTTTTCCATGAGATAGAGGATTTCCTGAATCCTGGTCTGAAGGCGGATCACGGCCCTTTGGACCGCTATATCCTTGTCCCGCTCATTCATGCGCAAATATTCCTCGACGCTCGGACTGTCGTCATCATTATGCTGCTGCCGTTCCTGGTTCATTCGATCACCTCCCCATGGTATCTGGTTCTTTTTCTATCACAGGGGGATTGCTGGGCTATTGCTGGATGCAGCAAAATTTAGTTTATACAGAAAAAATTGTGATGTCGGGGGGCCTTCCGGATATCGGCCGTCCTGCAGAAATTTCGACCTTTGCGGCGCCGGCGCCCTGCATGTTCTTTCTCTTGACCGCAGGGGTGTTTGCTTTTATACTGCTCAACAGGCGCCGGTGCGGCCAATCTTCAGTGAGGGGGTGGATCAGGCATGGTAACTATCGCAGCGCCGCCCGTATCATTGCCGAGGCGGGTATTTTTTCAGCTCAGAACGCGGCCCCTGTCGCCGCCACGTTCCTCTCCCGGAAATTTGAGGTCTCCCCGGCGGCCATCATTTCTCCTGCCGTATTTGTCGCGGCGCTCATGACCGCGGTCAGTGCGTTATCGGGGCAGGTGAAGCGGTTTTCGGCGCGCGAACGTCAAAGGCTCGCGGGGATTCTTGAAAGGAGGTGATGGAAGATGGCATGCGGGAAAAGCCACAAAGGGTCGTGCGGGGCGAAAAAGACGACCAAAAAAAAGACGGTGAAGAAAAAATAGAAGGTCACTCGGGCGGGTACGGTTACCCGCCCGATTTTTTCTTCTCTTCCATGACCCTGACGTAGTGCATTCTCAAATTGAAGAGGACCTGGTCCAGGAGGGTCTGTTCCTCTTCGCTCAGGTTGCCCCTCGTTTTTCCCGCGAGCATGCCGAGGATATCGATCATCTGCTTGGCCGCGGAGAGGTCCCTCGCCGTCTGCCCGGTTTCAGGGTGCGGCATGCTCCCCAGGCTCACCTGGGCCGTCGTTGCCAGGGATAAGACAAACGAAGAAAAGTCAAGATCGGGAGGCGCGCCTGCCGGCCGCTGCTCTTCCCGGGGACGGGTTCCATCGGAGGGGTTCTGCCGGGCCGACTGGGCCTGTTCCTGTGGTTTTTTCTCCCCGCCTTCCGCTGAAAAGCTCCTGTGGTCGCGTACGGTGAAGTCTTTTTCTTCCTTGTGCTCTTTCATGGGCGAAAGCCTCCTTGGATTGGAGTAAATCCTTCGTCGTGATACTATTCGGTTACTTTACTTGCCGCGCCGGCCTCTGTCAATATTAAATTGACTTTTGCTGCGTGCTGTGATAAAAAATCAGTCCTTGCGTACATGGAGAGATCTCGTGAAGACTGCCGTCATAATCCTGGGTCACGGGAGCAGAAGCAATGAGGCTGATCGGTCGATCCGGAGGGTAGTTGAAGAGGTCAAAAAGGCCGGCGCCTACGCTCATGTCGAACACGCTTTTCTCCAATATATCCCGCCCACACCGCAGGACGCCCTGGAGCGCTGCGCCAGGCAGAAGGCGGAGCGGATCGTAGTCGTCCCTTTTTTTTGCAGGCGGGCGCCCATGTGACCAGGGAGATCCCGGAACTGATCGAGAAAGCAAGAAAACAGCATCCCGGGATCGATATTATCGTGACGGAATACGTCGGAGCCCATCCGATGATGGCGAAGATCGTGGAAGAACTGGTCGGGAGGAGTAATGCGGAATGCGGAATAGAAAAGCACCACGACATTGTTCTTCATCCGTGGTTATCCGTGTCCATCCGTGGCAAATAGAGTCTCAAAAAGATCATGCTATCTGCAAAAGAACAATTTGAGATCATAAAGCGCGGGGCTGCCGAGATCATCGTTGAAGAGGACCTCCGCAAAAAGCTGGAGAAGTCCGCGTCGACGGGGAAGCCGCTCCGGATCAAGGCGGGGTTCGACCCGACGGCGCCGGACATTCACCTGGGCCATACGGTGCTCCTGAACAAGATGCGCCAGTTCCAGGAGCTCGGGCACGAGGTCATCTTTCTTATCGGCGATTTTACCGGCATGATCGGCGACCCCACGGGCAAGTCCGAAACCAGGAAACATCTCACGAAAGATGAAGTCCTGGAAAACGCCAGGACCTACCAGGCGCAGATCTTCAAGATCCTCGATCCCCAAAAGACCAGGATAGTCTTCAACAGCGAGTGGATGTCCAAGATGACAGCCGAGGATATTATCCAGCTTGCGGCAAGGCATACGGTCGCCAGGATGCTCGAGCGGGAGGATTTCAAGAAGCGCTACCAGGCGGAACTGCCGATCAGCATCCACGAGTTCCTGTACCCCCTTATCCAGGGATATGACTCCGTCATGCTCAAGGCCGACGTCGAGCTGGGCGGCACGGACCAGAAGTTCAACCTGCTGGTAGGCCGCGAGCTCCAGAAGGAGTACGGCCAGGAGCCGCAATCCATCGTCATGATGCCGCTTTTGGAAGGGCTTGACGGCGTGAACAAGATGAGCAAGAGTCTGGGGAACTATATCGGCATCAATGAGCCGGCAAAAGAGATCTTCGGCAAGGTGATGTCCGTGAGCGACGACCTGATGCTCCGGTACTACGAGCTGGTCAGCGCGATGACCTTTGACGGCCTCCAGAAGATCAAGGCCGATATCAAGTCCGGCGCACTTCATCCCATGGAGGCGAAAAAGCGGCTTGCTGCCGAAATGGTGGGCCGGTTCTGTGGTCCGGGCGAGGGCTCGAAGGCCCGGGAAGAGTTCGAGCAGGTATTCAGCAAGAAGAATCTCCCTGATGATATCGCGGTGGCAGCGGTCGCCTGGGAAGGCGAAAAGATGAAACTGGCGAAGATCATGGCGGCCGCGGGCGTGGCCAAGAGCAATTCCGAGGCCCGGAGGCTGATCCAGCAGGGCGCGGTGGAGGTAAACCAGCAGCCGATGGTCGAAATCGACAGCGAACTCGGAATGGGGGAATATATAGTACGGGTCGGAAAGAAGCGGTTTGTCAAGGTAATCCCAAAAAAGTAAAAAAGTTGCATACTCTGCGAAAAAAGTCTTGACATAGGATGGCCCTTGTGATACTTTACGCGCTCTGTTCGGGGGTAATCTCACAAGAAGTACATATCATCCGGGCATTACAATAATCCAACAATCCGTAGAAACAAAATTCTTGACAAGGCAATCCGATTCTGTTAAGATTCATATTCTGCAAATGAGTTGGAACATGGTCTTTGAAAACTAAATAGGTGCATAAAGTCCGGAATCGCGCAAGCGGTTCGGGACTATCGGCGGGTTTTAAAACAAAGTCAAGTTACTTTGAGTAACATTGCATAAGGATCAGATTTTTTTTGGAGAGTTTGATCCTGGCTCAGAACGAACGCTGGCGGCGTGCTTAACACATGCAAGTCGAACGAGAAGCCCGTAGCAATACGGGTTGTAAAGTGGCGCACGGGTGAGTAACACGTGGGTAACCTGCCCTCGAGATCGGGATAACCCCGCGAAAGCGGAGCTAATACCTAATAAGACCACGGGGACCAACGTCCCTGAGGTAAAAGGATGGCCTCTATTTATAAGCTATCGCTTGAGGATGGGCCCGCGGCCCATTAGCTAGTTGGTAGGGTAACGGCCTACCAAGGCTATGATGGGTAGCTGGTCTGAGAGGACGATCAGCCACACTGGAACTGAGACACGGT